>Ga0194130_10002021_pt1 | contig 30601 bp, 24 predicted proteins | sample TA2KigsurfametaG_FD_160084 | JGI IMG/M metagenome (GOLD analysis project Ga0194130, IMG submission 160084) | Freshwater microbial communities from Lake Tanganyika, Tanzania - TA2015050 Kigoma 12 surface | ecosystem: Environmental > Aquatic > Freshwater > Lake | place: Tanzania: Lake Tanganyika...
GCGTATTCGTGCCTTGGCTGGCTGCACGCAACTCAACTGAGGCTGCATCGACGAAACCATTCACTGCCACGGGTGTGACTTGTCCTGCTTTGACATTCACCAACACGTCGTTCACGGTTCTGTCGAGATAGTCAGCCAGTTTGTTCGACGCTGAATTGCCAACTTGAGATTTTGGAGACACCGTGAAGGTCGCCACACTTGAATCGCGCTGAACGACTGCACTGCTGTCAGATTCCGACAGCACCACGAAGCCAGGTGGCGTGGAAACCAGAAGACCCGACAGGTTGACTTTGGCACCGGTGAGATCAGCGGGATCAACCAGCGGTGCAATTGTCGTTGTGGGTGGAACCGTCGTTGTCACGACAGGATCAAGTGGCACGTCAGGTATCTCAATGGTTGACGGGGTTGGTGCAGTTGCAGGCGGAATGTTCGCATCGATTGATACATCGATTGATGGGTCGAGAATCACCTGCTCGCTTCCGGTCACCTGTGGTGTGTCATCACTTCCGAATGCTCGACCAATGAGGACTACAAGAAGTGAAAGGACAAACGCCAGCACAACAACGCCGAGAACCGCTGTTGACTGAGAGTTCTTGCCGTCCTTCCCTGACGGATCAGATGCGGCAGAAAGTTGTGCGCTCATGATGCAACTCCTTCAGTTGCCATGTCGCGTCTCGCAGCTTTCGAAGCCGCTCGTGTTGCCGTGCCACAGGCCGTGCAAAAACTGGCACCGTCAAGCAATGGCATGCGACAGGCCGGACAGAACCCAATGCCCTTGTTCGACCCTTTTGGCACAAGGTCTCGGGCAGCTGCCTCGGTGGCGGCCTCAATGAGAGCGAGATGCAATGTCATACGAACTCGCGTCAGCAAGTACGCAGCAACGACTGCCGACCACAACACACTGGCAACCGTCTGTGTCACACCATCTGTCAACTGCGTGATTGCATCCTGTATTGACAAGTAAGCAAAGAGACCGATAATCACCGTGGCGGTGATTCGAGAATGTCGTTGCGAGAACCGACCAGGCCCTTCGCCAATGCCTGCAAAGGCCGCCAGACAGATTCCGACGAAAGAACCGACGATGAGTGGCTTGAAAACTCCTGCAACCAACACTTGCGTCGTCCAGTACAACGTGTCGACTTCGTCCTGTCGCCACGCACCGGTTGAGATCAATGACCAAAACACTGAGAGCGACTCGGCGGCAGCAAATGTTGCTCCACTGGCAACACCGAACGTCATGGCGTCAATGAGATCGTCGTAATCATCCTGACGGGCGAGAAGAATCGGTCCGGCTTGTGCAAGCAGCACCACGCCGACCGCTACGGGAAGCGAATAGCGAAGCAGTTGCATGGCATCGTAGCTACCTGACGCAGAGGCTGCTCGGTCTGATGCCACTTGCCATGTCATCCAGATACGCGTAAAGAGAACACCGGTGATGATTGACACAAGTGTGGTAGCGACGAAGGTCAACGCCGGTTGGTCTTCCCACTCGTTCACGTCTCGGAAATAGAACATGTAAAGACATGGCATGGAGACGCTCGCCATGACGAGTGCCAGCGAAACAAAACCAGCAAGCATGAGAACAACAGGTGCTCCAATAACGAGCACAAGTGCAAACCGGTAGGTCTGAGGCATGGTGCCATTTGCTTGCGGCATGATTGACGTGATGACATTCAACGAACGAACTGTCTCGCCCGGTTGTACTGCATATGAGTCCGTGCGATTCTTGCCCTGCCCGTATCGATCGGTACCACATGCGAAGCAATACCGCGCGACGTCGGGTAGTTCGCGGTTACACTGTGCACAAGTCGCCATGATCAGTAGTCCCCTTCAATTGTTGGTACCGTCACTTCGTCACCGTTCCTTGTTCGATAACTAGGTCACCTTCAGCAGTGGGGTCGTACACCGACATCGCCAGGGCATAAGCACCCGCTGGTGTCGGTGCAACTGTCACTGGCGATGTCGCAGCAACACCCAAGGCGACCTCGCTTTCAGCGACAGTCAGCAGAAACTCACCACCAGCGCCGGTTTCCAGCGAATCCCAGTAATAGATCACCGGTGCGAGCAGGTCGCCCGCCTCGGCTTTCAGTACCGCCGACCCATTGCGTTCAGTGATTTTGATAGCGCCTGGTTTCAATTTCTTCCCAGCAATCTTCAATGGTGCTACCACTCGAACTTCCACCTGCTCTGTGGTACTTGCTCGCACCAAGATTGCGTCGAAGAACACTTGCTTGCCTGTGTTGTCGATGTACGCCGAGACAACTTGATCGCCAAGCATGAATTGAACATGGCCAAAGGCTGCTTGTGCCTTGTTCTTTCCACCGGCGCCAATCACCACTCGCGGCGACACGATTTGTCGAATTCCCTTTTCACTCTGCGAGCCGTACACCGCATTGGCTCCCCAACTACGAAGAAGCGCTTTTCCGTAGATGAGCGTGCTCTTCCAGCCGGCTGGTTTGGACAACACTTCAAGCTTGCTGTCTGGCGATGAAGATGTGAGTGTTGCCTTCGGCGAGGCGATGATTGAGCGCCAACCCGTGTCGTCGGGAATTTGCGAGTAGACCGCCTTCACTCCCGAACTGCGGCGTGGGTAGTAAATGGACAGCCCCGTCGCTGCTGAGTTTTCAGAACCATTCGACATGTACACACGTGCGTTCTTGTTGGCCTCAGCAAGTGCATCGCGTGCAGCGAGCATCGGTGCAGGTGCAGATGCTGGCACGCGAGCGAGCAAGTCACCCATGTCAATCAAACCGAATCCGGGTTGATTCTGACCCTCTGTGATGCCGCCACCAGCAAACTCAAGAACGCCTGCCGCACGTGCTTCTTGAACAAAGCTCACGCCATTTGATTCCTTTGTCGCTCGCACAAAATTCGCGAGCGCCGAATTCACGGTCGAAATGAGACTCATGTCGTAGATCGATGTCGTGAAGTCCTCGTTAGGCAATGGACCATTGCGATAAAGGTCGTCTTTGCCCTTCACCATCGACTTCAGATATTCGAGTGTGTCGGTTTTGTTTGGTGGAGTTGCAGCCGGTGGCTCAACCGAAAAATCGAAATCAAAAACGCCAGCGGTTGCAGAGCCAAGAATGATTTCTTGTGACGCCACCATGTAATCGAAGTGTGGTGCCATGGCACGTGCCACTTCGAAATTGCCGTTCAGACAGGTGGCCCACAACAGAGCGTTGAATCTCTCCTTTCCAGCCGTTGCAAGTCCGGACTTGATTGCTGCAGAGAGTGCCGGAAGCTGCATTGTGCCTCGCGCTTTGGGGTCACCTTCTTCGGTGTCGGATTCTTTCGTGCCGAACGTTGCAACTGGCCCACCACCGTGGTCAGACATCACCAACATCGTCTGATGAGCCGGATATTTCGCCAATGAGTCACCGATGAACCACGCGAGGGAGCTGGGGTCCATTGAATATGTTTCGCCCAGTTCCTGCACATTGGTGGCACCCTCTCCGGTGACCTTGAAGACCTTGGCGTCAGAGAACTTCGAGAGGCCCAACCAATCGTCATCAAGCGGAGGTTGTTCGTCGATTGCTCGGTCGACATACACCACGAAGTTCACCCGACCTGAGTGCTTCCCCATCTCCACGAGGTCTCCATACAGAGAGGTCTCGAGATTGTTGTCGTGGGCGGCGTAGACCAACACGGTCCAGTCCGCCACGGCACCATCGCCTGAGGCCATGTGCGGGACAACGAGCCCAACAGACACCAAGAGGGCCCCCGCCCCCATCCATCGAAACGCCCGTTTCACCAGGCCGAGACTAATCACACGGTGCATAGTTCACGCTCGTGAGTTATCCACAGGGCATTTGGTGGCGCCTCCAGCACGACAACTCGTAGCGTATGGCCGTCTCTCGAGCGACGGAGAGTGCTAACGCCACTGCCGACTAGTTTCGTGGGCGTACGGTGCCAGTCGCGGTGCCGACTAGAGGGGGAAACAAATTCATGAAGAGAATGTGGAAGTTCGCCTCCGTCGCAGCCGCAGCATCAATGGTGCTCGCAGCGTGTGGTGGAAGCGATTCGTCAACTGACACGACAGCAGCATCAGACACCACTGCAGCAGCATCAGAGCCTGCAGCGTCTGACATCAAAGTCGCTGTCGTGTATCTGGGTGTTCCAGACGACAAGGGCTGGACATACCAACACGAACAAGGCATCGCTGCTGCAGAAGCAGAGACCGGCGTAACCATCAAGCGCGTCGAGAACGTTCCTGACAACGCCGATTCAGAAAAGACATTCGAACAACTTGCAAGCGAGGGTTATAACCTGATCTTCGCGACATCGTTTGGTTATGGCTCGCCGATGGCGAAGGTTGCAGCGAAGTATCCAGCAGTGTGCAATCAGTGGGCAACCGGTGCCAAGTTCCTCCTCACTAAAGATGGTGGTGGAGAGTACGCAACATTTGATGACGTTCCGAAGAACCTTGGCACCTACTTCGGCGCCGCCGAAGAAGCGCGTTACCTCTCTGGTCTCGCCGCTGGTAAGGCAACAAAGAATGGCCAACTTGGTTACGTCGCTGCATTCCCGATTCCGGAAGTCATCCGTGGCATCAACGCGTTCACCCTCGGTGTGCGCGCGATGAACCCATCAGCAACAGTCAAGGTCAGCTGGACCAGCACATGGTTCGACCCAACCAAGGAAAAGCAGGCTGCAGAAGCATTGCTTGACTCTGGCGTCGACGTGATTGCACAGCACCAAGACACCACCGAGCCCGGTGTTGCAGCCGAAGCAGCTGGTGCATTCTGGGTTGGTTACAACTCTGACGTTCGTGAAGCCGCGCCGAAGGCGTTCCTCACCGCTCCAACATGGAACTGGGGTCTGTTCTACGCAAAGACGATCGAAGCAGTCAAGGGTGGCACTTGCCCAAGCGATGAGTACTACGGCAGCATGGCCGACGGAATGGTGACACTCGCCGATCCGTCAGAGCTCGTCGACGCTGACGCAGTTGCAGAGATCGAAGCAAAGACTGCAGCCATCAAGGACGGTTCGTTTGCACCTTTCACCGGCCCGATCAGAAATCAGGACGGCGACGAAGTGTTGAAAGCCGGCGAGAAGGCCGAGCTCGGCGCACTGCTGAGCATGGACTACTTCGTTGAAGGTGTCCTCGGATCGCCGAAGGGCTGATCCAACACGACATGACGTCTTCTACACATGAAGGCGCCCAAGGGCCGCACCACGCAAGTGGTGCGGCCCTTGTAGCACTCGAGGCAATAGGAATCGTCAAACGATTCCCCGGTGTACTGGCCAACGACGATGTCAACTTCGACATCAGAGTCGGCGAGGTACACACACTTCTTGGCGAGAACGGTGCAGGAAAAAGCACCCTCGCTTCAATGCTCTGCGGGCTCTACCAACCAGATGCAGGGCGCATCTTGCGCAATGGTGTTCCTATCCAGCTGTCGTCCCCGCGAGCTGGCCTCCAGCACGGAATTGCAATGGTGCATCAGCATTTTCGTCTTGTCGACCGTTTCAGCGTTGCCGAAAACGTGGTGCTCGGATCGCGTGACCTTTCTTTCAAGTTGAATCGCGCAGAGTTGAACGACGCAGTTGCAGCCGTCGCAGACACGTATGGATTGCCAGTTGACCCCACTGCAACTGTTGGTGACCTTTCAGTTGGCCAGCGCCAACGCGTGGAAATCGTCAAGGCGCTCTACCAAGGCGCCGAAATCTTGTTGTTGGATGAGCCAACTGCAGTGTTGGTTCCTGCGGAAGTCGAGAAGCTTTTCGAAAACGTTCATGCAATGACAAAGACCGGCAAGTCGGTTGTTTTCATCAGCCACAAGCTTGGCGAAGTCGCACGTATCTCTGATCGAGTGACGGTCTTGCGCAACGGTCGCGTGACGGGACATGTTTCGAGCAAAGGTCAAGCTGACGCCAAAGAACTTGCTCGCCTCATGGTGGGCCGCGACATCGACTTGGCCGCTCAGCGAGCATCACACCCGATCGGACACGAAGTGCTGCAGATTCGAGACGTGAGCCTGGTCGCGAGCGGTGTCAATGTCCTGTCAAACATCTCATTCAATGTGCATGAGGGTGAGATGGTGGGCATTGCAGGAGTCGCAGGTAACGGCCAACGCGAACTTGCAGATGTCATCGCCGGACTGCTTTCGCCGACGTCTGGAACAATTTCGATTGGCGGAGCAATGTCGACAGATCGCGGGCCGATTGCATCTCGCGAGCTCGGACTGGCGTATGTACCCGAAGATCGTCTCGGCGTCGGCCTCGTACCGTCGATGAGCATCCTCGACAATCTTCTTCTCACGCGCGACCGCAGTGTCGTGGTTGATCGTGCGAACGTTCGCCCCGAGGCGAACAGACTGATCGATGAATTCGAAATCAAAGCAAATGGCCCAGAGCATCTAGCTCGCAAGTTGTCCGGTGGAAATGCACAGAAAGTGTTGCTCGCACGTGAGCTTTCGGGTGGTCGCACCGCCACGAAGTTACTGGTGGTGTGCTCTCCAACTCGCGGACTAGACGTTGGAGCCATCGAGACTGTTCGTCGATTGCTCGACGATGCACGTAGTGCTGGTCAGGCGATTCTGTTGATCTCTGAAGATCTCGACGAAATCATGTCGCTTGCTGATCGCGTTCTTGTCATCTATCGCGGTGCCATCGTGCACGAAACTCCTGGAGCCACCGCATTACTTGAGCAAGTTGGTGCGGCCATGGCTGGTCTCTCACAGGCGGGAGGTGCCTGATGCGAGCACCATTCAGACTTCAATTTGAACAACGCACAGAGACACCGAGGCGACTTGGTGTTCTCGTTCCACTCATCTCGGTGCTGGCGGCACTCTTCGCCGGAGCTTTGTTCCTCCTCGCCACGGGTCATTCCGTTGGCGACACGTACTCAAACATGCTCAGCGATGGTTTCTTTTCCTCCACCGGAATCACTGACACTCTCGGGCTCTCAACTGTGTTGATTTGCACCGGAATCGCGGCCGCCTTCGCCTTTCAAATGAACCTCTACAACATTGGTGGTGAAGGTCAGCTGTACGTCGGCATGATCGGTGCAACATGGTTCGGACTCTTCTTCGGTGAGAATCTGCCGAGTTTCATCATGATTCCGCTGGTGCTCATCGGTGGTGCACTTTGTGGTGCTGCATGGATTGCCATACCGGCATGGGTGAGGGCGCGCCTTGGCACCAGTGAGATCGTGACGACACTGTTGCTCACGTACGTCGCAGCAAGTTTGGTGAATCACTTCATCTACCGGTCCGGAAGTTACTTCCGCGCACCGAACTCGATGTTCCCACAAGGCCGTCAGGTACCCGACTCGGCAATGCTCTCGCCAATCGGTGACACGAAGATGTACCCGACCTTCTTTGTCATCGTTCTCTTGTCCCTTGCACTCCATTGGGTCGTGCGCCGTACGGAATTTGGCTACCGCATCCAAGTGATCAGTGATTCGCCACGCGCCGCGTGTTACGCCGGCATCAGTGCTCGTCGCACCACCGTGCAAGTGATGCTCATCTCTGGTGGGCTCGCCGGTCTGGGTGGCGCAACTTTGATTGTCGGGTCTTTTCAACGCCTCGATCCCGGCATTGTCACTTTGGGCTACGGGTATGCAGGAATCGTGATTGCTGCGTTGGCACGCAACAACATGGCTGCTGTTGTGGTGAGCGGCATCTTGTTCGCTGGGTTGCGTTCAGGTGGTGACAAATTGCAGATTTCGACCGACACTCCCATTCACATCGGAGTCATGCTGCAAGGAGCAATCTTGCTCTTTGCTCTCGGCGGCGAAGCGTTCCGTCGCTACAAGATTCGCATTGTGCGAACTCCTGCAGTTGGTTCGGAGGTGACGGCATGAACCAGAACATCTGGGTCCTGATGACGGGTGACTCCGTCGCTCTTGCCACCACGTTGATTCTCGCGGCACTCGGCGCACTCTTCACTGAAAGAACCGGCGTGCTGAACCTCGGTGTCGAAGGTGTGTTGTTGACCGCGGCCATCAGTTCCTTCATCGCGGCAGATTCCTCCGGCAGCGTGTGGGTAGGCCTCATCGTCGGTTCACTTGCCGGTGCCCTACTTGCCGGAATCCACGCAATTCTCGCAGTGGTGTTGCGAGCGAATCAGATCGTGTCTGGTCTTGCTCTCGTCATCTTCGGTACTGGTTTAGCCAACTATCTGGGAAAGCCGTATGAAGGCAAGACCATCTCTGTGAAATTGACGGACATGACGTTTGGTCCGCTCACTGACATTCCGTTGCTCGGACCAATTCTCTTCGAGCAAGACATCATCACGTATGTGGCGCTGGCCGCAGCTGTTTTCTCATCGCTGTATCTGTTCCGCACACGACCCGGTCTCGAAGTTCGTGCCACTGGAGATGATCCAGCAACAGTCGATGCGCAAGGCCTGATGGTGTCGACCATTCGCATTCGATACACACTTTTCGGCGGATTGCTGATGGGTCTTGGTGGCTCTTGGCTGATGCTCGCCGAGAGCGCAGCATGGCACCAGGCAGCAACTACGAACGGTGTTGGCTGGATTGCACTGGCATTGGTGGTGTTTGCCAGTTGGCGTCCGATCCGACTGGTGCTCGGTGCGGTGTTGTTCGGCTTCACACTGCAGCTTCCTTACACACTGCAAGCAGAGAACATCACCTTCATCCCGCAGGCCTTCTTGCAGATGGTGCCGTACGTGGCAACTCTCATTTCGTTGATTGCACTCAGTCGACCCGGCAGCACCAACGCGCTCGGCGCACCAAAGTCGCTTGGTGTGCCGTTTGTTCGCGACGAACGCTGACGAAACTTTCGCTCAAGCGCGCAACGAGCCGCAATGGCGGAAGGGGTGGGATTTGAACCCACGGTGGGCACAAACCCACAACGGTTTTCGAGACCGTCCCATTCGGCCGCTCTGGCACCCTTCCGTCTGGCGAGGCTATCGGCGAGTTCAGCGAAGCGAACGGAAGAACTGCTGCAGTAATGCTTCAGACTCCGCCGCGAGCACACCGTGTATGACGGGCGGATTGTGGTTCAGCCGAGGATCAGCACACACGTTGTAGAGACTCGCTGTAGCACCAGCTTTCAGATCTGCGGCGCCGTAGACCAACGTTCCGATGCGGGCAGAAAGCAATGCACCCGCGCACATGACACAGGGCTCAAGTGTGACGACAAGTGTGCAGTCGTTTAGGCGCCACCGACCGAGTCGTGCAGATGCGTCACGAAGTGCGAGAACTTCAGCATGCGCAGTTGGATCGTTGGTTTTCTCGCGCTCGTTGTGACGAGCAGCAACGATGTTGCCGTCGTGCAACACAACAGCACCCACCGGTACATCACCGTGGTCAAGCGCCCGACGCGCTTCGTCGAGCGCCGCAGTCATTGCAACCTCGTGGTTCATGGCGGAAGGGGTGGGATTTGAACCCACGGACCCTTGCAGGTCACAGCATTTCCAGTGCTGCCGATTCGGCCGCTCTCGCACCCTTCCTGGTGCGACATTCGTGAATGTCGCCGAGTGACGCAGGCTACCGCAGGGGTATCGTGGAACCATCGCTGCACCGATGCGCGATGCGTGTTCGGTGAGGTGACGGTCGGGTCCTGTGCGACGGGTGCTCGTGAATCGGGTCAGGGTCGGAAGGCAGCAGCCCTCAGCGGTACCACTCGTGTGCCGCAGATCGCCTGGCCGTTACCTCACTGCACACGATGCAACGGTTAGCAATGCGTTTTAGTCGCGTCCCACAGTCGCTCGCTCAACGCGCTCGACGAGTTGTGAGATGCCGAGTTCCTTGGCGAATGTTTCAAGCGCAGACGTCGGACCCCGCCAACGCCAACTGTCCACTGTTCCTATGTCCACGTCGTCAGCCACATCAGTACGTACCGTTGCGATGTCCTTGAACAGCAACGCCAAGTTGCGATTGTCACGAAGTGTGGCTGCCAATTTTGCGGCGCCGCGAACTCCGCGTGCAGCGTCACTCCACGAGTCAACATCATCGGGAATTGCTTCAATGTGTTCGTACACCGCAAGAACTGCCGATGCGCTCTTTGCCCCCCAACCTTGCAGTCCGGGAAATCCGTCTGCGGTGTCACCCACTAGGCCTAACCAATCAGCAATTGACGTTGGTCCGACACCGAACTTGGCGCGCACTGCGTCTTCGTTGATGATGATCTCATTACGTCTGTCGAACTGAACGACACGATTGCCTTTGACGGATTGGCCCATATCTTTGTCTGGGCTCAATATCTGTACCTGAGCAACTCTTTCGTCCGCATCAGCCAAATGTGCGGCAGCAGCAAGCCCGTCATCGGCTTCGTACTTCACCATTGACCACACCGGCACACCGAGTGCACGCAATGCGTCTTGAACAATCGGCAGCTGCTTGAGAATTTCTTCTTCCATGCCCTCGGACGTTTTGTAGCCCTCGTAGAGATCATTTCTGAAACTCTCGATTACATGGTCCATCGACACCGCAACATGAGTTGCACCACCAGCAAGAAGTTGCAGTGTTGAAGTGACCACACCAGCTGTCGCGGCAAGCGGTGGTGGTGTGCGGTGTCGCACAGCCTGACCAAAGTGCTGGCGGTACAGCTCGTACGTGCCATCGATGAGATGAATGATCACGATGTCATTGTGGCTCACAAGAGCCAAGGTTGAAGTTACTCATGCGGTCCACAAGGCAATCATCGCACCGAGCATGAGGAATGGACCAAAGGCAAACATCGACGAACGTCGAAGCTGGCGAGTGAGAAGTCCAACGAGTGCAAATACGCCACCTAGCACCGCTGCAAACAAAAGCCCAGCAAGTACTACCTCGATGCCGACCCATCCGAGAAAGAAACCCAGCATTGGCGCCACTGCCACGTCGCCACCGCCTAACTGACCGCGCGAGAGAGCGCGCCACGCAAGGAGGACGACGGTTGCGAGCAAAACTCCCACAAGAGCGGTCAAGAGTTGTCGCGGCGTGTCATCGACCACTACTGCAATGGCTAGAAGCGGAATGCCAAGAGTGCACGCGCGAGTGGTGACCTGACGCACAAGCAGATGCGTGTCGATATCAACAAGTGCGTGAGTGATGCACGCTGATGCAAACACGCCAAAGGCGAGCGTGGCAACATCGCTGTCAAACGTTGACGCATTCATCGCGTATGCAGCTGCGCCGAGCACTGCGCCGATACTTGTGAAATTGCTGGTCGTGTGCCACGTTCCTTGTACATATGACAAGTTGCGCTGATGCGCAGTCACGATGAGAGTTCGTGCACGACGCGCTGCCCGCTGGCCAAAGACCAGCCCGAGGAAAGCCCAGACGACTAGTCGGAGCACGGGCTCGCCTGACTGATTATTCCTGCACCAATTCGATCAATGTGCCGTAGCTGCCCTTCGGATGGATGAATGCCACTGTGGTTCCGCGGCTTCCCGGTCGAGGCTCTTTGTCGATCGGAGTGGCACCGGCCTTCACCATCGCCTCAAGTGCTTCAGCGCAATTTGCAACTCGGTACCCCACATGATGTAGACCTTCACCACGCTTCTCAATGGCCTTTGCCACGGGGGAATCATCACGCGTCGGGGTCAGCAACTGCACGTAGCTCTCTGCCACTTTCAGCAATGCTTCTTCGACACCATCACGCTCCACCACTTCTCGGTGGTCGACTTCCGCACCGAACGCGCGCCGGTAGTAGTCAATAGCGGCCTCAAGATCTTTGACGGCGATGGCGACATGGTCGATTTCGGTCAGCAGCACGTTTGCTCCTCTTTTACTGGTGAGACATTTATTGATGAGATCAATTGTTCATGCGCGACGGAACGCGCGCAACTTCTTCTCGCCCACTTTTTGGCGAAGTTCCATGTTGTCGATGCCGAGTCCCTCTTCAGGTGACAGACACAGCACTCCGAGCTTTCCTTCATGCATGTTCTTGTGCACCTGGTATGCCGCTTCGCCGGTGTTTTCCAGTGTGAACACTTGCGACATGACCGGATGAATCATTCCCTTAGCGATCAGACGATTGGCTTCGTATGCCTCGCGGTAGTTCGCGAAGTGGCTACCAACGAGACGCTTCAGGCGCATCCAGAAGAAGCGGTTGTCGAACTCCATCATGAAGCCACTTGTGGCTGCACATGTGACGACTGTTCCGCCCTTCTTCGCCACGTACATCGACGCAGCAAATGTGGAGCGACCAGGATGCTCGAACACGATGTCTGGGTCTTCACCAACAAGCCCACGAATGTCTGCGCCAAGTCGACGCCATTCGGATTCGTTATGGGTGTTGTCCTCGTTCCAGAACTTGTAATTCGCTGCTCGACGATCAATGACCGCCTCGCAACCAAGGTCATGAAGGATTTTTGCTTTTTCGGGTGAGCTCACAACACCAACGGGAATTCCTCCGCCGTTCAACACGTATTGCACTGCATATCCACCGATGCCACCGGTTGCACCCCAGATCAGAACGACATCGCCCTGTTTCATGTATGCACCATTACGAGACACCAACATGCGGTAGCTGGTGGAGTTGCACAATGCATTCACTGCAGCTTCCTCCCACGACAAATGCGTAGGCTTCGGCATGAGTTGATTTGCCTTCACAATTGCAACATCCGCAAGGCCGCCGAAGTTTGTCTCATAGCCCCAGATGCGCTGATTGGCGCCGAGCATCGAGTCGTCATGCGAGGTTGGATCTTGATCATCGACGTGATTGCAATGCACGGTCACCTTGTCGCCAGGCTTCCAATTGCGCACCGCACTGCCGACGCGCAACACGACACCAGATGCATCGCTTCCAATCACTTGATAGTCGCGGTCGTGACGCTTGGCCCATTCACTCTCACGACCAAGGCGCGCCATCGGACCAAAAGTGCTAACGGGTTCGAAGATGCTGCTCCACACAGTGTTGAAGTTGATTGACGATGCCATCACCGCAACAACAGCCTCGTCTGGGGCCAACTCAGGCATTGGAACCTCGCCAATATGAATGGCAGACCGCGGGTCTTTGTCCTCGCTGGCTACGCCGGCGAACAAGTCCTGGTCCGCTTTTCGAATGTGAGCTGCGCGGTATTCGCTGGGCAAAGGCAATGACGCCAGTTGTTCGCCCGAGGCGCCGTTCAGGATTGCTTCGCGGATTTTCTCCATGCGGGCTGACGATAGCGAGCGGACGCGCCCAGTCCCCTACGCTAATTCCTTCATCCCACATATAGGGCTCATCTGGAGGACACACATGGCCGGGTCGTACATCGTCGCTGGAGCACGCACACCAATCGGCAAGATGAGCGGTGCCTTGTCATCGTTCAGCGCCGCTGATTTGGGCGGATTTGCCATCAAGGAAGCTCTACTACGTGCGGGCGTTGCCGCGCACGAAGTCGACCACGTGATCATGGGTCAGGTGCTGATGGCCGGGCAAGGTCAGGTGCCTGCTCGTCAAGCAGCTTCAAATGCAGGCATTCCGATGAATGTGCCCTCAGTGAACATCAACAAGGTGTGTTTGTCCGGAATCAATTCGGTGTACTTGGCAGACCAAATGATCCAGGCCGGTGAAGCCGACATCGTGGTCGCCGGCGGCATGGAGAGTATGACCAATGCGCCGTACATCGCGTCAGGTGCACGTGGTGGTTTCCGCTACGGACACACCGAGCTTGCTGACGCAATCATCAAGGACGGTTTATGGTGCGCATTCGACGCGTGTCTCATGGGTCTTGGTACTGAGCGCTACACGAGCGGTGGAATCAGCCGTGACGAACAAGACGATCTTGCAATGAAGAGCAACCAGCGCGCCGCGGCAGCAATTGCAGCAGGCCGCCTAGCCGATGAAATCGTCGCTGTTGCTGTGAAGCAACGCAAAGGTGACCCGTTGATGGTGAAGGACGACGAAGGTGTTCGCGCCGACACGACCATGGACTCCCTCGGTGGGTTGAAGCCCGCATTCGACAAAGAAGGAACCATCACGGCTGCAAATGCAAGCCAGATCAGTGATGGTGGATCTGCTGTCATTGTCATGTCAAAGAAGGCCGCGGAAGCACGTGGCGTCAAACCCCTCGGCGAAATTCTCTCGTATGGAATGGTTGCCGGACCTGATAACGCATCGCTCTTGCACCAACCGAGTCGTTCAATCATGAAGGCTCTCGACCGCGCAGGCATGAAGTTGTCTGATGTCGACTTGTTCGAACTGAACGAAGCATTTGCTGCAGTCGGTATCGCGTCAATGCGCGAGCTCGGCATCAAAGATGACATCGTCAACGTGAACGGCGGAGCGATTGCTCTCGGTCACCCGATTGGTATGAGCGGCAACCGTCTCGTGCTCACAATCCTGCACGAGCTGAAGCGCCGCGGTGGTGGCGTTGGTGCCGCCGCACTCTGCGGTGGCGGTGGTCAGGGAGACGCAATCATCGTCCGCAGTCTCTAAGGCAACACGACGACGAAAGATGCGCACATCGAACGCATCTTCACTTGCGCGCACATCAATGCTCGCGGCAGTCGTTGGCGTTCTTGCCGGCCTGTCATCGGCTGCATTTATCGAGGCACTCGACTGGGCCACCAACACTCGTGAATCAAACTCTGCGTTGATTTGGTTCTTGCCGCTCGGTGGGTTCATCGTCGGCCTTGGGTATCACTTGCTTGGACCAGGACTTGAACGTGGAAGCGGGCTCGTTGTCGAACAACTACGTGCGACAACCCGACCAGTACCGTTTCGTTTGTCGTGGTTGGTGTTCATCGGCAGCGTCATCACTCATGTGTTCGGCGGATCTGCAGGACGAGAAGGCGCAGCGGTTCAGATTTCTGCAGGGATGGCTGACCCTCTTGCGCGAAAGTTTGAACTTGATGACACACAGCGAACAGAGCTGCTGACCGCCGCGGTTGCAGGGGGCTTCGGTGCGGTCTTTGGAGTTCCTTTTGCGGGGGTCATCTTTGCGCTCGAGGTACGTCGGCCTCATCGCCCAACTCCGTCGATGATTATCAGCACTTTGCTTGCGAGCTTCATCGGCGATGCAACTGTGAGGGTGGTCGGAGTTGAACATGCGGCATATCCGCAACTTGCTGATGTCGACTGGTCGATCTCACTCATGTTGCAACTTGCACTCGTTGCCATTCTCTGCGGCGTTGTTGCCCGTCTTTTCGTGACGGCAACTCACAGCGTGCGCTCAATCGCCACGAAATTGATCTCGTGGCATCCGCTTCGCCCAGCTGTCGGTGGTGCACTCGTCATGCTCTTGGTGTTGGCGTTTTCGTGGCGCCAGTACAGCGGCCTCTCCATTCCGATCGCAGTCGACGCAATGAACGGTGACGTCGTTGCTTTCTGGTTACCTAAGTTGTTGCTCACAGCAATCACCATCGGATCCGGCATGGTCGGCGGTGAGGTAATACCACTGTTCGCCATCGGTTCGTTGTTTGGTGGCGGATGTGCTCATGTGTTCGGTGCCGATGTGGCTCTCATGTCAACAGTGGGCGCATCGGCCGTGTTGGGTGCTGCGGCCAATGTTCCACTCGCGTGCGCTGTGATGGGTGTGGAATTGTTCGGTACGTCTGAGCCACTCGTGCTGCTACTTGTATGTGCACTTGCGTATGTCGCCAGTGGTCGCGGTGGTATTTACGGCAAACAGCCAACGTCACTGGTGTAACTGACGTTGGTTCGACTCAGACGTCGATATCGCGTCGTCCGTCTATTGCTCGACTGAGTGTGACCTCATCGGCATACTCAAGGTCACCACCTACCGGCAGCCCACTTGCAATTCTCGTGACGCGTATGCCGAGTGGCTTCACCAATCGACCGATGTACATGGCCGTCACTTCACCCTCAGTGTTTGGATTCGTGCAGACGATGACTTCCTTCACTTCTTCTGCATCGAGCCGAGGAATAAGTTCACGAATCTTCAACTGATCTGGTCCGATACCTTGCAGCGGGTCGAGCGAGCCCAAAAGAACGTGATAACGCCCACGGAACTCACCCGTGCGTTCGATGGCAACGATGTCGCGTGAGTCTTCGACAACGCACAGAATCGACGAATCACGACGCTCATCAGCACAAATGGCGCACAATGTGCTTTCAGACAAATTGAAGCACTTGTCGCAGTACCGAACTTTGTCCTTCGCATCGGCGATTGCACGTGCAAGACGTGACGCATCATCGGTCGATGCCTTGACGATGTGGAGTGCCATGCGTTGTGCAGAACGAGGTCCGACACCAGGAAGCTTTCCCAACTCGTCAATGAGTGTTTGAACTGGTGGCGTGTAAGGCGACGACACGATGTTTAGTTCTTGTCGTTAGTGACCACTCGGGCGCTTGGAAATGCATTCCGCAAACGCTCGATGGATGGGTCGATACCGGCAGGTCCTTCGATGAGATCAGCGGGGTCGATCGGCTTGTGCGGATCTTCCGCTACTTCTTCGACCACCCTTTTCTTCTTCGGTTGATCCTTCGGCCGCTCAATGCCCTTTGATGCAGTTGCATCAGCAGTTAATTCCAACTGATACGACTGCCCACACGCTGCGGCCAATGCCTGTTGAAGTGCTGGCACGTGTTCGGCACACCGCTTCATGTGCGACTCGTTCGGCAAGGTAAGAGTGATGACTCCATCGTTCACCGACGCAATCGATGCTGCATTGAACAAGGCTTTGGCAAATGGCTTCAGACCTGCAACGACTTGTGGCCACACTTCTGCTGGGCTCTTTGCCTCTGTTGGGGTCTTCGCAACTGGCGGCACATCGGACTGCGCAATTGACGGCACCACTGGTTCTGACGCAGCCACGGTGGGTGTGCCCTTGACAACCTCGGTGGCTGGGGGTCGAGGCGTTGAACCTGTTGCTGACCCGGCGGCAACGCGCCCGCCGACTTTTGCACGTCCGGTACTTGGGTCGACGGGTGCCGGTGGCAAGGTGACAGTCGGTCTATTGCGCAACTCGCGCACTTCTGTCTCGAGTTGTTGCAGTCTTACGAGTATCGAATCATTGGAATCATCGAACGCTGGCGATGACAGCCGTACGACGGCAACTTCGAGGAGCAATCGCGCATCGGGAGCATGACGCATTTCAACCAATGTCTGCCCGATGACTTCCATGGCTCGCACAACACGGGCTGCTCCGAGATTTTTCGCGTGCTCTCCGATGATGTCGGCTCGCTGCTGCGGTAGTTGCACCAACTCTGGTGCCATGAGAGACAAGAAGCAATCTCGGAGTGTGCGCACGATGTCGTCAGCCAGAGTGCGCGGGTCACGACCCTGCTGCACTGCAAATGCAATTGCAGCAATACCGCGAGCTTGGTCGCGGGCAATCAGAGCTTCGAGAACTTCGTCGATAGAAACCGGTGTGTCAAGCGTGCCTCCACCTGCAACTGCGAGCTCTAGTGCAGAGAGTGTGTCGCGTGCACTACCTGCGCCTTGCGTGAGCACACGTTCAATCACATCGTCGGCTACATCGAGACCAGCATCGCTGATGACCCAGCGCACGTACTCATCAAGATCAGCAACCGACAACAGATGGAATTGCAGGTGCTGAACACGACTGCGAATGGTCTCGCTGACTTTCTGCGGGTCTGTGGTGGCGAGAACAAAAACCACATGTTCGGGCGGTTCTTCGAGGGTCTTCAACAGGGCCGCTTCGGCACCACGCGAAAGCATGTGAACTTCGTCGAGGATGAAAACTCGGTGACGACCGGGGCTGGATAAGGCCGCGGATTCGATGACATCACGAATTTCAGCGACGCCGTTGTTACTTGCTGCGTCGAGCTCGAGTACGTCGTAACTGGTGCCTGTTTCGACTGACAGACATGAATCGCACTCGCAGCATGGCTCTCCGTCGACTAGGTTTTGGCAATTCAGGACCTTGGCAAGGATTCGTGCCGTCGAAGTTTTGCCTGTTCCACGCGGGCCTGAGAACAGATACGCCTGGCCTTCACGATGGTTGATGACCGCATTACGTAACGCTTTGACGACGTGCTCTTGACCCCGCACCTCGGAGAATCGCCGCGGTCGATACCTGCGGTAGAGCGATTGCGTGGCCACGAAATGACCATAGCAATAGGGTGCGCTGAAGCGAGTGGACGCGTTCGGGTAGTGCGGTTTGAGTACCGTTTGAAGAAGAAACATGCGCCGTCTGCCTGCACCCCTCTTTCTTCTGTTGCTTCCCGTCCTCGGATTTGGGTCGTTCGCACAGGCCGCCGGTGGAAACAACGTCGTCCTCTCCACCAACCCGGCCGAAGGCGAAACCGTGTCAGTGCCTCCCACCCAGGTTCAGATGGTTTTCCAAAACGCCCTCGGCGGCCAAGAGAACGTCGACAAGATGGGCTTGTCACTTGCGTGTGACGGCAAACTCACCGGTCTTGGCAAACCGACACTTGCTGCAGACGGCGTGTCGGTTTCGGTTCCACTGACGCAAATACCAGCCACTGGGCGATGCACAGTGAGTTGGTCACTTCCCGACGGCAGCACCGGAACTTTCAGTTTCACGAATGCAACAGTCCCCGCAACAACAATCGCTGGTGGCACTCCAGGCACAACAGGTACCGATGGCACGACCGCAACCACAGTTCCTGGTGCCGACAGTGGAGAAGTGGTTGCAGAACCAGCACGACTAGGCGGACCAATTGGACTTCTTCGCACGCTCGCCTTTCTCACACTCTCTGCACTTGTCGGTGGGCTGGCACTCATAGTTCTTGCTTGGCCTGAAGGCGTGGAATACGCCCTCACCGAGCGCTACTTCCGAATCATGGCGATTGCGAGTGTTGTCATCATGGTTCTGCTCGTATCACTGTCGGCTGCACAAGCAAATGAGACATCGTTTGTCTCCGGACTCAACCCAGCTGAATGGTTCTCCATTGCCGACACAGCTCGCGGACGTGCGTTACTTGTTCGATTGATTCTCACATTCGTGGTCGCCGCTATCGCTTGGCTACCGGCACGAGTACTCGACCCTGCCACGCAGTTCCCATCGCTCGTCATTCTCTTTTTGATGGTCGCGTCATTCGGTTTTGATCGCACTGGTGGTCGTCTCGCACTAATCGGAGCAGTCGTCGGAATCGCTCACATGTTGTTCGTGATGATGTGGACAGGTGGCGCGTTGCTCATCTCACGAGTGATTCTGAACGGACCGGGCGAACGCGACTTGCTCGATGCATTACGTGCATGGGCACGCATCGGATCACCACTCATGGTCGGCATCATCGGTACCGGACTCTTCCAAGTGTGGCGACTTGACGGAACGAGCATTCTGAATTCAAGTCACGGTCGATTGATCATCGTCAAGACTCTTGTTGTTGTGCTTCTTGTGATGGTGGAATTCGCAGTACGCCAATTCATCATGGAGAAGTTGAGTCGCGCTCGCGTACTTCCCTCTCGAGCCGTCGCACGTCTACAACGGCCGGCAACAGTTCAGCTAGCTCTCTCGGTTGTGATTCTCGGAATGTCGTCATGGCTTCTCACCATGCGACCGCCATATGTTCAACCCGAAGAGCGCACTGATGCAACCGAGTATGCAGTTACCCAACGATTGAGCAGCGAAGATGGTTTCGATGTCACGGTGTCATTGAGTCCGGGAACAGTTGGTCCTCAAGAAGTGTTGGTTGAGTTGTTCAAGCCAGCTCGCATTCAACAGTTCCAAGTTCGCTTCATTCCTGCTGACCCCACCATCAATGGTCTTGTCATCAACGTGCCACTTCGCAGGCCTGGTGCCGCAAAGGTGTCCATTGACTCTGGCTTTGGAATTCCAACCGTTGGTCAATGGCGTGTTGAAGTGTCAGGCACCACGACAACAGGCGACCTTGAGACGTTGCGCGCGAACTTCCAAATCACGGATGGCTCTGCTGCACCCACCGCCAATACCGTCACTGACACCACTGCTCCCGCCGCTGCAACTGACGGCTCGACGACGACAGTTGCCGAATCGACCACCACCACGACCGGCTAGTCGCCCTTTGCATTCACCAGTGCTCGTGCAGGTGGGCCGTTCTCACCCCTTCGCACTAGCGTTTGCCACGTGACTGAATCAGCCGCCCCCTCCATGCAGGACAAAATCGCCGACCTCCGCGATCGTCAGCAACAGGCCGTCAATGCCGGAAGCCCCCGGTCTGTCGAGCGTCAACATGAGAAGGGCAAGATGCTGGCTCGCGAGCGCATTGAGTATCTGCTCGACCCAGGTTCATTCCACGAGCTCGACATGCTCGCCCGTCACCGCGCACATGCAGCGGGACTCGAAGAGCGCCCGTATACCGATGGCGTCATCACAGGTTGGGGCACCGTCGACGGCCGCAAAGTGTTTCTCTTCAGCCAAGACTTCACCGTGTTCGGTGGCGCACTTGGTGAAGTGTTCGCCGAGAAGATCCACAAACTCATGGACTTGGCACTAAAGGTTGGTGCACCAGTAGTCGGTTTGAATGACGGCGCTGGTGCACGCATTCAAGAAGGTGTGGTGTCGCTCGCTTCGTACGGCGGAATCTTCCATCGCAATGTGCAGTCCTCCGGTGTCATCCCACAAATTTCTATCATCCTCGGGCCGTGTGCAGGTGGTGCGGTGTACTCGCCGGCAATGACCGACTTCATCTTCATGGTGCGTGAGTCGAGCCACATGTTCATCACCGGACCCGATGTGGTGAAGACCGTTACCGGTGAAGATGTCACGCTCGAAGAGTTGGGTGGCGCCATGAGCCACGCTGCAAAGAGCGGTGTCGCAACTTTCGTGTCAGAGGATGAGAAGGCATGTCTCGATGACGTGCGGTACTTGCTCTCATTCCTCCCACAGAACAACCTCGAAGAGCCACCGGCATCACCATCAACCGATGACCCTGATCGCTCGTGCGACGCTCTTCGTGACATTCTCCCCACCTCGCCAAACCAGCCGTATGACATGAAGAAAGTCATTCGTGAAGTTGTCGACGACGGCGAGTTCTTCGAATACTTCCCTCATTGGGCAAAAAGCATCGTGTGTGGTTACGCGCGCGTCGATGGCATGCCAGTTGGTGTCGTGGGTAACCAGCCGATGGCATTTGCCGGCGTGCTCGACATCGAGAGCAGCGAGAAAGCAGCGCGCTTCGTCCGCACATGTGATGCCTTCAACATTCCGTTGCTCACATTCGTTGATGTGCCCGGATTTCTCCCTGGCGTTAACCAAGAACATGAAGGCATCATTCGTCACGGAGCAAAGTTGCTCTACGCGTTTTGCGAATCCACTGTTCCACGCATACAGGTCATTACACGCAAGGCATACGGCGGTGCGTACGTGGTCATGAACTCGAAGTCCATTGGTGCTGACCTTGCGTATGCATGGCCCACTGCTGAGCTCGCAGTCATGGGCCCGCAAGGCGCCGTGGAAATCGTGTACCGCCGCGAGCTACAGCAATCGGCTGACCCGGTTGCGCGTCGCGCCGAGTTGGTTGCCGAATACACCGAGAAGTACGCCAACCCATATGCCGCTGCAGAACGCGGTTATGTGGACGATGTCATTGACCCGGCCGACACGCGTCGCAAAGTCATCGCTGGCTTCCGCATGTTGCAGACCAAGCGCGAAGAACTTCCACGCCGTAAACACGGCAACATGCCGCTGTAAGGAGCTCTTGTGTCTGACTCATCGAATGAATGGCCACCGCCAGCACCGCAGCCTGCACCGCAGAATTCGCAACCAACCACCGCATATGCGAGTTTCGGGTGGCGCTTCGTTGCGCACATCTTCGACGCAATCATGTTGTATGTGGTCGAGATTCCGTTCAGCATCGTGGCCGAGCTTGTCGGAGGCGGGACGGGTTACCTCATCAACATCATCGGACTCGTCATCGCCGTGTACATATTCTGCTATTGGACCGGCTCGCAGGGCGCTACCCCATTGCGGCGCACAATCGGAGTTCTCATCATCGATGAAACAGACGGCACCTACATCGGAACTCGTCGTGCATTCACTCGCTGGGTCGTCAGCATCATCTCGGGTCTGGCACTTCTCATCGGATACATCTCGATGCTGTGGAATCCACGCAAGCAAACGTGGCATGACCGCGCAGCCAAAACTGTCGTGGTGAAGATGTGAAGATCGTTGTCGATTCTTCAGCGAGTGCCGAAGAGGCGGCGGCAATCGTCGCAGCCATAGAACACCTCTGGCCAAAACCGACGGTGGCAACTGTGGCAAGAAACGGCAACGCAACGAGCTGGCGCTTCAGCGGACGATGGTGGGCAACATCTCACGTTGCTCGTCGCGGTCGTCCAACTCGCTGACTCGACTCATGACGACCAGCGCTCCCCTTCACGGTCTGCGCGTCATCGACCTATCGACAGTTCTTGCTGGTCCGAACTGCGCGCGCTATCTTGCGGACTTTGGCGCTGATGTCATCAAAATTGAGCGACCCGACACGGGCGACAGTCTTCGCAACATGGGATGGCGTGACCCACGCGATGAATCGGGAATTTGGTGGAAACTCGTCAATCGCAACAAGCGAACCATCGCTCTTGATCTGAAAGCAGATGCTGATCGCGAGGTGTTTCTTCGATTGGTAAAAGACGCTGATGTGCTCGTCGAGAACTTTCGACCAGGCACACTCGAGCGACTGGGGCTCGGACCCGACACCTTGCACAGCATCAACCCGCGCCTTGTCATCACGCGCGTCACGGGTTTTGGGCAAACCGGGCCATATTCGGCACGCCCCGGTTTTGCGTCGGTGGCTGAATCGATGTCTGGGCTCGCAGCCATCAGCGGTGAACCAGACGGCCCCCCGATGCTTCCCGCCATTGCCCTCACCGATGAAGTCACAGGAATCGTCGCTGCGTTTGCCACCATGGTCGCACTGCATTCCAAGACCGGGCAGGTCGTTGACGTCTCGTTGCTTGAGAGCGTCTTCCAAATCATGGGACCACTCATTTCCGTGTGGTCGCTCCGCGGCGAAGAACAACAGCGCATGGGATCACAAATTCCCTTCACCGTGCCGCGTGGTGTGTACGAGTGTTCCGACGGCACATTCCTTGGTGTGTCAACATCAAGCGACACAGTGGCAAAACGAGTGATGGCACTTCTCGGTTTTGAAGGTGACGAACGATTCGCCACTTTCCAAGGACGTGTGGAACATCGCGACATCCTGCATGAAGCAATGCAGAAGTGGTGTGCCACACGAACACAGCAGCAAGCGATGGATGAGCTCGAGAGGGCTGAAGCCGCAGCTGGCCCGATTCTTTCGATGAGCGACATCGCTCAAGATCCCCACTACTCTGCGAGAGACGCAATCGTCTCTGTCGACGGAACACCGATGCAGGGTCTACTTGCGAAGTTCTCCGCAACTCCTGGCCTTCTCAAGTGGGCTGGTCGTCGTGCCGATGCCGATGGAGATGACATTCGCAGAAACGGGTGGGGACACGATGACACTTAATCCACGAACGTGGGGTCGCGGCCCACAAGTACTTGCACTCACCTCCATCGGAACATTTCTTGTCTCTCTTGACTCAAGCATCACCACGGTTGCTTTCCGTGACATCGTCGGTGACTTCGGCGAAAGTGAGCGACAACTACTTGCATGGATCTTCTCTGGTTACAACATTGCCTATGCTGCTGGCCTGTTGACGGCCGGTCGTTTCGCAGATGTCTACGGACGCAAGAAAAGCTTCCTGCGTGGTCTTGCTCTGTTCAGCATTGGCTCAGTGCTGTGTGGCTTTGCTCCGTCTGCACTCGTGTTGGTGCTCGCCCGCATCTTGCAAGCAATCGGTGGTGCGATTCTTGCGCCGGCATCTCTTGCCTTGGTTCTGCCCGAGTACCCGGTTGAGAAGCGAGCGGCGGCACTGGGAATTTGGGGCGCTGTTGGCGGCCTTGCCGCAGCGGTAGGGCCAATCTTTGGTGGGCTACTGGTCGACAGCTTCGGCTGGCGTTCACTCTTTTTCATCAATGTACCGTTCTGCATCTTCGCTCTTGTCATCGGCGCAAAGAGCCTGCACGAGAGCATCGACACCACCGCACAACACAGCATCGACATAGTCGGAGCTGCACTCGCGATTCCTGGTATCGGTCTCATTGTCTACGGCATCACGCAAGGTGAAGAATGGGGATGGAGCGACAACGGAACACTGATTGCATTCGGGTCTGCCGTCGCCCTCCTCGCATTTTTTGTGTGGCGTTGCAACACCACAGAAAATCCGCTGCTCGACCTGTCGCTCTTCAAGCTTCCTTTCGTTGTGGCAGCCAACTTGGCTGGCATGTTCTTCTCCATCGGGTTCTTCATGATGTTCTTTGTGAACACTCAATGGCTGCAGAATGTGTGGGGCTACAGCACCTCAGGCTCAGGTCTTGCTTTCGTCATGGGTCCCACAACCGCCGCCATCGTTGCTGCACCCGGTGGTCGACTCGCACAGAAGTACGGACAGCACGTGATCATCACCATCGGCGCCATTTTCCTTGGTGGTGGAACAGCTGCTCTCAACCTCATCGTGTCTGACACGGCCAACTATTGGGTGACGTACTTCCCGTTCATGATCATCACTGGCGCGGGAGTTGGCTTGTGCATCACCACCATCTCAAGTGCAGCGACTGCGTATCTTCCACCGACGCGCTTTGCGATGGGATCTGCTCTCAGCAACACCTCTCGACAGATTGGGTCCGCTCTCGGCCTTGCCTCTGCTGCGTCCGTGCTCACACCAGTGTTGCGTGAAATCGGTACCGGTCGTGCGCAGGCAGCTCAGTCGCAACAACAGTTCGATATCTCGACAGTTGACCTGCAGCAATTCCATATCTCGTGGTGGATTGTCTCTGCATGTATGACACTTGCGGCGCTATCCATGCTGATCTTCTTCCGTCGTCCAACGACCGAGCAGATGGCGTTGTCAAACACCGTTGCGTTTGAATCATGGCCAACGGGTCATGAACACGTGACTACGACTTCACCACTCCGACAGGGCAACTAACGCCAGTACCACCGATTCCGCAGTAACCATTCGGATTTTTACCCAAGTACTGCTGGTGATACGGCTCGGCGTAATAGAACGGTCCGAGCTTGGCGATCTCTGTGGTGATTGTCGGATAACCAGCCTTCTCGAGCTGAGTTTGGAATGCTGCTCTCGTTGCTTCCGCTGCATCACGTTGCGCATCACTCGACCAATAGATGGCGCTGCGGTATTGGGTGCCGACATCATTGCCCTGTCGCATTCCCTGGGTGGGGTCGTGGTTTTCCCAGAACACTTTCAACATTGCCTCAAGTGACGTATGAGAGGTGTCGAATGCAACAAGCACCACTTCGGTATGACCTGTCAGACCAGAGCACACCTCTTCATATGACGGGTTCGGTGTGTGGCCACCTGCGTAACCCACTGCAGTGGACACAACTCCGTCGGCTTGCCAGAACTTGCGCTCAGCTCCCCAGAAACAACCCATGCCCACCACGAGGGTTTCAACTCCAGGGGCCCACGGACCAACGAGTGATGCACCATTCACGAAGTGCGCATCGGGCACTGGCATCGTTTGGTCGGTGCGACCTGGCAGAGCGTCAGTTGCGCTCACTACCTCGGATGGTTTTCTTGCGAACAGCATGGCCCAAGGTTAGGGCCATGCTGTTGCGATGTCACTGTGGAGGGAATATCTCTTCGTTAGGCGGCGGCGTTCACTTGCGAACACTTCGTTCGCGCATCGGTGAGCGAGGCCTTATCCATGAAGCCGAACACCCACTGGCAGAAGTCGGTACGGATATAGATATTCGAGATACCAGCCAGCACGGTGGTCATTTCGCTCTTGGTCTTGTTCGACTGCAACGCCGAGCACACCGATGCGGGGACATTCGCGCCGGGAGAAGGCATGCACCGACCAGACGAGGAGAAATCGCTCGCACTTCGAACCGGCGTGTACCAGTTTGATGCAGCAACAGTCGGCATGGTCATCGTCGAGGATGCAAGGGTCGTTGTTGGGGCAACTGTCACGGGTGCTGCAGTGCCGTGAGGAACTGTTGACTGCGTTGTCTTGGCGGTCGTATTGGTGGTCTTGTTGCCATCATAAATTGACGATGCTTCTTCACCATCTTCTTCCGTTGCGTCGGCAATGTATTTGATGGTGATTGTCTTTCCCGTATAGGCCTTCTCTTTGCCCCTCTTCACTGACTGAGCGCGGTAGCTGTATGTGCCGTCCAACCACATGTCGTCGGCGTCGTATGCAGACACATCCCACTTCGCGACGCCACCCTTGGTGGTCACACTCTTCAGGCGTGTCCACTTCTTGCTCTTCAAGTAATTGAAGGTCACCACTCGTGCCGGTGTTGCCGGTTTGAAAGTGACCGTCATGACGCAGTCGTCATCGTCCTCTACCTCGTCCATCACTCCGTCTTCGCAACTACCAGACAGCTTAACCGTCACGGTCTGAGCTGCCTGAGCCACGCTCGGCAACCCGATCCACGCCAGTGCTGCCACAAGCCCGGTGGCCAATAACCGCTTCTTCATAAGGCTCTCCCCCTAATAGGTCGTACGGTCTACTAAGTCATATAGTACAGCGTACGGGGCAGGGGTCAACTGGGCCAGGGTGAACACTTCGCTAACGGCGGGCGAGGTGCCTTCCTGGCGGGGCTAGGGGTACGGCGACATTTGACTTCTGAATCGCTGTCGCTCAGTACCTATCAGAATCTCAAATCTTGTGATGCAACCCGCGTGACTACAACCAGTAGTCGTCGCACTCACAAGCAGCAAGACACAGAGAAGAACACGACCGGCACGTTCATATTGTCTGACATTGTCATTAACACGTTGCTGTCGTGCGCACCAGCTTAGACACAAACTATCGGTTTTTTCACCTGCTATCTTGACGGACGTATGGACAATATTGATGACGTCGTCGCACTAGTTCTTAAATCTGCTGCTCACTCAGGGATCCTTGATCCGACAAAGACCAACGGTATGACTTTCTGGAAAAGTGAGACCGCTGATCTTTTTTGGGATCACTTTGATGCCAAGTCATACGCATTCTTCCTCTTTGCTGAGGACATTAACTCGGAAGTTAACTATGCCGACCAGATATCACTTTCTTTAACGCGCCGTGTAAACGGTGATCAACGGTCTTTCGATGCGGCTGTGAAGGAAATCTTTGCGGCCAAGAAAGATGTAATTGCGGACTTTCAACGCATCCATGCCAAAAACAAGGGCGTTATGCAGAAAGTCCATACTTTTGGCTCTAACGCAATGCAAATTCGATGGGTTGATCCCGAGTGACAGGACATCTTTAGAAAATTAACCTTGCTAGAGAAAGACACTTCGCATCTAATCATTTGACCATCCAAAAGCGAGATCAACGCCATAGTTCATGCGTCGTTGTTCAATTACATGTCCACCTCGAACAACAGCCTCACAGTTGAACGATTGTCCATTGAGCCTTTCCACCACAATTGGGGCAAATTCTTTCGGCAAATAGCCGACTGGCAATCCGTCTATGGAGACCAAAACCGCATTTGTATCAAAACTGTTGTCGAGCTCATGACGCAACGTTGCGACCACTCGCCTTAGCCCTTTGACGTCTGCATGTTGCTGAGCAATTCGATGGAGTTCAGCCTGTTTGTAAGAGGTTCCCACAACCTTGATAATTGGTTCTGCAGTTTGAAAAAGCTTCGGTGTCTGTTGATGTGATGCGGCTGACGAATTCATTGTCGTTGCCCCGATAATCTCATTCACAACTGGACTCTGCATAAGTGATGGAATCGGCAACTGTGCGACGTAATCGAAATTGTGTTCCAGTTCAAATCTGGCACGAGTAACTGCGACATATCCTAAATGCCAATGTTCGCGGACAGATGGAACCATGAGATGTTCGGTCTCAAGCGTTGGAAAGTCGTCAGCGACATAAACCGATTCAAACTGAAGTCCCTTAACTCGATGAACAGTTGATAACAACCGACCGGTCTGAGATGGTTCCAAATCGCGTGCTGCATCGATGGCCTTCTCGAGTACTCCAAGCCAGGTCAAGGTATTTGCGATATTTACATCGTCAACCCCGCATAACGTCGTTGACCCAACCTCCAGACGGATCAGGCGTCTCATCGTCAGCTCAAACTCGCCCGGATCAACATCCTCGTCAGCAAGCCAAGAAATTAAGTCCGCTAAATCTTCAAAGACTTCGAATTCTGGGATGTTGGAATGCTCCCCACGAAGAAGTGTTCTGAGGGCTGTGATTCTTGCACCTAGAGTTACAAGATCTATGTTGATAGTTGGTCGTTCTCCCTGCTCCATGAGTTCAACGAACCGAATTAGAACAGTTACGTTAAGGCGATATAACTCAGCTGTTGGAGCGGCAATACGACCAACAGAGGATTGAACGTCAGGTTTCCCCAAGATTGGGCGACCTCCAAGTCTTTTCAGAAAGGAGTTTGCAACTTCCGCAACAGCTGGACCGAATCTGAAAGACTGGGTGAGATAGAGAGTGTCATTTACCTTAACTTGCTCCATTGCGTTGACCGCTCCGCGCCACGAGTAAATAGATTGGAAACGGTCGCCACACCAAATAACTTGCCCTTGGTGTCGTTCAACGATGTCGCGCATGAGCGGATCTGCATCCTGTGCTTCATCAAATAAAACGGTGTCATATGGCAACGTAGGATCGGAGAGGTGCCACATCTTCATGTAGTGACTGTGGTCAAACTCAAATCGACTTGTATTTGGTCTTATTGTTTGCTCCCACAGATCTCTCGCTAGCACAACAACATGCCGCTTCACATTCTCGGGTATCGCGACAATTCCACCGTACCGTTGAGCAAAGATTGAATCAGCAACATGTTCAATGCCAATCTCTTGATCGGGTGAACGCGTAAAGCTCTCCACACATTGTCTGATGAGTCGGAATTGTTGTCCGGGTCGAAGTTCGACTCTAACTGTTGAGTCTTGGGATGGCCGTGAGATTAATCGAGCGTCAAAGTGAAAACTACTGGAGATTCCAAGAATCTCGGCAGCTTCCATCGGTCGTTGGCGTCGAGGGTTGTTATTGAATTTCCACTGGACAAACTCTGATCCAACGGATTGCAGTGCGAGCGAGTGGACAGTTGCACAATCTGCAAATCGACGGATTTTGTCAGCGACATCATTAACCACCATCCTGTTAAAGGCTGTGTAGAGGATCCGACTGATGGGTTTTCGTGTCTTTATATCGCGAGCAATAGCGACTAGTACCGTCGTTTTCCCGGTACCAGCAAGGGCCTCGACTTTAAGACGCTTCGATGAGCGCGACGCTTCAACGACCGCAAGTTGCTCTTGGGTTAAGCCTTCGACGGCCTTGAACATACTCATAACTATTTGCTACTCCGTCTGCAATCTTGCGGGCTATCAGTTCTTCATCTACTTCGCATCTAGTTTCGCGTCAATTTCTTGGATTATGACATGCCCGCCGACACCGGTTCACATGGTGCTTCAATGCCTGTTCAAATTTTTCCTATAAATGTTCGAGTAGCGATCTACAAAGCAGACTACTCGGTATATACGAATTCAAGTAACAGGCATTGACCAAAAGGTGGCACAACTATTGCAATAAGTGTTCATATGGATTGGCATACGAAGTTACCTATCCCCTGTCGAGAGTCTCTTGTATCTGAAACCTATTGATGTTCTAAATTGCGAAATGCACGACATCAAGGAACGAGTCATATGTGATCACTCTATTGCATCGACATCCATGAGAACTGAGCAACAACTTTCAAGAATTGCAGATCGAAAATGACTACCCCTTAACCTAGTCCGATTTAGATTGCAGAATCGTAAATTTGCTCCGAACAGACTCGAATCTTCAAACGTTGCTCTATGAAAATTGGTCCCTCTTATGTCAGCATCCCGAAAACTTGATTCGTGAAATGTTGACTCAACGTACACACATTCTTCAATCTTTGCTTCATCAAAGTTCACGTTTCTAAATTCTCCACAGCTGAAGTTCAAATCTCTCAGGCGCGCCGAAGTGAACATGGCACCATCCAGTCGAGTTTGTCGTATGTAGGTGTCCACTAAGGTTGCCCGATAAAACACAGCCTTACGGCAATCAGCTCGCTCGAGAATCGTGTTAGTCAGATTTGTGTTGGAGAAGTTTGCATATTGCAGGTCTGCGTCACGAAAGTTGACACCATTGAGATCGAGGCCCTCAAAGTTTGTGCCTTGCAGAGTTGCTCCCCTCAGATCTGCACCATAGAGCTTGAGCTGAGATAAATCTTGCTCGGACCAATTTACGCCTGCAAGATTTGTGTTGCTGAGATTGCCCGTTGACGAAGTTGCAGCTTCTTCCTCTGAGCGTGAACTTAGATACGCGCTTGCCACTTTAGTTTGACTCAGATTGACATCAGTTAAGTCAGCTCCTCGTAAGTCAGCCCCGATCAAATTCGTACCCCTTAAGTCCGCACCACGAAGATCACAGTCGCGAAGGTCTGCTCGCAAAAGATTGGGCCCACAAAGATTTGTGTTTTTTAGATCAGAACCACGGAGGTCGGTCCACTTCAAATTTGCACCAGATAGATCGGAACCTGCGAAGTCGCCAATTTGTAGATTTGCACCTTCAAAGTTGGACATCGCCAAGTCACATCTCACCAATTTCCAACCCTCGGCGTCTACTCTTGAAAACTTGATGTACCGAAGATTGCGGTTCGAAAAGTTAAATCTGTGCTTGCCGAAAATAGCTTCTGAAAAATCGGTATTGCCAAGAATGGCTTTAGTGATGTCACTATTGCGCACCAACGCCCCTTGTAGCGTTGTATGCGAAAAAGTTGCTCCGGTCAAGAGACAGTTGGAAAGATCTACT
>Ga0194130_10002029_pt1 | contig 30535 bp, 33 predicted proteins | sample TA2KigsurfametaG_FD_160084 | JGI IMG/M metagenome (GOLD analysis project Ga0194130, IMG submission 160084) | Freshwater microbial communities from Lake Tanganyika, Tanzania - TA2015050 Kigoma 12 surface | ecosystem: Environmental > Aquatic > Freshwater > Lake | place: Tanzania: Lake Tanganyika...
GACCACGGCGTGTCGATCCGCTCGCTCGAGCAGGAGGACGCCGAGGACCGGGCGCACCTGGTCTTCATCACGCACGCCGTCGCCGAGTCGGCCATGCGCGCGACCCTCGCCGACCTCGCGGACCTCGCCGACGTGCTGTCGGTGGACAGCGTGCTGCGGGTCATCGGGGTGGTGTGAGGAATGCGCTACGTGTCCACCCGCGGGAGCGCCCCGACGCTCGGGTTCGCCGACGTGCTCCTCGCCGGCCTCGCGGACGACGGTGGCCTGTACGTGCCGGAGAGCTGGCCGACACTCCCTCCGACCTGGCGGGAGGCCGCCGAACGGGGCTACGCCGCTGCGGCGGTCGAGGTCATGTGGCCGTTCGTGGAGGGGGCGCTCGACCGCGCCACGTTCGAGGCGATCGTCGCCGACGCCTACGCGTGCTTCGACACCCCCGAGGTCGTCCCGCTCGTCCCCCTCGACGGTGACGTGTACCTCGCCGAGCTCTACCGGGGTCCGACGCTCGCCTTCAAGGACGTCGCGCTCCAGCTCGTCGGACGGCTCTTCGACCACGAACTGGCCCGGCGGGGTGGCCGGGTGACGGTGCTCGGCGCGACCTCGGGGGACACCGGGTCGGCTGCCATCGAGGCGCTGCGCGACCGGGCCGCCGTCGACTGCGTGATCCTTCACCCCCACGGTCGGGTCTCGGAGGTGCAGCGCCGCCAGATGACGACCGTCGACGCCCCGAACGTGTTCAACGTCGCCGTCGAGGGGACCTTCGACGACTGCCAGGACCTCGTGAAGGCCGCGTTCGCCGACGGCGCGTTCCGGGACGCCGTGCACCTGACCGCCGTGAACTCGATCAACTGGGCCCGGGTGATGGCCCAGATCGTCTACTACGTGACCACCGCCGCCATCTTCGGGGGCCGACCCGTCCGTTTCGTCGTGCCGACCGGCAACTTCGGCAACGTGTACGCGGGGTGGGGGGCCCGGGCGATGGGCCTCCCGGTCGAACGGCTCGTCGTCGCGTCGAACCGCAACGACATCCTCACCCGTGCGTTCCACACGGGGACGATGGCGCTCGACGGTGTCGTGCCGACGCTCAGCCCGTCGATGGACATCCAGGTGTCCTCGAACTTCGAACGCCTCCTGTTCGAGCTCGCCGGCCGCGACGGCGCAGCGACCGCGGCGCAGCTCGCCCGGTTCCGGACCGCCGGATCGGTCGAGCTCACCGAGGCGCAGCGCCGGGGGATCGACACCCACTTCGAAGCGGCGCGCTGCGACGACGAGGGGACCCTCGCCGTCATCCGCGACGTCCACGACCGCCACGGTCTGCTCGTCGACCCGCACACCGCCGTGGGCATCGCGGCCGCACGGTCCGTGCCCGGTCCGGCGGGGACGCCCACGATCGTGCTCGCTACCGCGCACCCCGCCAAGTTCCCCGACGCCGTGGAACGGGCGACCGGGGTGCGTCCCGCGCTGCCGGACCGGCTCGCCGATCTGTTCGAGCGGCCGGAACGCTGCACCACGCTCCCGAACGATCTCGCCGCCGTCGAGCGATTCGTCTCGGCAGCGGTTCGCACGAACTGAGGTGCCATCATGGATGCGATGAAGTACGTGGTCTGTGTTCCCGACGGCTGTTCCGACGAACCGGTCGACGAGCTCGGCGGGCGCACCCCGCTCGAGGCCGCCGACCTTCCGGTGCTGCGGTCCCTCGCCGCCCGGGGCACGGTCGGCCGCGCGGCGACGATCCCCGCCGGCATGCCGCCGGGGAGCGACGTCGGGAACATGGCGATCTTCGGGTACGACCCGGCCCGCTACCACACCGGCCGTGCCCCGATCGAGGCCGCGGCGATGCGTCTCGACCTCACCGGGCGGGTCGCGTACCGCTGCAACCTCGTGACCGTCGGGCCCGACGGGACGATGGTCGACTTCGCGGGCGGGCACCCCGATTCCGACGCTGCGGCCGAGGTGATCCGGGCGCTCGACGCCGAGCTCGGTGGCGACGTGTCGTTCCACCCGGGGGTCCAGTACCGCCACATCATGCTCGCACCGCCGGACTGGACCGACGCCGACTGCGTGCCGCCCCACGACCTGACCGGCAAGCCGTCGGTCCTGCCCACGGGCGCCGCCGCACCGCACCTCGTCGAGCTGATGGAACGGTCGCGCGCGGTGCTCGGGCGCTTCGGGCTCGACGCGAACCAGATCTGGCTCTGGGGGCAAGGCCCCGGTCCGGCGATGCCGGCGCTCGCCGACCGGTTCGGCCTACGGGGTGGGCTCGTGACCGAGGTCGACCTCGTGCGGGGCCTCGGGGTGCTCGCCGGGCTCGACGTCGTCGAGGTGCCCGGCGCGAACGCCTGGTTCGACACGAACTACGAGGGCATGCGCGACGCGGCGATCGCCGGGCTGCGCGACGGTGCGGACCTGTGGATCGTCCACATCGAGGCGTCCGACGAGGCGGGCCACGCGGGCGACGTCGCCGAGAAGGTGCGCGCCCTCGAGAACTGGGACGCTCGGGTTCTCGCCGACCTCATCCCGGCCCTCGACGACATGGGGGACTGGCGGCTCCTGCTGCTGCCCGACCACGCGACGCCACTGCGCCTGCGCACCCACACGCCCGACCCGGTGCCCTACCTGCTCGTGGACTCGCGCGTCGACGGCCCGGGCGGCACCTACAGCGAGGCCGGTGTCGCCGGCCTCGAGCCGGTCGCGGCGCACGACCTCATGGCCGTGCTGCTCGAGCGATAGCATCACTCCGCCGGTTCCCGCCGGATCCCGATCTGCCCGCAAGGGCCCTTGGGCGACGAATCCGTCGCCGCCGGGAGTGCGACGAAACGAACCCGACCCGCCGGGAGGCTTGGTCGTGGGATGGAGGACGACGTGCCCGCTGACGCGAACGAACTCGAACGGGCGGCGCTGCAGCGCAAGGACCGCGAGCAGCTCACGGCGATCGCCGCGGCGCTCGGTCGCCGCGCCCCGGCCCGTGCCCGCAAGGAACAGCTCATCGACTTGATCCTCGAGGCCGCCGGCGTCGGCACCACCGCAGCGTCGCCGGAGCCGGCGCCCGAGCAGCCGCACATCGCCCAGCGGCCGGCACCCGAGCCCGAGGCGGCCCCCGCCGAGGAGCGGGTGGAGGAACCCGAGGAGGAGCCCGCGAGCTCCGCCGGGTCGGAGGAGTCCCCCGGCGAGGATACGACGGAGGACGGCGAGCAGGCCGGCGGTGGTCGGCGCCGCCGTCGACGGGGCCGTGACCGGGGCGCCGTGGAGGGCGCCGCGGGGGAGCGCGGCGGAGCGGAGCGCGGTGCGGGGGAACGCCCGAACGGTGACGAGCAGACCCTGCCGCCGGACGCCATCCGGGTGCTCGGCCTCCTCGACCTGCGGGATGAGGGGTACGGCTTCCTGCGGGTGCGGGGCCACCTGCCCTCCCGCGAGGACGTGTACGTGCCGGCGAAGTTCATCCGCCAGTTCAGTCTCCGCAAGGGTGACGTCGTCGCCGGATGGTCGCGTCCGGCCGGCCGGGGGGAGAAGAACCCGGCCCTGCTGCGGGTCGAGGAGGTCAACGACGGCGATCCCGAGGCCGCTCGTGGCCGCCTGCGGTTCGACGACCTCACCGCGGTGCACCCCGAGGAGCGTCTCGTGCTCGTCGGGCCCGACAACGCCGACGACGTCACCGCCCGGGTGATCGACCTGCTCACGCCGATGGGCCGTGGGCAGCGGGGCATCGTGGTCGCGCCGCCGCGCACCGGGGCGTCGTCGCTCGTCCGTTCCCTCGCTCGGGCGGTCGAGGTGAACAACCCCGATGTGACCCTGCTGGTGCTGCTCGTCGACGAACGTCCCGAAGAGGTCACCGACGTGCGGCGGGTGGTCGAGTCCGAGATCGTCGCCGCCACGTTCGACCGGCCCGCCGACGAGCACGTGCTCGCCGCGGACATGACCATCGAACGGGCCAAGCGGCTCGTGGAGACCGGCCACGACGTGGTGGTGGTCGTCGACGGGATCACCCGGATCGCCCGCGCCTACAACACCGCGTCGCCGCTCGGATCGCCGACCTACCCGGCGAAGCGGTTCCTCGGTGCGGCCCGCAACGTCGCCGAGGGCGGTTCGCTCACGGTGATCGCCACGGTGGCCACCGGCACCGGCACCCGCGGGGACGACGCCGTGCTCGAGGACCTGCGCGAGGGGGCGAACCTCGAGCTGCACCTCGACCGGTCCCTCGCCGAGCAGCGGATCCATCCGGCGGTCGCCCCGGACCGCTCCTCCACCCGCCACGAGGAGCTGCTCGTCGGCGCGGCGGGAGCCGACGCCCGCCGCCGTGCCCGTGCCCTTTCGGGGCCGGACCTCGTCGCGCTGGTCGCGGCGACGGCCTCCGTCGACGAGGCGCTCGGCCGACTGCCGTGACCACCGAGGGCGATCTCGGGGCCCGCCTTCGGGCCGCGAAGCTGCGGGCGCTCGCCGCCGACCTGCTCGGGGACCTCCCCGCCGAGGTCGATGCCGTGCCGCTCGGTGACGGTGCGGCGCTGCGCTTCGGTGACACCGGTGTCGTCCTCGTCGCCGACCGGGGCGGTGAGCGGGCGCTCGGGCCGGCACTCGCGTGGGCGGTGCGCGCCGAGCTCGACACGGTCCTCGTGCTCGCCGACGACGCGGAGGTGGCCGGGGTGCTCGCCCGCCGGGCCGGCCTGTTCGACCTCGACGTGCGCGTGCGCACCGTCGAGGGTCGGACGACGACGCCGGCCACGGCCGCCGCGCATCTCCCGATGGTCGTGGCGGACCCCGCCGCGTTGGCGGCCGTCGAACCGTTGCGGGCGGCAGGAGCGACCGTCGTGGTCGAACACGGTGTCGTGCTCGCGGAGATCGACGGCCTCGAGGTGGGGCGCGTCGTGGCCGGCCCCGAAGGCCCGACCCTCGAGGTCGGCGTCGGACGCTACGACCGGGAGGCCGCCGCGGTGATGGAGGCGGTGCGCAGCCACGCCGAGCTGACCGCCGGCGTCCTCGCCGCCGTGCGCGCCAATCGGCGCACCGAGGCGAGCCCGCACCTCCTCAATCGCATCGGCCGGGCCCGGTGGCTGCGCGCCGACCTGCTCGCGGCGCCGGCCGTCGTCGGGGCCACGGAGCTCCGGGCGGTCGAGCCGCCGCTGCCGCGGGACAACCTCCTCGATCCCGTGCCGGCCGCCGCGGCGGGCAGCTCGGCCGACGGCCCGCTCGTCGTGGTCGCCTCCGTCGGGGTGGACCTCGACCTCGTGCCGACCGCGGCAGACACGCGCGACCGCCACCACCCGACCGCCGAGCTCGTGCTCGTCCTCCCGCCGCGTGACCTCTACCCGGTCGTCGACGCCCTCGCAGCACGACTCCGCCGTCCTGCCCGCAGCGTCGCCGTGCCGGGGTCCTGGCCGTCGTGAACCTCGCCGACCGGCTCAGAGCGCTCGGGGAGGAGTTCGTCGCGCTCGGCACGCGCCTCGCCGACCCCGACCTCCTCGCCGACCAGCGCCGGTATGCGGCGGAGAGCCGCCGGTACCGCGAGCTCGAGGCGATCGTCGCCGCACACGAACGCCTCCTCGCCCGCGAGGCCGACCTCGCCGTCGCCCGCGAGCTCTTCGCCGAGAGCGAGGGGGCGGAACGGGAACTCGCCCGGGCCGAGGTCACCGCGGCCGAGGCCGACATCGCCACCCGCAGCGAGGAACTGCGGTTGCTGCTGCTCCCTCGTGACCCCAACGACGACAAGAACGTGATCATGGAGATCCGCGGCGCCGAGGGCGGCGAGGAGGCGAACCTGTTCGCCCGGGACCTCTTCGAGATGTACCGCGGGTACGCCGCACGCCAGGGGTGGCGGGTCGAGGTGCTGTCGTCGACCCCGTCCGATCTCGGCGGGTTCAACGAGGTGACGTTCCGGATCGAGGGGGACCACCCCTGGACCCGTCTCCGTGGCGAGGCCGGCCCGCACCGGGTGCAGCGCGTGCCGGTGACGGAGTCCCAGGGCCGCATCCACACCTCCTCGGCGACGGTGACGGTGCTCCCCGAGGCGGAGGAGGTCGACGTCGACATCGACCCGGCGGATCTCCAGATCGACGTCTACCGGTCGTCGGGTGCGGGTGGACAGCACGTGAACACCACCGACTCGGCGGTGCGGATCACGCACCGGCCGACCGGCACGGTCGTCACGATGCAGGACGAGAAGAGCCAGATCCAGAACCGGGCCCGGGCGCTCGCCGTGCTGCGGTCCCGCCTGCTGAAGGCCTCCCAGGACCGTCAGGCCGCCGAACGGTCCGACCAGCGACGCAGCCAGATCGGCGGGGGAGGGCGCAGCGAGAAGATCCGCACGTACAACGTGAAGGAGAACCGGGTCACGGACCATCGCATCGGTCTCACGCTGTACAAGCTCGACCGGGTCCTCGCCGGTGAGCTCGACGACATCGTCGACGCCCTCGTCGCCGACGACCGGGCGCGCCGGCTCGCCGAGGAGCTCGGGTGACCGGGCGCGGCGAGCGACCCGACGGCACCGTGAGCTGGCGCGAGCTGCTCGCCGAGGCGGAGGCGGTGCTCGGGGGTCGACCCGGCGGCGCACTCGACGCCCGGCGCATCGTCGAGGACGTCGCCGGGGCGACGGGCGCCGAGCTCCTCGACGTGCTCGACGACCTCGTCACCGTGCGCGGCGTCGCCCGCTTCGACGCGCTCGTCGCCCGCCGGCGGGCCGGCGAGCCGCTGCAGTACGTGCTCGGCCACTGGGCGTTCCGTCGACTCGACCTGTTCGTCGACCGGCGGGTGCTGATCCCCCGCCCGGAGACGGAGCTCGTCGCCGAGATCGCACTCGCCGAGGTCGACCGCATCGCCCGCTCCCGCACACCGGTGCGAGTCGCCGACCTCGGCACGGGTTCCGGTGCGCTCGCGCTCGCCGTAGCGTCCGAACGACCCGTCACCGAGGTGTGGGCGACCGACGTGTCCGACGACGCGCTCGCCGTCGCCCGGGCGAACCTCGCCGCGCTCGGCCGGTCGGCCACCCGGGTGCGGATCGGTGCCGGGTCGTGGTTCGCGGCGCTGCCCGCCGACCTCGCCGGTCGTCTCGACGTGATCGTGTCCAACCCTCCCTACGTCGCCGACGGCGACGTCCTCGACCCCGAGGTCGCCGACTGGGAGCCCGGCCTGGCGTTGCGGGCGGGCCCGCGGGGGCTCGACGCTCTCGAGGTCGTGGTCGCCGGGGCGGGCAGGTGGCTCGCCGAGGACGGCGCGCTCGTGGTCGAGCTCGCACCCGATCAGGCACACGTCGTCGCCGACCTCGCCCGCGCCAGCGGGTTCGACGCCGTCGACGTGCTGACCGACCTCACGGGACGGGACCGGATCGTGCGCGCCCGCCGGGGCCCCGGTGGCGGGGCGGTATCCTCGGCGGGTCACGACCGGGTCGAGGGAGGACCGGATGCCGCAGCTCACCGCTGACGAGGTCGCCCGGTTCCTCGACGAACCCGGCCACCTCGTCCGCATCGGAACCGTCGACGGGGACGGCATGCCCCGGGTCGTGCCCACCTGGTTCCTCTGCCGCGACGACCGGATCCTGTTCACCCCGCGGGCACCCGCGGTGTTCCTCGGGAACCTCCGTCGGGACCCGCGCATCGGCCTGTCGGTCGACGAACAGGCGCTGCCCTACCGGAAGATCACCGTGCAGGGGCGGGCCGAGATCCTCCACGAACCCGGCGAGGACGACCTCTGGCGCGACGTCTACCGGGCGATCGCGCTGCGGTATCTGAGAGCGGATGCCGCCGACGCGTACCTCGACGGCACGCGCGACCAACCGCGAGCCCTCGTCGCCGTCGACCTCGCGTCGGCCCGCTTCACGACCTGGCGCCTCCCCGACCGGGGTGAGGACCTCACCGGGATCTGGCACCACCGCTACTACGCGGACGGTTCGGCGCTCGCCCGACGCGCCGGCGACCGTCCGGCGGACTGAGCGAGGTCCTCGACCGGTGCAGGCGAGCGTCGCCACTCACCTCGTGGTGGGCCTCGTGGCCGCCGTGGCGACGACCGTGACGGTCCCGCTGAGCCGATCGCTCGCGCACCGCGTCGGCGCGGTCGCCGCACCCGACGAACGTCGCATCCACGTGCGACCGACCCCGACGCTCGGCGGACTGGGCATGCTGGTCGGCTTCGTCGCCGCGTTCGCTGCGGCGGCGATCAGCGGCGGCTACGTGGCGACGTTCCGCTCGGTGCTCGAGGTCGGCGGCATCCTCGTGGCGGCCGTGCTCATGTACGCAGTGGGGTTCCTCGACGACGTCCGGGAGATGTCCGCCCCGGCGAAGATCGCCGGAACGGTGCTCGCCGGGTCGGTGCTCGCGCTCACCGGCACGAGCCTCGTCGTGTTCCGGGTGCCCTTCGCCGGGTTCTTCGTGCTCTCGCCGGACCTCGCTGCGTTCGTGACGGTGGTGTGGGTGATCGGCATGACGAACGCGATCAACCTCATCGACGGGCTCGACGGCCTCGCCGCGGGGATCGTCGCGATCGCGTCGGTGGCGTTCTTCGTGTACACGCTGCAACTCGACGACGCCGGCCTGCTCGCACCGGGGAACCCCGCCCCGCTCGTCGCCGTCGCGACGGCCGGCTGCTGTCTCGGGTTCCTGCCCCACAACCTGCACCCGGCGCGCACCTTCATGGGCGACGGCGGCGCGCTGCTGCTCGGCCTGCTGCTCGCGACGGCCACGATCGCCGTGGGCGGCCGGACCCGCGACCCGTTCTCGGGTTCGACGTTCTTCTTCTTCGCCCCGCTCGTGATCCCGCTCGTCATCCTCGGCGTCCCGGTGAGCGACACGCTGTTCGCGATCATCCGGCGTGCGCGGCGGCGGTCGGGCCTCGCGACGGCGGACAAGGGGCACCTGCACCACCGGTTGATGGACCTCGGGCACGGCCAGCGGCGCAGCGTGGCGATCCTGTGGGCGTGGACGGCCTTGCTCTCGGCGGTCGCGGTGTACCCGACGGTGACCGGGAGCGGTGACGCGTTCGTGTTGCTCGCCCTCGCCGGTTGCGCGTTGCTGCTCTACACCTACTTCCACCCGGGCCTCCGCCGCTGATCATGCGGCACCCCGGCCGCGCAGCACGGCCGGGACGGTGCGGACGAGGAGCCCGAGGTCACCGAGCAGGGTTCGGCCGTCCACGTACGCGAGATCGTGGCGGCGGTAGTCCTCGAAGCTCGCCCCGGCGCGCCCGGAGACCTGCCACGGTCCGGTGAGGCCCGGCCGCACCTCGAGTCGGCGGTGCAGGTCGGCCGGCCATGCGGCGAGCTCGGCGGGCAGCGCCGGTCGAGGGCCGACGAGGCTCATGTCCCCCCGCAGCACGTTCCAGAGCTGGGGCAGCTCGTCGAGGGACGTGCGGCGGAGATGGCGCCCGAGGCGGGTGACGCGGGGGTCCTCACGGATCTTGAACAGCGGGCCGTCCGCCTCGTTGCGGTGGGCGAGCATCGGCCGGAGCGCCTCGGCGTCGGGCACCATCGTGCGGAACTTCCCCAGCACGAACGGGCGACCGTGCCGGCCGAGACGTTCCTGGCGGAACAGCACGGGTCGTCCGTCGACGATCCGTACGAGGAGGGCGACGGCGGCCATGGGGAGTGCGCCGAGCACCAGCAGTACCAGCGCCCCGACGACGTCGACGGCTCTTTTCGCCCGGTCGGACGCAGGAGCGGACAACGGTCGGGGAGCGGATGTGGTGGGGCGCATGGCGGGGCGCTACCCGACGGCGAGCGGTGCGAACAGCGACGATTTGCGGGATCCCCCCATCCCTCCTAGGTTGCGAATACATTCACATGGCTGCCCGTCACCGACGCCGGGTGCCAGAGGAACCACCGGTGGAATCTTCCCAGCGACGAGAGCTGTCGAGAGATCTGAATCGCAGCGGGGGCGGCTACGAGCTCGCCGTCGTCGTCGTCCTCTTCACCCTCGGTGGTCTCGCTCTCGATCGCTGGCTCGGCCTCGTGCCGTTGTTCACCATCGTGCTCACGCTCCTCGGTGCCCTCGGCGCCGGCGTGAAGGTCTGGGTCGGCTACGACCGCCAGATGCGACGTCTCGAGCAGGAGGGGCCGTGGGCGACGCATTCCTGACGCGCCTCGACGGACCGGCACCCGAGGCCGCCGTCGCCCGGGACATCGCCCGGCGTGCCGTACCGGCCGCACCGGCGTTCGTGCTGCTCGGTCTCGCCATGGGCGGGGTCGACGGCGGGATCTCCGCCCTGTACGCACTCGCGATCGTGGTTGGAAACCTCGTCCTCGCCGCCGCGCTGATGGCCGGCGCCGCACGGATCTCCGTCGCCCTGCTCATGGGCGCCGCGCTGTTCGGCTTCCTGCTGCGCCTCGGGCTCGTCTTCGTCGCCGTCATGGCGGTGCGTGACGCGTCCTGGATGCACCTGCCGTCCCTCGGCATCACGCTGATCGTGGCCCACCTGGGCCTGCTGTTCTGGGAGATGCGCTACGTTTCGCTCTCCCTCGCCCATCCCGGCCTCAAGCCGGGACGGCGTTCCACCACCGTCCCGTCCCGCCAGCACGAGGAGAGCATCGTCCGGTGATTCTCGGAGCACTCGTCTTCCCGCCCATCGGCAACGTCGTCGAATGGCCCGCCGCCTTCGGTGACGGGACCTTCTGGGCCTTCAACAAGATCTCGATGATCAACCTGATCGCCGTGGCGGTCACGTGCGGGATCTTCCTCGTGGCCCGCAGCCGCAGTGAGATGGTGCCGCGCGGCACCCAGAACCTCGCCGAGGTGTCGGTCGACTTCATCCGCACGCAGGTCATCGCCCCCGGCATCGGCCACGGTGGCGAGAAGTACCTGCCGATGCTGCTGTCGATGTTCTTCTTCATCTTCTTCGGCAACATCACCGGCATCATCCCGCCGATCCTCATGCCGGCGAACGCCCGCATGGCGAACCCGCTGATCCTCGCCCTTCTGGCGTGGATCTGGTTCATCGGGGTGGGACTCAAGCACCACGGGATCCACTACATCACCGGTGCGCTGTTCCCGCCCGGGGTGCCGAAGCCGCTCTACCTGCTCGTGACCCCGATCGAGTTCGTGTCGACGTTCCTCGTCCGGCCGTTCTCCCTCGCCGTCCGTCTCTTCGCCAACCTGTTGGCCGGCCACATCCTGCTCATCACCTTCGGCGTGCTCTGCATCACGCTGTGGAGCCTGAGCTTCCTGGTCGCCGCACTGCCGCTCTCGCTGTTCATGCTGATCGCGCTCACCGGGTTCGAGGTGCTCGTCGCGTTCCTGCAGGCCTACATCTTCACGATCCTCACCGCCGTGTACATCGGCGGTGCGCTCCACCCGGAGCACTGAGTACCCCGGCCCGAAGGGCCGGACCGTTCGCAACAACCAGCAACCCTTGTCGTGCACGGCGCCGGCCGGGCATGCACCGAAAACAGGAGACCACCGCAGCCATGGGCGTGATCCAGACCGCAGTTCAGCTCGCCACCGAGACGACCGCCGAAGCGGGCACCGCCGCGCTGACGGCCGCGGACCAGAAGGGCATCAGCGGCGCCGCCAGCGCCGGGTACGCCTATGGTCTCGCTGCCATCGGCCCCGGTATCGGCATCGGTTACCTCGTCGGCCAGGCCGTGTCGGCCATGGCCCGCCAGCCCGAGGCCGCCGGCATGGTCCGTACGACCATGTTCCTCGGCATCGCCTTCACCGAAGCCCTCGCACTCATCGGCTTCGTCGTCTTCATCCTGCTCAAGTTCGTCTGATCCGGCCACCGGTCCGGACCCGTCGAAGGACACGGAGGAACCGTGCTGACTGCAGCGCTGCTCGCAGCAACCGAGGGGGGAGAGGCGACCGAAGCGGTCGTCAACCCCATCCTGCCCACCGTCCCCGAGCTGTTCTGGGGAGGCGTGAGCTTCTTCGCGCTCTGGATCCTCATGCGCTTCGTGCTGCTCCCCCCGGTGCTCCGGGTGATGGAGGAGCGTGAGCAGCGGATCCAGTCGGCGAAGTCGGAGGCCGACTCGGCAACCGGTGGTGCGGACGAGGCCCGTTCCGCCTATGCGGCCCGGATCGAGCAGGCTCGCGGCGAGGCGGCGGGGATCGTCGGCGCCGCCCGTGAGGAGGCCGACCGCCATCGTGCGTCCGAGCTCGCTGCAGCGAATGCCGAGATCGCAGCCATGCGGGACGCGGCGACGGCCGAGGTGGCCGCAGCCAAGGCTGCGGCACTCGCCCAGCTCCGCTCCCAGATCGCTGGCGTGGCGGTCACCGCTGCGTCGCGGGTCATCCAGAAGGATCTCGACCTCGACCGGCAGGTCCAGGTCATCGAGGACTACGTGAACCGTTCCGGCCGCGGCCCCGCCGCCTGACCGGCTCGCGACTCAAGGAGACAACGCCATGTTCAACCTGCTGGGCGCGGAGGCACCGAATTCGTTCCTCCTGCCGGGTGACATCAACGAGTTCTACTGGGGGACCGTGGCCTTCGTGGTCGTGTTCGGTCTCCTCGGCAAGTTCGCCGTCCCCGTGCTCCGGAAGGGGCTGCAGGCCCGATCCGACAAGATCGCCAAGGAGCTCGGTGCCGCCGACGCCGCCAAGGCGGAAGCGCTTGCGGAGGCCGAGCGGATCCGGGCGTCGATCGGCAACGCCGAGGCCGACGCCGCGGCGATCGTCGCGGAGGCTCGCACGGCGGCGACGCAGCTCGTCGCCACGATGAAGGATCGATCGATCCAGGAAGCGGCTGATCTCCGGACCCGTGCTGCGGCCGACATCGAGTCACAGAAGAACCAGGCGATCGCCGACCTGCGCGCCGAAGTGACCGAACTCGCCCGCGGTGCGGCCGAGGCGGTCGTACGGTCGAATCTCGACGCCGACACGCAGGCGGCGCTCATCAACCGGTACATCGACCAGGTGGGGGCGTAGGACATGGCCGACTCCAACCGTACGGACGTCCTCGCCGACGCCCTCCATGCCATGGTGGCGGTCTCTCCGGTGGCCGGCGAGGTCGAGGACGAGCTGTTCCGCCTCGCCCGCATCTACGAGTCGAGCGACGCGCTCCGCACCACGCTCAGCGACGCGACGGTGCCCATGGCGCGTCGTCACCAGGTCGTCGAGGAGCTGCTCAGCGGTCGGGCGACCCCGACCACCGTGGCGATCCTCGGTCTTCTCGTCTCCCTCGATCGGGCCTCCGACCTGCCGAAGCTGGTCGACGCGATGGCCCGTCGCTCGGCAGCGGCGTCGAACCGCTCGCTCGCCGAGGTCCGTTCGGCCGTGCCGCTCGACGACGCCCAGGTGGACCGCCTGGCCGCAGCGCTCGAGAAGCAGGTCGGACATCCGGTCAAGATCCGGGTGATCGTCGATCCCGCCGTCGTCGGTGGCGTCGTCACCCAGATCGGCGACCTCGTGATCGATGGAAGCGTTCGTTCCCGTCTCGCGCAACTGCGAGAGGCGTTCTGAGGCGGCTGGAGCAGCAATGGCTGAGTTGACGATCAACACCAATGACATCCTCGCGGCGATCAACAAGGGCCTCGAGGGCTTCGATCCCACACTGGAGCAGGGCCAGGTCGGCCGGGTGCTCGAGGTCGGCGACGGCATCGCCCGGGTGTCCGGGCTGCCGTCGGCGGCGGTCAACGAGATCCTCGAGTTCGAGGACGGGACCGTCGGTATCGCCCTGAACCTCGACGAGGCGTCCATCGGCACCGTGGTCCTCGGTGAGGTGAACCACATCGACGAGGGCCAGGCCGTCAAGGCGACCGGCCGTATCCTCGACATCCCCGTCGGGGAGGGCATGCTCGGCCGCGTCGTGAACGCGCTCGGCGAGCCGATCGACGGCAAGGGGCCGCTCACGAACGTGGTCCGCCGACGCATGGAGATCCAGGCGCCGGGAATCACCGGCCGCAAGCCGGTGCACGAGCCGATGCAGACCGGCATCAAGTCGGTCGACGCCCTGATCCCGATCGGCCGAGGCCAGCGGGAGCTCATCATCGGCGACCGCAAGACCGGCAAGTCCACCATCGCGATCGACACGATCATCAACCAGCGCGGTCTCGACGTGCGCTGCGTGTACGTGGCGATCGGCCAGAAGGCCTCGACCGTGGCGCAGACCGTGGCCACCCTCGAGGAGTACGGCGCGATGGAGTACACGGTGGTCGTGGTGGCCCCGGCCTCCGACCCGGCGCCGTTCAAGTACCTCGCCCCCTACGCCGGTTGTGCGATGGGCCAGCACTGGATGGACAACGGGCAGCACGCCCTCGCCGTCTACGACGACCTCTCCAAGCAGGCCGAGGCGTACCGCCAGATGTCGCTCCTGCTGCGCCGTCCGCCGGGTCGTGAGGCCTACCCGGGCGACGTCTTCTACCTGCACTCGCGTCTCCTCGAGCGGGCGGCGAAGCTGTCCGACGAGCGTGGTGCCGGATCGCTCACCGCACTGCCGGTCATCGAGACCAAGGCCGGTGACGTGTCGGCGTACATCCCGACGAACGTGATCTCGATCACCGACGGGCAGATCTACCTGCAGGACGATCTGTTCAAGTCGGGCATCCGGCCGGCGGTCGACGTGGGCATCTCGGTCTCCCGCGTGGGTTCGGCCGCACAGATCAAGGCCATGAAGAAGGCCACCGGCACGCTCAAGTCGGACCTGCAGCAGTTCCGTGAGCTGCAGGCGTTCGCCGCTTTCGGTTCCGACCTCGACGCCGTGTCGAAGTCGCAGCTCGAGCGCGGTAACCGGCTGGTGGAGCTCCTCAAGCAGGGTCTCAACTCGCCGATGCCGGTGGAGCAGCAGGTCGTGGTGATCTACGCCGGGACCCGCGGGCACCTCGACACCGTTCCGGTGGGCGACGTGAAGCGCTTCGAGACCGAACTGCTCGACTGGTTCGCCTCCCGCCACGCGGATGTGATGACCGCGATCCGCACGACAGGGGACATCCCCGACGAGGCGGCGTTCGAGGCCATCATCGCGAGCTTCGGTGCCCAGTTCCGACCGACCGGCGGTGCCGCCGGTTCGGAGCCCGACGCCGAGGCGCAGGGTGCAGCCAACGCTGCGACCGTCGACAGCTCGACGACGCTGCCCGAGCAGGACATCACGCGGGACGCCTAGTCGATGCCCGGAGCACAGGAACGGATCCTCCGCCGACGCATCAACAGCGTGAAGGCGACGAAGAAGATCACCCGGGCGATGGAGCTCATCGCCGCCTCACGGGTGGTCCGTGCGCAGCAACGCGCCAACGCGGCGCGGCCGTACGCGCAGCAGATCACGAAGGTGATCGAGGATCTCGCCGCCGGTGGTGCCGACGTCGACCATCCGATGCTCCGGGTCGTGGAGTCGGTGGAACGCACGGCGCTCATCGTCCTCACCTCCGACCGCGGGCTCGCCGGGGCGTACAGCTCCTCGGTGATCCGTGCTGCGGAACGTGAGATCCACGCCGCCCGGGCGGAGGGTTCGGACTACGAGCTCGTCACCGTCGGTCGCAAGGCGGCGGGGTACTTCCGGTTCCGGAACTATCGGCTCGCAGCGACCTACGACGGGATCAGCGACAAGCCGACCTACGAGGACGCCCGGCGCATCGCGAACACGGTGGCGTCGATGTTCCTCGACGGCAGTGTCGACCGAGTCGTCCTGATCTACACGGAGTTCCGGTCGGTCGCCTCCCAGAGGGTGGTGGTGCGTCGATTCCTCCCGCTCGAGCAGACCTCGACGATCGCCGAGGCCGGATCGGCCACCGCACTCGCCGGGTTCGACTTCGAGCCGAATGCGTCCTCGGTGCTCGCCGACCTGCTGCCCCGCTACATCGAGGCCCGGCTCTTCGCCGCCCTCCTCGACGCAGCGGCGTCCGAGCACGCCAACCGGCAGCGGGCCATGAAGTCGGCGACCGACAACGCCGAAGACATGATCGTCCGCCTCACCCGGCAGATGAACGCCGCCCGTCAGGCGGCGATCACCACCGAGATCATGGAGATCATCGGCGGCGCCGAAGGCCTCCGCGAGGCCGAGGGCGACGGCGAGGACCTGCTCCTCGACCATCTCCACTCGACAACCCTTTTCCGAGAACTCGACCCCACCGACCACGCCCACGCAGCGCCGGGCCACGTCTAAGGAGCCACACGAATGACCGTCACCGACGCAGCACACAAGGACGGCCGCATCGTCGCCATCGCCGGACCGGTGGTCGACGTGGAGTTCCCCGCCGGCTCTCTCCCCGAGATCAACACCGCGCTCGAGTTCACCATCACGTCCGGTGGTGACAACACGGTCGTGCGGGCCGAGGTCGCCCAGCAGATCGGCGACAGCCGGGTGCGGGCCATCGCCCTCAAGCCCACCGACGGCCTCGCCCGCGGCACGGCGGTGCGGAACCTCGGCACGGGCATGACGATGCCGGTCGGCGAGGGCGTGCTCGGCCACGTGTTCAACGTGATCGGTGAGCCGCTCGACGTCTCCCTCGACTCGATCAAGGACAAGATCGAGACCTACTGGGAGATCCACCGTCCGGCGCCGGCGTTCGACACCCTCGAGCCGAAGAAGCTCATGTTCGAGACCGGCATCAAGGTCATCGACCTGCTCACCCCGTATCTCCAGGGCGGCAAGATCGGCCTGTTCGGCGGTGCCGGTGTCGGCAAGACCGTGCTCATCACAGAGATGATCCGCCGTGTGGCACAGAACCACGGCGGTGTGTCGGTGTTCGCCGGCGTCGGTGAGCGTACGCGTGAAGGCACCGACCTCTTCCTCGAGATGGGCGAGTCCGGCGTGTTGGAGAAGGCGTCGCTCATCTTCGGCCAGATGGACGAGCCGCCCGGCGTGCGTCTGCGGGTCGCACTCGCGGCGCTGACCGTCGCGGAGTTCTTCCGCGACGAGAAGGGCATGGACGTGCTCTTGTTCGTCGACAACATCTTCCGGTTCGTCCAGGCCGGTTCCGAGGTGTCGACGCTGCTCGGCCGTATGCCCTCCGCCGTGGGCTACCAGCCCACCCTCGCGGACGAGATGGGTGAGCTGCAGGAGCGGATCACGACGACCCGAGGTCGTTCGATCACCTCGCTGCAGGCCGTGTACGTGCCCGCCGACGACTACACCGACCCGGCGCCGTTCACCTCCTTCACCCACTTCGACGGCACCACCGAGCTGAGCCGAGACATCGCTGCGCTCGGCATCTACCCAGCCGTCGACCCGCTCGCGTCCACCTCGACGATCCTCGCCCCTGAGGTCGTCGGTGACCGGCACTACCGGGTCGCCCGTCGGGTACAGGAGATCCTGCAGCGGTACAAGGAGCTCCAGGACATCATCGCGATCCTCGGTCTCGACGAGCTCTCCGAAGAGGACCGGATCACCGTGTCCCGGGCCCGCAAGGTCCAGCGGTTCCTGTCCCAGCCGATGTACGTCGCCGAGGTGTTCACCGGCCTGCCCGGTGTGACCACGCCGGTGGACGAGACGGTGGAGTCCTTCGAGATGCTCGTGAACGGCGATCTCGACGACCTGCCCGAGCAGGCGTTCCTCAACGTCGGTGGTGCCGAGGCGGCCCGCGAGAAGGCCGAACAGCTCCGCCGCCAGGCCAACTGAGCCGGGAGCCGACGAACATGCCGTTGCAGGTCGAGCTCGTGTCGCCCGAAGGCCCCCTCTACACGGGGGAGGCCGAGATGGTGGTGGCGCGCACGGTGGGCGGTGGCGACATCGCCTTCCTGCCGGGCCACGTCCCCCTCATCGGCTCGCTGGCCGTCCACCCGGTGAAGGTCCTCGAGGCCGGCGGCGGGACGACGTCCATCGCCGTTCACCGAGGGTTCGTGTCGGTCGCCGGCGACCGTGTGACGATCCTCTCCGACGTCGCCGAGGTCGCTGCGTCGATCGACGTTCCCCGCGCCGAGGCCGCGAAGGCCCGCGCCGAGGAGACGCTCCGGTCGGCGTCCGACGACGAAGACGCACGGGCGGCCCTACGGCGTGCCGAGGTCCGGCTCGAGGTCGCGCTCGGACGCTGACGCTCCTGTGCCGAGAAGTGCCGTATAGGCGGCCTCGGTGCGATCCGTGATCCGGTCCCAGGAGTAGTTCTGAACGACGTCCGGTCGCAACGTCGGGTCGTGTTCCTCGCCCGCCTCGATCCCTTCCACGAACCGGACGAGTGCGCGGCGCAGCTCGTCGCGGTCTCCCGCTCGGGTGAGGCGTCGGCCCGGACCGTCGGCACCGAGGACCTCGAGGTGCGCCGGCGAACCGCCGACGACGACGAGTGCGAGGTCCCCGGGGACGTCCCGGTACGCGGCGAGCAGGTCGTCCGCCGCCTTCTCCGGCACGAGTCGGCCGACGTGGAGCAGGAACCGGCCCGGGCGGACCCCGAGCTCGGCGAGCACGTGCCCGTCCCCGTCGCCCTCCGGCGCCGCAGGAGCAGCCACGCCGTTGGGGATCACGACGCCGGCGACCCCGAAGGACGCCCGGAAGTCGTCGGCGAGGGCCTGGGACACCATGATCCTGGCCTGGGGCACGTGCGCCGCGGTCCGGGCCACGAGGCCGAGGCCGGCGCGGGCGATCGGCCGGGAGAGGACGGGGGAGCCGTGCATGCGGCGCCCTCGTACCCGCTCAGGGGCCGGTCCGCACCCGCTCGTAGCGGAGGTCGACGACCGTGCGACCGGCTGCGGCGGCGAGTCGCTCGTAGTGCGTGATCGGCCGGTCGGCACGCTCGGCGACCCCGCCGACGAGGCCCACCGTCGTCCCGAGGACCGCGGCCATGGCGGCGGCATACGACGCGTCGTCGGTTGCGAGCTCCATGACGCCACCGGGGGCGAGGCGGGTCGCGACCGACTGCGCGAACGCGGCGTCGACGAGGCGGCGGCGACGGTGCCGGTGCTTCGGCCACGGATCGGGGAAGAAGGCGCGGACCACCACGACCGTACCGGGAATCGTGTCGAGCACGTCCCGGCCGTCGCCGCGCACGATCGAGAGGTTCGCAAGAGCGTCCCGTCCCGTCGCCTCGGCCCGCAACGCGAAGCTGGCGAGCGTCGCGGCGTGCACCTCTGCGCCGACGACGTGAAGGCCCGGACGGCTGAGCGCCAGCGCGATCGCCGCCTCGCCGCTCCCGGCGCCGATCTCCAGCGCGACGTGGGACGGCGCTCGGAGGGTCGGCGGGGGTCCCCACGTCGCGGCGAGCCGGTCGAGCGCGGCGCGTTTCGTCGGCGTCAGCCGACCGCTGCGGGCGTGCCAGGTCGGCACCCGCCCGGGCGCGGGTCCGTCGACGGTCGTCGGGGTGGGGGTGGGGGTCTCCTCCACGGCGCCGGAACGTTACCGGGTGCCCCCGCCCCACGGGGCGCCCGCCGCCCACAGCCGCTCGAGGACGGCGTGGTCGTGGGCCGTGTCCATGCACTGCCAGAAGCCGTCGTGGCGGTAGGCCATCAGCTCGCCGTCCTCGGCGAGGCGGCGCAACGGCTCCTGTTCGAACATCGTGGTGTCGTCGTCGACGTAGTCGGCGACCTCGGGTTCGACCACGAAGAACGCGCCGTTGACCCACCCCTCACCGTCGGCGGGCTTCTCCTCGAAGCGGGTCACCCGGTCGCCGTCGAGGCTGAGCCGGCCGAACCGTGCGGGTGGTCGCACGGCCGTCATCGTGCAGCGACGACCGTGTGCACGGTGGAAGGCGACCAGGGCGTCGAGGTCGACGTCGGACAGGCCGTCCCCCCAGGTGAGCAGGAACGTGCCGTCGGGGGCGAGGCGCTCGGCGAGTCGGCGTACCCGGCCACCGGTCCCGGTGTGCAGCCCCGTGTCGACGAGGTGCACGGTCCAGTCGGGCGCCACGCCGTTGTGGTGCTCGACGGTGCCGGTCGCGAGATCGACGGTGAGGTCGCCGTCGAGACGGACCCGGTCGGCGAACCGTGTCCCGAACCCGCCGGCAAGGATCCCGACGTTCACCAGCACCGTCACAGTCTCTTCGGTCGGCGCAGGTGATGCCCCTTCGGGGCGGTCGGTCAACCGGCGATCGTGTTCGCCTTCGCCAGTCGGTGCCGCCCCTGCACCAGCCGGACCGTGCCCGAGAGCGAGCGCATCACCAGCGATTCGGTGGTGCAGACGTTCTGGCCGTACTGGACGCCCTGCAGCAACTCACCGTCGGTGATCCCGGTCGCGGCGAAGAAGCAGTTGTCGGAGGCGACGAGATCGTCGGTGGTCAGCACCCGGTCGAGGTCGTAGCCGGCGGCGATCGCCGCCTGCCGCTCCTCGTCGTTGCGGGGCCACAGCCGCCCCTGGAGCTCGCCGCCCATGCACTTGAGCGCCGCGGCGCTGATCACACCTTCGGGGGTGCCGCCGATGCCGAAGAGGATGTCGGCGCCCGACCCTTCCCACGCGGTCGAGATCGCACCGGCGACGTCGCCGTCGGGGATCAGTCGGATGCGGGCGCCGGTCGAGCGGACCTCGGCGATGAGCTCCGCGTGGCGGTCCCGGTCGAGGATGACGGCGGTGAGGTCCTGCACTGCCTTGCCCGTGGCCTTGGCGACGTGGCGGAGGTTGGCGGTCGGGCTCGCGGTGATGTCGATCACCCCGGCGGCGGCCGGGCCCACGGCGATCTTCTCCATGTACACGCAGGGACCCGGATCGAACATCGAGCCCTTGTCGGCCACCGCGATCACCGCAATGGCGTTGCCGCGCCCGAGCGAGGTGAGGGTCGTGCCGTCGATCGGGTCCACGGCGACGTCGACCGGAGCTCCGGAGCCGTCACCGATGCGCTCACCGTTGTAGAGCATCGGCGCCTCGTCCTTCTCGCCCTCGCCGATGACGACGATGCCGTCCATTGCGACGGTCCCGAGCACGAGTCGCATCGCCTCGACGGCAGCACCGTCGGCGCCGATCTTGTCGCCTCGTCCCATCCACCGGGCGGCGGCCATCGCCGCGGCCTCGGTGACCCGGACGAGTTCCATGGCGAGGTTGCGGTCGGGTGCGCCCGAAGCGTTCCGGTGTTCGCTCATGTCGGCGACACTATCCCTCCGGCGCTAGAACGTCCCCCATGGGATCGGCGATCGAGGCGTCCGACGACGGGCCGCTGCAGTCGTGGTGGGTGCCCGACGGCGACGCACGGGTCTTCGAGCTGCCCGGCTGGCCGGACGAACCGCTCGAGGCGCTGCGCGCCCTGCTCGCAGATGAGGACGTCCCCCACCGCTGGGACGACGGCCGCCTCGTCGTCGACGCCGAGCGACGCGACCAGGTGATCGCGATCGTCGCCGCCGTGGTGGAGGCCGCGCTTCCGCGCTTCGACCCGGACCGACCGCACACGGTCTACGAGCTCGCCGACTGGCCCGAGGACGAACTGGAAGCGCTCGAGGCGACCCTCGCCGAGGAGGGCGTCGTGCACGCCTGGACCGACGAGGTCGACCTGCTCGTCTACGACGAGGACGAGGAGTTCGTCGACGAGATCTTCGAACGGCTCGGCCTGCACGGTCCCGAGTCGTCCGACGAGCTGACCGGCGCCGCGCTCACCGACCTGCTCACGGCGCTGTTCGTCGCGTCCGACCGGCTGGCCCGAGCCCCCGGCGACGCCCCCGCCGTGCTCGACGCCCACCGGAGCGCCCGGGCGGTCGCCACGCTGCAACCGCCCTACGGCATCGACCCGGTCGCCTGGGGGGCGATCGTCGACGCGGCGAACGCGATCGTCGAGCTCGTCGAACGCGCCGCCGGCCCCGACGGTGCGGCCGACGACGACGAGGTCGCCGACGCGGCACGACGGCTCCGGGAGCAGCTCCGACCGCTGCTGTGAGCCGTCGGCGGTCACAGCGCCGCCGACCGAGTTCCCCTCCGCCCGGACGGGCTGGCATCGTGGGCGCCGTGACGTCGGCCGACCACGGACTCGCCACGCTCGAGCTGTTCCACTCCCGGCCGATCGCACCGACCCGTCGGATAGCGATCGGACTGCACTACCTGCCCGTCCACGGCGGTCCGGGGCCGGGGGGCATCCTGCTCGGCGGGATCGTCAGCCGGTTCGCCCGGGAGCTCGACGAGGACGACCTCGACGAGGTCGACGACCTCCTCGACGACCTCGTGGAGCGGCGCCGCGTCGTCCAGCCACGGCTCCGACACCGGTTGCAGGACGACCGCATCGGCCTGCTCAAGTCGGTGCACCGTCTCGACGCCGGGGCGGACGGGCCCACGTTCCGTATCGCCGACGTCGGGTCGCCGCTCGTGAACGTGCTCGGTGCCTGCTACGTGGTGCCGTCGCTCCCCGCCGCCCTGCAGACCGACGTCTGGCCCGCGATCCGGCGGGCGCTGCGCTGGCGGGGCCCGATCGACGGGTCCTTCGTCGCCGCGCTGCACGGCGCCCGCGACGTCGCCGGGTGGATGGCCGCCGCCGAGCCGCTCGCGTGGGCGCTCGGCGTCCTCGGGTTCGACCCGGACGACGACCCGACGAACCGTGAGGTCCGGCGCCGGTTCCGTGACGCGCTACGGGTCGCGCACCCCGACCACGGCGGAGCCGACGACGAGGCCGCCGCCCGGATCGCGGACCTCACCGAGGCCCGCAGGATCCTGCTCGGATGACGACCGGTGCGGTCGAAGCGGACGCCGTACTGCTCACCCACGGCGCCGGGACGGACCGCGACCACCACACCCTCGTCGCTCTCGACGTGGCGCTCCAGCCCCGGGTCGTCCTCCGGCACGACCTGCCGTATCGCCGCGCCCGTCGTCACTTCCCCGACCGGATGCCGGTCCTCGTCGCCGACCTCGTCGACGCGGTGCACTCGCTGTGCGCGACCGCCGGGGTCACCCCGGACCGGATGCTCCTCGGCGGCCGCTCCCTCGGCGGACGTGTCTGCTCGGTCGCCGTGGCCGAAGGCCTCCCCGCCGCCGGGCTGCTGCTGATCTCCTACCCCCTGCACCCGCCGAAGCAGCCGGACCGACGGCGCGACGCCCACCTGCCGGCGATCGCCGTGCCGGTGCTCGCCATCTCCGGGACGCGCGACCCCTTCGGCACCCCCGAGGAGCTCGACGACGCCTTCGCGACCGTCCCCGGCCCACTGACCCGCCACCTCGTCATCGGCGGCCGCCACGAACTCGACCGCCACGACGACGAGATCATCGCGGCGGTGGCGGCGTGGCTCCGTCCGGCGAGTCCGACGGGTTGAGGTCCTCGAGCTCCCGCCCGGCCGTCTCCGGGAACCTGGTCCGCACCAGCAGAGCGACGACGAGCGGGCCGACGGCGACCACCGACACGGCCGGCCCGAACGCCCCCCACCGTGAGGCGAGCGACCCGACGGTGAGCAGGCCGATCGCGCTGCCGAGCACCCCGAACGCGGTGAGGATCCCGTTCGCCCGTCCCCGCAGGCGGGTGGGGAACAGCTCCGGGCCGTAGACGAGCAGTGTCGGCACGACCATGCCGCTCGCTATCGTCCCGACCACGGCGCCGATCCACAGGCCGGCACCGTCGCTCCAGTAGCTGAGCACGATCCCCCCGGTGGCCGCGACGAGGCCGATCGCTCCGACGGTCCGCCGCCCGTGCACGTCGGCGAGCCGGCCGCCGAAGAACACGCCGAGGGACGCCGGTGTCGACGTGAGGAGGGTGAACGCCGCGATCCCCGCCCCGCTGAACGCCCGCTCGGAACGCAGGTACTCGTTCTGCAGCCCGCTCGCCGGGGCGGCGAGCACGGCGGTGAGCAGCGACGCCGCAGCCAACAGCACGAGGCGCTTGCGGTGCGGGCCGAGCCGTGCCGGTGCCATGGCGCGGTGCCGTTCGAAGCGGTGGCTCTCCGGTAGGGGTCGGCCCAGGCGCCACACGATCGGTGCGATCAGCACGGGCACGCAGAACAGCAGCCGCCAGGCCCACGGGGCGAGGTCGGCGAGGGGCAGCAGCCACACGACCATCCCCGAGCCGAGGCCCGCGGCGAGGGCCCCGACGCTGAGCGCATAGGCGCGGGCGCCGGCCGGCATCTCCTCGGCGAGCACGATGGCCCGCACCACGTCGCCGCCGGTGGTCAGGCCGCGGGCGACCATCTGGGTGATAGCGAACGCCGTGAGGGTCGGGGTCGCCGCCGTGGTCGCGTGCATCAGGCACGCACCGATCACCGCGACGAGGAGCGCGCGCCTGCGGCCGACGCGATCGGCGGCGACGGCGGCGACGATCGCCACGAGGATCCCGATCCGCGTCGACGCGAGTGCCGCCCCCTGCGCGGACACGTCGGAACCGAACTCGCCCGCTGCGAACGTCGTCATCTGCGACAGCAGGGTGCCGAGGTAGCCGCTGCACCACGCGACGGCGCTCAACCGTGCGAGGACCTCCACCTGCCGGGCGTCGAGGCGGACGGGCGGCGCCCACCACGGTTGCCCCGACCGGCGTCGCCGGCGACGCAGCGCGTGGCGGAACGCCGGTCGCACGACCACCCCCCAGACCGGGACGGTGAGCTCCCAGGAGGTCCGCTCCACCACGGTGTGGCGCCCGGGCGCGGCCGGGGTGACGTCGAGGTGGCGTTCGTAGACGGTGCAGGGTCCGTGGCGCGCCCGGAAGCGGTTCGGGTCGTCGCCGTCGACCTCCTCGGCGACGAGGTCGTCGAGGGGACGACGGAGGTCGCGGAGGCCGTCGTCGTCGACGTCGACGGTCGAGGTGAGGGTCGGCATCCGGCTCCGGCGGGGTGGACTGGGTCGTCTGGACCATACTTGCAGGGTCATGTCGGACACCCCGCCCTCCACCATCGTGGTGCGTCCCGGCCCGCCGCTGCAGGGTGTCGTCCCGATCGCCGGTGCGAAGAACGCCGTGCTGAAGCTGCTCGCGGCCACGACGCTCGCCGAGGGCCGGTTCGTGCTGCGCAACGTGCCCGACATCGCGGACGTCGCCTGGATGGGCGAGCTGCTCGAGGCGATGGGCATGCGGGTCGACCGTCCGAGGGCCGGCGAGCTCGTGGTCGACCGTCCGGCGGTGATCGTGCCCGAGGCGCCCTACGAGCTCGTGGAGAAGACGCGGGCGTCGATCGTCGTGCTCGGCCCGTTGCTCGCCCGGTGCGGGGTCGCCCGGGTGTCCCTCCCCGGCGGTGACGACTTCGGCCCCCGACCCATCGACATGCACCTGCGCGCCCTCGAGGCCCTCGGTGCCACGATCGACGTCGCCCACGGCATGCTCGAGGCCCGGGCGACGAGGCTGCGCGGGGCGCGGATCGTGCTCGAGTTCCCGAGCGTCGGGGCGACCGAGAACACGCTGATGGCGGCCGTGCTCGCCCGCGGGACCACCACCATCGAGAACGCCGCCCGCGAACCGGAGATCGTCGACCTCGCCGAGTTCCTCGTGCGCATGGGCGCACGGATCCGTGGCGCAGGGACCTCGACGGTGGAGATCGAGGGGGTCGACGAGCTCGTCGCCGCCGACCACACGCTCGTCCCGGACCGCATCGAGGCGGCGACCTACCTCGCCGCGACCGCGGTCGCCGGTGGGGAGGTCGTCCTCGGCGGGGCGCGCGCCGACCACATGGACCTCCTGCTGCGCAAGGTCGAGCAGATGGGGGTGTCGGCGGTCGCCTGCAGCGAGGGGGTCCGGGTCGTCGCACCCGAACGACTGCGGGCGGTCGACGTGTCGACCCTGCCGTACCCGGGCCTCGCCACCGACTACAAGCCGTTGCTGGTCGCCTCCCTCGCGGTGGCGGATGGGGTGGCGATCGTCACCGAGAACATCTTCGCCGGGCGGTTCCGCTACGTCGACGAGCTCGTCCGCATGGGCGCCGACATCCGGACCGAAGGGCACCACGCCGTCGTCCGTGGCCGGGAACGCCTCTCCGGCGCCCGGGTGCGGGCGCACGACATCCGCGCCGGTGCCGCGCTCGTCGTCGCCGGGTTGCGGGCCGAGGGGGAGACCGTCGTCGCCGACGCCCACCACATCGACCGCGGCTACGAGCGCTTCATCGACAAGCTCACGGCGCTGGGGGCGTCGGTGGAGCGTCGCTGAGCGCGTCGCCCGTTGCGGCCTCCCGCCGGGCGAGCTCCGCCTTCGCCCGCCGGTTCGCAAGACCGAGCAACCCGCCCACGACCACGATCGGCCCGGCGACGAGGAGGATCTCGTCCCAGCCGCCCTGGTGGGCGAGGAGCACGCCGATCGACATGGGGCCATTCTTGCCGCGGCGCCGATGATTACCGGTGCCGTGCGACCCGATGCGAGAATGGCAGCCGTTCCACGAGGAGGCGCAACGGCGTGCTGCGGGAGAAGGTCGAGCAGGTCATCGAGGTCGTCCGGCCCATCATCCAGGCCGACAACGGCGACGTCGTGCTGCACGAGGTCGACGAGGCGAGCGGCCTCGTGACCGTCGAGCTCACCGGGGCGTGCGTCACCTGCCCCGCGTCGAACCAGACGCTCAAGGCGGGACTCGAACGGATCCTCCGGGACCGGGTCCCCGGCGTCACGGAGGTCCGCAACATCGGCGACACCGTCGACGCGCTGCCGGAGACCTCGGTCTCGCTGTGATCGAACTGCGTCGCGCCCGCCCCGACGAGCTCCTCACCGCCGCCCGCTCCGGCGACCGGGCCGCGCTCGCGCGCCTGCTGTCCCTCGTGGAACGCGGTGGCCCGCAGGCCCGGGAGGTCGGCAGGGTGACCCACCCCCACACCGGCGGTGCCCACACGGTCGGGCTCACCGGGTCGCCCGGTGCAGGCAAGTCGACCCTCACCGGTGCCCTCCTCGCCGAGGTGCGCCGGGGCGGCAGCGAGGTGGCGGTGCTCGCGATCGACCCGTCGTCGCCGTTCACGGGCGGCGCGATCCTCGGCGACCGGGTACGCATGTCCGACCACACCCTCGACCGTGGCGTGTTCATCCGGTCGATGGCGACCCGTGGTCACCTCGGCGGGCTGTCACTCGCCACGCCCGCCGCGGTGCGGGTCCTCGACGCGGTGGGGTTCCCGTGGGTGTTGGTGGAGACCGTCGGGGTCGGACAGGTCGAGGTGGAGGTCGCGGGTGCGGCCGACACGACCGTCGTCGTCGTGAACCCCGGCTGGGGTGACTCGGTGCAGGCGAACAAGGCCGGACTCATGGAGATCGCCGACCTGTTCGTGATCAACAAGGCGGACCGCCCCGGGGTGAACGACACCCGACGTGACCTCGAGCAGATGCTCGAGCTGTCCGAAGGGTCCGAGGAGTACCGACGCCGTGCCGGTCGTGGCGCGTGGCGACCGCCGATCCTCGCGACGGTCGGCGCGACCGGCGATGGCGTGACCGAGCTGTGGGAGGCCGTGCAGGCGCACCGCGAGCACCTCGGCGCTGCCGGCGACCTCGAGCGGCGGCGGGCGCAGCGACGCGACGAGGAACTCCGTCGGATCGTCGTGGAGTCCCTCCTCGAACGGGCGGAACGGGCGTGGTCCTCCGCCGGGACCGCCGAGCTCCTCGCCGCGATCGAGGCACGCGCGATCGACCCCTACACGGCCGCCGACCGGCTCTTCGACCAGCTCGCCTGAACCTCCGACGCGTTCAGGCCCACACGATCAGCCCGGGAAGGGCGTGCCGGTCGACGTCGGGATGGCGGGGGAGGACCCGCACCGTGCAGCCGTAGTGGCCGGCCGCGCCCGGGCGGAACGAGGCCCGGTAGCGCTGCCGATCGTCGTCGGATGCACCCGACGCCTCGGCGGTGAGCACGATCGGGAGCTCGATCGTGCCGTCGGGGGTGATCCGGCCGTGGACCACCTCGACCGTCAGATCGGCCGGGTCGAGACCCCCGAGGGTGACGGTCGCCTCGACCGAGACGGTCTCCGATCCCTCGAGATGCACCGCCGGCCCCTCGGCGAGGTCGACCCGGATCGACGGCCACGCCTGCTCGACCCGGTGCCGCCACGCCACGAGCTCGCGGGCCTCGGCGTGGCCGGTCCGGCCCAGCGCGATCGACCGGACGGCGAGGGGTTCGTACCAGCGCTCGACGTAGTCGCGGACCATGCGGTGGGCGGTCACCTGGGGGCCGAGCGATCGCCATGCCCGCAGCATCCGGTCGATCCACCCGCCCGGCAGGCCGGCCGCGTCCCGTTCGGCGAACAGCGGGACGATCTGCTGCTCGAGCAGACCGAACAGGGACTCCGCCTCGATCGCGTCGCGTCGCTCGAGGTCGTCGACGTCGGGCGCGGACGTGACCGCCCACCCGTTGTCGCCGTCGTAGAGCTCGGCCCACCACCCGTCGAGCACGGAGCAGTTCAACGCGCCGTTGAGCGCCGCCTTCTCCCCGGAGGTGCCGCACGCCTCGAGCGGACGGCGTGGCGTGTTCAGCCAGACGTCCGCCCCCTGGTAGAGGAGGCGGGCGACGCCGATGTCGTAGTCGTCGACGAACGCGAACCGGTGCCGGATCCCGAGGTCGTGGGAGAACGTGACGATCCGCCGGATCAACTCCTTGCCCTCGTCGTCGGCCGGGTGCGCCTTGCCGGCGAAGACGAACTGCACCGGGTGCTGGGCCTCGAGCAGCAGCCTCCGGAGGCGTTCCGGTTGGGACAGGAGCAGCGTCGCCCGCTTGTAGGTGGCGAACCGGCGGGCGAAACAGATCGTCAGAGCGTCCGGATCGAGCGCCTCGTCGGTCCAGGCGACCTCCGCCGGTGCCGCCCCCGCGGCGAGCGCCGCGTGCCGGAGCCGAGTGCGGACGAACCGGACGAGCCGTTCCGTGCCCGCACGGCGCGCCGACCACACGTCAGCTGCGGGGACGGCACGCACCGCGTCCCACGCCGGCGCCGGAGCGATCGACCAGTCGGCGCCGACCGCCCGCTCGAGCAGGCCGTCGACCTCGGCGGAGACCCACGAGGGGCCGTGCACGCCGTTGGTCACCGACCCGATCGGGACCTCGTGGGTGGCGACCTGGGGCCACAACCCGGCGAACATCTGCCTGCTGACGTCCCCGTGGAGCTGCGACACACCGTTCGACGCACCTGCGAGACGGAGACCCATCACCGCCATGTTGAACCGGTCGTCGGCGTCGTCGGGGCGGTGGCCGAGCGCCATCAGATCCTCGAACGGCACCCCGCACGTGGTGCACCAGGCGCCGAAGTAGCGCTCCATCAGCTCCCGGGGGAACCGGTCGATGCCAGCGGGGACGGGGGTGTGGGTGGTGAACAGGCCGCCGGCACGGGTGACGGCGACCGCCTCGTCGAAGGACAGGCCGTCCTGGCACACCAGTTCCCGGATCCGTTCGAGACCGAGGAACCCGGCATGGCCCTCGTTGGTGTGGAACACGTCGGCGTGCTCACCGATGGCGCGCAGTGCCCGCACCCCACCGATCCCGAGCACGAGCTCCTGGCGGAGCCGGTGCTCGGTGTCACCGCCGTAGAGCCGGTCGGTGATCGCCCGGAGCGCCGGGTCGTTCTCCTCGAGGTTCGCGTCGAGCAGGTACAACGGGACGCGTCCGACGTCCGCCCGCCACACCTGCAGCGCGACTGTCGTCGTGCCGAGAGCGACCTCGACGCGCAACGGTGGCGCACCGTCGCTGCCCGACCGCAGGAGCGTCAGCGCCATGGCGTGCGGATCGAGCGTCGGGTAGCGCTCCTGCTGCCAGCCGTCGACGGAGAGCGCCTGGCGGAAGTAGCCGTGCGTGTAGAAGAGGCCGACGCCGACGATGTCGACGCCGAGGTCCGATGCAGCCTTCAGGTGGTCGCCGGCGAGCACGCCGAGACCGCCCGAGTACTGCGGGAGCGTCTCGGAGATGCCGAACTCCGGTGAGAAGTACGCCACACGGAACCCGTCGCCGCGCCGCTGGAACCAGCGGGGGTCGGTCAGGTAGGCGTCGAGCGCCGTGTCGAGACGGTCCGTCTCGGCGAGGAACGCGGCGTCGCCGGCGAGCTCGTCGAGGCGTTCCGGCGCGGTCACCTGCAACAGCAGGAGCGGATCCTGGTACGTCGCCCATGCCCGGGCGTCGATCCGTTCGAAGAGCTCGCGCGTCGGTCGGTCCCAGCTCCACCGCAGGTTCCGTGCCAGGCGGTCGAGGGCGGCGAGTTCCGCGGGGAGATAGGGGCGGACGGTGAACCGGTGCCGGGCCTTCACCCGACCGACCCTACCGAGCAGGGTTCGCCGCACCGGTATCGGGTACACCGCATGGTGCCCGGGCGACTTCCCGACCCCACCGACCTGACCTGGTACCGACGGGCCGTCGTCTACGAGGTGTCCGCGCCGGGGTTCCACGACGCGTCCGGCGACGGCACGGGCGACATGCGGGGCCTCATCGGCAAGCTGGACCACCTCGAGTGGCTCGGCGCGGACTGCCTCTGGTTGCGCCCGTTCTACGCGTCGCCGCTACGCGACGACGGGTACGACATCTCCGACTTCTTCACCGTCCACCCGCGCTACGGGATCCTCGACGAACTCGTGGACCTCATCGAGGAGGCGCACCGGCGCGGGATCCGGATCATCGCCGACCTCGTGATGAACCACACGTCCGACCAGCACCCGTGGTTCAAGGAGTCGCGGCTCGATCGCACGAACCCGCGGGCGGACTGGGACGTGTGGCGGGACGACGACGCTGGGTACCCCGACGCCCGGGTGATCTTCACCGACACGGAGACGTCGAACTGGACGTTCGACTCAGCGCGGGGCCAGTACTGCTGGCAGCGGTTCTTCCACCACCAGCCGGACCTCAACTACGACAACCCCGACGTCGGCGAGGCCATGCTCGACGTGGTCCGCCACTGGTTGCGGCTCGGCCTCGACGGCTTCCGACTCGACGCGGTCCCCTACCTCTACGAACGGGAGGGTACG
>Ga0194130_10002031_pt1 | contig 30510 bp, 25 predicted proteins | sample TA2KigsurfametaG_FD_160084 | JGI IMG/M metagenome (GOLD analysis project Ga0194130, IMG submission 160084) | Freshwater microbial communities from Lake Tanganyika, Tanzania - TA2015050 Kigoma 12 surface | ecosystem: Environmental > Aquatic > Freshwater > Lake | place: Tanzania: Lake Tanganyika...
AATCGCTGGCTTAATGTTGTTGAGCCATTGTCTTCAAAAGATTTAAGTGGAAAAATAACGATTTTGCACTTTTGGAGTTCATCTTGCGTCAGCTGTATCGAAGCGATAGATAAACTAAAAGAGCTCGATGTTAAATATCCCAATACTTTTGCTATTATTGGGGTTCACAATCCTTTATTTGAAAATGAAGAAAATTATCTCGCGGTCAAAAAAGCTGTGATCCGATTTGATATAAATTATCCAGTTATTAATGACTCGGATCGAAGTTTATCAAATAAGTTTGCGGTTCAAAAAACTCCAACTTTTATCATTTTTAGTCTTAGTGGCAAAGTACATGCAAAGTTAGAAGGAATTGATAAAATCGAAAGTGTCATCAATCAAGCTACTAAGTTATATTACAAAAATAAATTCTCGATTAATCACAACAAAATTCCGATTGTTCTTGAAAGGGACGTTAATATTTCCAATATACTTTCAAACCCAACTAAAATCATTTATGTTTCAAAATTTTTTCATAAAAATCGTGAAATTCCGGCAATCATAATTGCCAATTCGGGGCAAAATTCGATTATTATCACCAACATTAACGGCGAAATAATTGCCAAAATCGGAAGCGGAGTTAGCGGTTTTAGCGATGGTAATTTAAATAATGCACAGTTTCGTAGCCCTCAATCGATTGCATATAGTGATAAAAAAATCTTTGTTGCCGACACTGGAAATAATTCTCTTCGACTAATTGACTTTGAAAATAATACTGTAAAAACTCTAATTGGTTCGGGCATGCAGGGCGAAATTATAACTTCAAAAAAAATTAATCTAAATGATGATAAAATTGATTTATTTGCTCCCACCGATATTGAGTTTTTCCCTGACAAATCAACGCTAATAATCAGTAATTCCGGTACTAATCAAATTTTAGCTTATAATCCCAAAGACAACCAACTATTGATTTTGGCTGGAAATGGCGAAATTGGTGAACAAGATGGGGTCTATCCAGATAATTCTTTAGCCCAAACCTCTGATATGGCGGTTTGTGGAGATAAGCTTTATCTTCTCGATGCTTTAACTTCTAATCTCAGAGTTATTGATAAAGATGGGTCTTTACAAACCCTTTATAAATCAAAAGATGAAAAAAATTCGCGTATAAAATTACAAAATCCTCGTGGTCTTGTTGTTGACGATACCGGTGCATATATTTCTGATAGCCTTAACCATGCTATTAAGAAATTTGATTTTAATACCAAGCAATTATCAACAATAGTAGGTGGTCCTAGAGGTGAAGAAGTCGGAACCAATACTTCTTTTGATGAACCAAACGGCCTATTTTCGATAATTGATAAATTTTACATAGCCGATTCCAACAACAACCGCATTTTAGAGGTCAATAGGGCAAGCGGATCTTCGGAGTTGCTGGATATTATGCCTCAACAAAAATTATCCAAAGAAGCTTTTCTTGAATATTTGCCCAATCTTCAAAAATCTCCTGATATAGAGCTAAAAGCTCTTTCTGATATTATTTTTACCATAAAAATTAAAGACGGTTGGAAAATAAATCCGCATGGTCCAAGTTTTATGAATTTACTCGAACTTAATGATGAGAATTCAGCAACTCTTGTTTATTCTTTTGATTGGAATGAAATTATTTCTAATAAAATTAATTTTCCTAAACTCAAAGATGAGCACCAATATTTGCTTCAAGGTAAAATTTATTTTTGTCGAAATAGTACCAATGCTCTTTGTTATATTAAAAGTTATGAACAAAAAATTATTGCAAAACAAAACTCCGACATCTCAGAAATATCGATTGAAATAGCAAAATAATTTTCTCAAAAAAAGACCTTCTTTTTTAAGTTTCAATTAACTACACTTTCATAAGTAAAACTCGATTCAAGCATATCGAAGATTCAAGCAATAAAATTCACAAATTTAATAAAATATAATTTTAGAAATTTTCTTAAAATTATGATTTTTAACGCTGATTTTTGCTGTGTTTAATATTAAGTTTAGATTTTTTAATTTCGATTATTCATCGAATTATTATCACCAAATTTACCGTTAAAAATGTCAAATAAAAAAGAAAACGCTCTTGAAGAAGTTGTCCAAAATCAAGGCCAAGAATACGTTGCCGATTCAATAAAAGTTTTAAAGGGCCTAGAAGCTGTTCGTAAGCGTCCCGGAATGTATATCGGCGATACTGATGATGGAAGTGGTTTACATCACATGGTTTATGAGGTGGTTGATAACGCTATTGACGAAGCTTTGGCTGGTCACTGCGATGAAGTTTTGGTAGCTCTAAATGCTGACGGTTCGGTCACTGTTCGTGATAATGGTCGTGGAATTCCGGTTGATATTCATAAAGAAGAAGGTGTTTCGGCGGCTGAAGTTATCATGACTCAATTACATGCTGGAGGTAAATTCGATCAGAATTCTTACAAAGTTTCGGGAGGATTGCATGGTGTAGGTGTTTCGGTAGTTAACGCTCTGTCAGATTGGCTTGAGCTAAATATTTGGCGCGATGGTAAAGAATATTATATGCGCTTCATCCACGGCGAAGCTGAGGCGCCACTTAAAATAATTGGAGATGCTAAAGGTAAAAAAGGTACTCAAGTTAAATTTCACCCCTCAAACCAAACTTTTAATAATGTTTTAGAATTTAACTATTCAACACTTGAACAAAGACTGCGCGAATTATCATTCTTGAATTCCGGTGTCAAAATTGTCTTGCAAGACCTCAGAAATGACGACCCAAAAGAAGTAATTTTATTGTATGAAGGTGGAGTTGAGGCCTATGTTAAATTTCTTGATAAGAGCAAAAATGCTTTGCATCAAACAATTACCGTTAATGGTTCCGATAAAACAAGTGGCATATCGATGGAACTTTCGATGCAGTGGAACGATAGTTACCACGAAAATGTTTTGTGTTTTACCAACAATATTCGTCAAAGAGACGGCGGAACTCACCTCGCTGGGATGAAGGCAGCTCTTACCAGAACCATCAATAATTATGCCTCCGACAATAAACTCTTTAAAAAAGATAAAATTGTTTTAAGTGGTGATGATGTGCGCGAGGGTTTAACGGCAGTTCTCTCAGTTAAAGTTCCTGATCCAAAATTTTCGTCACAAACCAAAGATAAATTAGTCTCATCTGAAGTCAGAACTCATGTCGAAGCTTGGGCTAACGATAAACTCGCTCAATGGTTTGAAGAAAGACCTTCCGATGCTCGTGCCATTGTTGGTAAAGCGGTTGAAGCTGCTCAGGCTCGTGAGGCGGCGCGAAAAGCTCGTGAGTTAACGCGCAGAAAATCAGCACTCGAAGTTTCAAGTTTGCCCGGAAAACTCGCTGATTGCCAAGAAAAAGATCCAGCTTTAAGTGAAATTTTTATTGTCGAGGGAAATTCGGCCGGAGGTTCAGCCAAATCTGGTCGCAATCGAAAATTCCAAGCTATTTTGCCAATTCGTGGTAAAATTTTGAATGTTGAAAGAGCTAGATTTGACAAAATGCTATCATCGGCCGAAATAGGCACAGTAATCACCGCGCTTGGAACCGGAATTGGCAATGAAGATTTTGACCCCACCAAAATTCGCTACCATAAAATTATTATCATGGCTGACGCCGATGTCGATGGCTCGCATATTAGAACATTGTTACTTACCTTCTTTTTTAGACACATGCCAAAACTAATTGAGTATGGTTATTTATACATTGCTCAACCCCCTCTTTACAAAATCAAAAAAGGTTCGAGTGAAGTATATGTCAAAAATGAGCAAGCGCTTCAAAATTATATTGTTCAAAATGCAACCAATAATTCTATCTTAAAATCAAAAGCTGGAGATAGGGCAGGCGCCGATTTGCAAGATTTTATAGTTAAACTTACAAAATTTTCGCACTTAATTTCGTCTTTATCGCGAGTTATTTCTGCTGACATTGCCGAAAATCTCGCATTGGCTGGCGCATTTGATAAATTGTGGGTCTCGGATGCTAAAAAAACTTCGGCTTTGATCAAAAAAATTGAAAAAAGATTTGCAGAAAATTGCGATGAGCAAACAGCTTGGGAGTGTAAAATTAATCAAGAAAATGATATCGAATTAATGCGTCAAACTCGAGGCGTTAATTCAACTTTTGTTGTTAAAAATTCACATTTGGATTTGCCAGAAATTGCAGTTATTAGCCAAATTATCGATCAAATTAACGACGATTTTTCAGGTTCATTAAAATTCATTCGTGGTGATGAAGAAAAATCTTCAAATCGCCCAATTGAATTACTTAATTTTATTTTAGAAGCTGGTAAAAAAGGCGTATCGATTCAACGCTTTAAAGGATTAGGAGAGATGAACGCCGAACAACTTTGGGAGACTACTCTTGATCCAGCTAATCGCACACTTTTACAAGTTAAAATTGATCAATTCGATGAAGCTGATCAAACATTTTCGGTTTTGATGGGAAATGTTGTTGAGCCTCGACGCGATTTTATCCAAGAAAACGCTTTGAAGGTAGTAAACTTAGACGTATAAGGCTTTAAGCTAGTTTTTAGATTAAACAATTTGTTTTGCCAGATTATCTATCAAAATTCAATACACTTATTTGTAAAACGAGTAATCTGTGTAGCCTTTTTCAGCTCCGCCATAAAAAGTTGTGCGATCATATTTTGCAAGCTCAACGCCGTTTTTTAATCTATCAACTAAATCAGGATTAGAAATAAAGTATCGACCAAAAGCAACTGCATCGGCCTTGTCATTTGCGATAGTTTCGAGTGCATTTTTAGCATTATAGCCTCCAGCCGAAATCAGAAATCCACCATATTTTTTTCTAAAAATCTCACTCGTATTCGGAGCATTTGAAATTTGATTATCACTTCCTCCCGCTGAAGATGCTCTAGGTTCAATTAAATCAACAAAAGCAATATTTCTATTATTGAGTTCGCTTAAAATATAAGAAAATAATTTAATTGGGTCGGAATCATTCATGTCATTAAAAGTTCCAAACGGTGATAAACGCACGCCAACTCGACCTTTACCAATAATTTTGATAATTTCATCGAGAACTTCAAATAAAAATCTGGAGCGATTTTCAACACTTCCACCATAAATATCTTGACGATAATTAGAGCCGTCTTGCAAAAATTGATCAACCAAATATCCGTTTGCGCCGTGGAGCTCAACGCCATCAAAGCCAGCCTTTATAGCATTTTGAGTGGCAATTTTATAGTCGTTAACAATAGATTTTATTTCTTCGATTGTTAAGGCATGAGGTGTTTCAATTGCAACAGGTTGCCAATTGCTATCAAAGGTACCAGAATTTTTGGCTAAAATTGCCGAAGGTGCAACGGGAAGTTTATTATCGATCTGCAAGGATTTATGAGAAATTCTGCCAACATGCCAAAGTTGTAAAAAATTTTTCCATCGGCTTTGTGAACCGCATTTGTAACTAACTTCCAACCCTCAATTTGTTGATCTGAATAAATACCCGGAGTGGCCGGATAACCTTTGCCTTGCGGAGAAATTTGTGTGGCTTCGGAAATAATTAGGCCAGTTGAGGCTCGTTGAGAATAATATAAAGTATTGAGTTGATAAGGAATATCGCCAGGTTGAAGAGAGCGAATTCTGGCAGGGGGGGCATAACTATGCGATTATTAATGCTTAAATCACCAATTTTAATTTGGTCAAAGAGACATGGTCATAAATTTCTGAAATTGGAATTAAAATTATTCAACTATAATGCATTCCGAGCGAGATTTTTGTGATTGCGAAATAAATTCAGAGCAAAATTCTTCGGCATCAACTTGATTATAAAAATCACCAATTTGAAGTCGATAAAACATTCCTCTTTTTCCTAAATCCGCTTGTTCAATGTAATATTTGGTTCGGCTAAAAATAGTGGGATATAGGCGATTAAGTTTTTTAAAATATTCTTCACAACTTTCTTTTGAAGACATTGCGGATATTTGTACGCGAATTGAACTGCGCTTTTTTGGAATTGGTTTGGGTTGCGATTTTTTATCAATTTCAGTTGATGATTCATTGGTTTTTATAGCTTCTTTGATGGGTTGTGAATTGTTTTTTTCACTCAAATTTTTATCAGAATTTTGTGATGCTTCTACAGAATTTTCATCAAAATCAGTTGAATTTTGCTCAGATTTTTGGTTATTTTTGTCAAAATCACGTGGAGGAAAGGCTGGCTCAGAATTTTTGTTAATTTTTATATCCTCTCGAATTATATCTCTACGATTGCCAAAAATATCATCATAAATTGATCGGTTTACAACTCTTTCGGAATTTTTGTCATTATAATCGCTTTCTTCATAAATCTTAATTGGTTCGCTTGGACCCTTGATGGTTTCAACTTCTTTATTGTCGTGATTGATGAAATTATAGGCTTTTAGGGATATAAAAATAAAAGCCGATATAGAAAATAATGTCGCAGAAAAAAGAAAAACTTTTTTAGCATCAAAGAAATTCGTTTTAGATTCATTATTTTTTTTGTAGCCAAAATCTTCCATTATGAAATTTAATTAATGCATTTCTTCGAGGGCCTTGATATTAAATATTTCAAGGCATTGTGAAATAATTTTTCTAACTGCAAGAACTATATAGATTCGAGCTAAAGTTGTGGTTTCATCATTTTTTAAAATAAACTTCAATTGCGTATTTTCAGAACCTTTGTTCCACAGAGCATGGAATTCGGAGCTTAATTCTTGAAGATAAAATGCTAAACGATGAGGTTCAAAATTTGCAACTGCCATCTCGATTGAACGAGGATAACTAGCAAGTTTTTTAAGAATATTAATTTCACTTTCATCACGGAGATTATTAACAAAATTAAAATTAGCAATTTTTTTAGTTTTACTATTAGCATCAAAAATTTTTTCATAAATTTTCGGGCACTCATTTGCCAAATTGCGAATTATTGAGCAACATCTGGTATGAGCGTATTGAACATAAAAAATGGGGTTATCTTTGGATTGTTCAATCACTTTATCGAGATCAAAATCAAATGGAGCATCATTTTTACGTGTAAGCATAATAAAGCGTAAAACATCAGATCCGACCTCATCAATAACTTGTTTAGCGGTAATAAAATTGCCGGCCCTTTTTGACATTTTTAGCGGTTCGCCATTTTTTACAAATTTTACCATTTGGCATAAAATTATTTTTAGCTGAGCTTGGTTTTTTGTAATTGCATTAGTAGCTGATGTAAGTCTTTTTACATAACCAGCATGATCAAAACCAAGGGGCATAATAAAAATTTTTGCGCCTCTTTCGAATTTGCTGTTTATATAAGCCAAATCAGCGCCGAAATAAGTTGGAGAGCCGTCAGCTTTTTTAACAACTCGATCTTGATCATCACCAAATTTGCTGGAACGAAATAGAGTTTGTTCTTGATCATCATAACCCTCGGGAAGGGCCCCGACGCCTTTTTCAGTTTTGGGGGCTTCGAGTTTGCCAATATAGATAAGATCTTGATGTTTTAATAATTCAATTGTTTCATCAATCTTATGAGTATCATGAAGATTTTTTTTCTCTGAGAAATAGCTATCATGAACAATTCCAAGTGATGCTAGGTCGTTTTTGATTAATTCAAGCATTTCATTAATTACAAAATCACGAATTTTGGGGAGATATTGTTGAGGATCTTGATTTAACAAATCATCACTAAATTTATTTTTTAATTTTTGTCCAATTTCAATCAAATATTCTCCGGGATAAAGTCCTTCAGGTATTTCTGAATTTTGTCCGAAAGCTTGAAGATAGCGATAATAAGCTGATTTAAGAAGCGTGTTAATTTGGACTCCGGCATCATTAATGTAATATTCTTTTAGGACATCAAAACCAACTTTTTGCAATAATTTTGCTAAAACATCGCCGTAAATTGCACCTCTTGTATGACCTATATGAATTGGTCCGGTAGGATTTGGTGATGCATATTCAAGATTAACTTTGGTATTTTTTCCAATATTAGGATATGTTAATGATTCAAAAGTGTTAATTGTTTTTAATACCTCATAATAAATATTATTATGCAAAAAAATGTTAATAAATCCAGCTCCAGCAATTTCAATTTTTTTTACTTCAGGATGATTAAATTTTGTAATAATTTTTTGCGCTAAATCACGCGGATTTGATTGAAATTTTTTACAAAAAACCATGGCAATATTGCAGGCTAAATCACCATGAGATGGGTCTTTTGTAGGTTCAACTGTAAAATTATCAAGTTCTAATTCTTCATGTAAAAACCGATTATTAATTTTTTGTTGTTGATAAATTTCTTTGATAATTTTTGAGAATTCTTCGCGAAAGATTTGGTAAATATTTAACATTTTGCAATTAATATTTTGTTATTTAGAATCGAGCGAATTTATCAACAAATAATTTAAATTAAAATCACATTTATGGAAACTAATTACAATAGTACTCCCTATTTGATAAAACGAATTTCTCTTGAAACCATTAAGCCTCACTGGAAAATGCTTACAGTTTCAATTATATTGATGCTTGTGATTGCTGGCACGACTTCTTTTCATGCATGGTTAATAAAGCCAGCCCTAGATTCGGTTTTTGTTGAAAAAGATTACCACGCACTTATTTATATTCCGATTGTGGTGTTGATAGTTACAGCAATTAAGGGCTTTGCCACTTATTTTCAATTATTATCGATGAATTACATCAACCTAAGAATTACTTCTGATCTTAGAATTAAACTTTATCGCCATTTTATTACCTCAGATATTTCTAAACTTCACAGCAAATCGTCGGGAGACATGATTGCTAGTATTATAAATGAAATTAGTGCGGTAGTTAACTTAATTTCAATTTCGTTAAATGGCTTTGTTAAACAATTTTTTACTCTTTTTGCTCTTATTGTTGTGATGTTTAATCAAAGTCTTGAGTTATCCCTTGTTGCTTTTATCGGATTTCCATTGGCAGTTTATCCGATCTATAAATTGGGTAGAAAGTTGCGTAATTTATCATTTAAAAATCAGGAGATGGCTTCAAAGTTTAATTCGCAAATGAGTGATACTCTTCAATATTCTAAATTGGTTAAAGCTTATCATTGCGAAGAATTTGAAATTAGTCGCATGTCGCAAATTATTGAATCAATCTATAAAGTTGGTAAAAAAATATCTCGTATTTCGCTAGTTTCTTCGCCTTTCATGGAGAGTTTGGCAGGTTTTGGAGTCGCTGCCGTTATTTGGTACGGGGGTCATCAAGTTATTTCAGGAAAAACTACTCCCGGAGCTTTTTTCTCTTTTTTTACCGCAATGATGATGGCTTATCGCCCTCTAAAATCACTTTCAGGAATGAATTCAAGTGTTCAGATGGGTTTAGCATCTGCAACTAGGCTATTCTCCCTGCTTGATGAAAAGCCAAAAATTATCGACAAACCAAACGCAATTGATTTAAAAAATATTCGAGGTGATATTGAGTTTAGTAATGTTAAATTTAGTTACACAGATAACAAGGTCGCCCTCGATAATATTAGCTTTAAGGTTGAAGCCGGCCAATCAGTTGCTCTGGTCGGTCATTCGGGTGGAGGAAAGTCAACCATAATGAGCATGATTTTGCGTTTTTATGATCCCAAGCAAGGTCAAGTTAAGCTCGATGGCAATAACATAGCCGATATAACTTTAAAATCTCTTCGCAATTCAATGTCGGTGGTTAATCAAGAAGTAATGCTGTTTGACGATACAATTCTTGAAAATATTCGTTATGGTAAAACTGATGCCACTGAGCAAGAAATCATAAACGCTGCCAAAATGGCTGAAGCTGATGAGTTTATCCAAGAATTACCGGAAAAATATCATTCTAAAGTTGGACAAAATGGTATTCTTTTATCGGGTGGTCAACGTCAAAGAATTGCAATTGCGCGAGCCATTTTATACAATGCGCCAATTTTATTGCTTGATGAAGCAACTTCAGCTCTCGATCCAATCTCTGAAAAATTAGTTAAGGACGCCATCAACTCGTTGATGAAGGGCCGAACATCTTTAATTATTGCCCATCGTTTATCGACCATTATTCATTGTGATAAAATTATCGTTATAGCTAATGGGCGAGTAGTCGAGGAAGGGAGTCATAAACAGCTTATCGAAAAGAATGGCGCCTACGCGAACTTGTATTTGAAGCAATTTGAAATTAATCAAGATGTATAAAGATAGTGATAAAATTTCTTCATTAAAAACAAATTATAGTTCTAAGAATAGGCCAAATATTTCGTCTTCGAAAAAAAATCAGCAAAGTATCAATAAACAAAAATTATCTAAAGCGCTCAGAGAAAACTTATCGAGGCGCAAATTGACCGAAAATAATTCTAATTAAAATTATTATTTTTTGGAATTAGTGGAGATTTTTGAATCTTTAGTTTTAGTCGGTTTATTGTTATCGATTTTTAAGGCATCAACACGTTTTTCTAATGTTTCAAGAAATTTATCAAGACCTTCTTCATTGATTGTTGAATTAAATTCCGATCTTTGGGTTTCAATCAAGCTAACGCCCTCGGCTATAAAATCGACAATAAAATAATTGCCATCATCTTCAATTACACGAAAATCAAAAAATACTACCGTATTTGAGTTTTTGGGGTTGAACTCACTTTTTGCCAAATAAAAACTACCTTGTTTTTCAACCGAATTTACCGCAAATTTTTTGCCATTATAGCTATTAAATTTTGGTCCATAAGTATTAATCATGAACTCTCTGTAGGTTTCCATAAACTTTTTTCGCTGTTCTTCGGAGGCATTTTTATGATGTCGGCCTAAAACAAAACGCGCAATCCATTTAGAATCAATTGACTTGTCGATTATTTTAATAATTTTTTGTTTTTTATTAACCTCATTAAGTTTTTTGTCGTTCGCGACATCAATAATTTGGTCGCCAATTATTTGAACAAATTTATGAACCATGTCTTTGGGACCAACATTTTGAGCGTTAGCGTTGGAACAAAAAAATGTGATTGTTAAAAGGTACAAGATTTTTTTCATAAATTTTATTTTGTTATTTTTCAATTTCGGCTAGACGCCTTTGTAAGTAAGCGCTTCTAAATGTAGCGTAAGGATCAAATGAATCTTTGCGAACACTGTCTATGATGTCAAGAAGTTCTTCTCTAGCGTCAACTGCATTTCCAACTGTATTGGCTATGCGATATTTGGCTTCAATAAAATCTGAAGATCCGCCAATTTCAAAAGAATTTAAACTAATCGGATCAATTGATCTATCAATAATTGAACCACTTAAATCGCGCAGATTATTGGGGCCAAGAATTGGTATAATTAAAAAAATATTTGACTCCAAGCCATAATAGCCAAGTGTTTGACCAAAATCTTCAGATTCATATTTAATACCCTTAACTTTGGCGATGTCGAATAATCCTCCAATTCCAAGAGTAGAGTTAATTAAAAAAGAAGAAACAGTTGCAAAGCCATTTTCGGGCTTTCCTTGAGCAAAAGAATTGAAGGCAGAAATTGGTAAACTTATATTATTAAGAAAGTTTCGAATTGAGCTTCGGGCAGGCTTTGGAACGGTTTTACGATAATTGCGCGCGATTTTTTCAAAGAAATATTTATCAACGGTTTCATTAAATTCAAAAATTTTGCGGTTATATTTTTCGAGTGGATCGATGACTGAGCCTTTATTGATTTCAGTTTCAAATTTACTAAACTCATCTTCATAGTCAGAATCGCTTTTTTGAGCGTTGGAAGGGGCGGGGTCTATTAATATGATTGAGATAAAAAGAAATGGGAAAACAAAAGAAAGTTTATTCATTATTTTGCAAAGATTGAAGGCTAGATTCAATCTGCTCTATAAGTGGAGTAAATTTTTGATCAAGTTTGTCGGGGTTTTTAAAAATGAGTTTATCAATAACTTCTTTGGCTTTGTGAGGTTTGTTTTCAAGCATCAAAATATAAGCTTTTTGATAATAAGCATCTTGAAATTCGGGCCAAAATTTCATGATTATTGTAAATCGAATTTTAGCATCGGAAAGGTTGCCTTTTTCAAGGTGTTTAAGACCAAGTTTATAATTGGTGTCGAGAAGATCTTTGCATTTTTCGCGAATCGAATAAAATTCAAAAATGGATTTTTTAATCAATTTTTCAAAAATTTTATTTATTTTTTGATAATTGTTGGAAATTTTACCAAAAAAAATCTCGTCTTTGAGCTCTTTTTTTGATTTTTTGCCAGTAATTTTTCGGAATAAATAGTTAAACATTTTTTGAATAAATAAAGTACGAGATTGCCCAATCGATCTCGAAAGATAAATTAGTTTGATAATTTTTCAAATAAAAATTTCGTAGTTTTCTAAAATCATTCAAATCAGACTCATCAAGGTTTCTTAAAATATAATTTGCGCCAATTTTTTTGAAATATTTGAGAGCTTGAATTGAATTATCGAATTTTTCATAACAAGTTTCTTGGAAATAAAATTTTTCAACTAAGCCAGATTTATTGAGTATTTTTTTGATTTTAAATGCGTCGGGCATTTTATTTATTCTAAATGGTAAATTTGAAAAGTTACGAAAACTTTCTGAAGTTGGAAGGGCGATAATGAGGAGGCCATTTTGTTTTAAAATATCGTAAATTTTTTTGAGAGTTAGGGCGAGATCATCTGACCACTGTAGTGCAAATGATGATGTAATTAGATCAAAAGATTGGTTTTGAAATGGCAAAAAATTAAAATCACCACAAATTTGAAATCTTTCGGTAAGATGTTGAGGGGATTTTTTTAGCATTTTAAGACTTAAATCGAGCTCATAAAAATGGTGGTGATTAAATTTATTTTTAAAATTTTTTTTAAGATTATCGAATACAAACCCAGCTCCGCTTCCGATATCTAAAATATGAGCATTGGCTTTGATAGAATTGGCGGTATCAGAGTTTTGAAAATTAAAATATTGATTGATAAAAATCGAAATTTTATTGGCAACAATTTTTTGAATTTTGGCATTAATTAGATAGTCTTCGACTTTATTAGAAAAGTTATCTGCCACTAAAGAATAATTAAAATCCATGATAATTAATTTTAGTTGGAATTTCTATCTAGCTCTTCAATCAAAGATACGATTCTTTCAACTAAATCATCGGAAGTTACTTTGTGATTTGGTTTGCCGTTGATATAAACATTATGGCGATTATTGCCCCCACCAGTGATGCCAATTTGGGTATGCTGTGCTTCGCCAAGTCCATTGACAACGCATCCAAGAATTGAGACGGTGAGGGGTTTTTTAATATGTTCAATACGTTTTTCAACCTCTTCGACAGTTTTTATAACATCAAAACCTTGGCGAGCGCAAGACGGACAAGAAATTAAATTTACTCCGCGATGACGCAAACCAAGACTTTTAAGAATCTGAAAAGCCACTTTTACTTCTTCGCGCGGGTCAGCTGAAAGTGAAACGCGAATTGTATCGCCAATCCCTTGCCACAATAAATTTCCAAGTCCAATGGCAGATTTGACCGTTCCAGCTGACAGACTTCCGGATTCGGTGATGCCAATGTGAAGTGGATAGTCACATGATTCGGCCAGAGCTTTATAACTCGCTACCGCTAAAAAAACGTCCGAGGCTTTAACGCTAATTTTGAAATTAAAAAAATCATTATCTTCAAGAATTTTTATGTGTCTTTGCGCTGATTCTACCAAGGCTTCTGGGGTAGGAGTTTTGTATTTTTGTAAAATATCATTTTCTAACGAACCCGCATTAACTCCAATTCTGATTGAACAGCCATAATCTTTGGCAGATTTTATTACTTCGCGAACTTTATCATCTGATCCGATGTTGCCGGGGTTGATTCGTAAGCACTTGGCGCCAGCCATTGCGGATTCTATTGCGCGTCGATAGTGAAAGTGAATATCCGCTATCACAGGAATTGGTGAATGTGGGATTATTTTAGCCAGCGCTTCGGATGAATCTTGATCGGGAACTGAAATGCGAATTAATTCGGCGCCAACTTCATGGCATTCATTGATTTGTCGAATGGTATTTTGAACATCAACAGTTTTGGTGTTAGTCATGGTTTGAACCGCTATCGGAGCATCTCCACCAATAGCGACATTGCCAACAAAAATTTGTTTGGATTTACGACGATTAATGGCGCGATAGGGTCTAATTTCGCTGATTTTATCTTCCATAAAACTAGTTAGAAATATTGTTAAATAATTTAATAATGTGCTTTTGATTTTTAGAAAGTAGATCTCTTAATTTTGTAGGATCAAATTTTAATAAACAAATCAAGGAAGTGAAATCTTCAAATCCTTGACCAGCATATTCTTTAAATTTTTTAAGATCATTGATTTTAAGAAAGCTAATAATTACTAAAATTCGAAAAAAAATTGGGGCAAAATTTTTTTCAAAATATTTGAGAAAATTATCATCAGAAAATATTTGGTTAATATTTGGAAGTTCGATATTTTGCGCTAATTTTGAAAAATTGATTGTGGCGATATCATTAATTAATTCTTCGAGATTTTGATAAAATTCATTGTAAAAAAATTCTAAATTTTTTTGATTTAATTCAAAAATTTCGCTCCAAATTTGGGGGTTTGATTGGTCAAGTCTAAAGGCTTTTTTTATGAATTCATTGGGCAGTTCTTTAGGGCTATTTTCGGCGCATAAAAAAGCTAAAAATTGTGGTAAATGCGAAACTAATCCGTAAATTTTATCATGAAGATTTGATTCTAAAAAAATCGGTTTTGCCCCTAATCGAGTTATAATTTTGGCGAGAGGTGAATCGATAAAATTATCAATTTTTTTGCAAATTATAAACTTTTTACCGAAGAATAAATTTTCATTAGAATTTTCAAATCCAGTTTTGTCACTTCCGGCAATTGGATGGCATGGAATAAAGTTAATTGGAATGTTTTTGAAATTGAAATTTTTTATCGAACCAATGTCAAAAAAAGTAGCTTTAGAATTAATTTTATTATGAATTTTTTGAAGAATATTTTGATATTGATTAAGGGGCGCGCTTAGCACAATTAAATCAAAATCAGCGAGATTTTCATCGAGCAATTGAATGCCATTTATAATTTGTTGATTTTTTGCTGATTCAATTGATTCAAAATTGAGATCAAAAGCCCATATCTCGCGAGATATTTCGTGAAGCTTAAAAGCCTTGGCAATTGAGCCACCAATCAGACCCAAACCAATTATAAGAGTTTTATTGGAAATAAAATTTTTCAAAACTAAAAAAATCTAAATTAAAATTGCAAAAGAAAATTATCGAATCTAATTTGATGATACAAAATTAATCCCCAAAATTAATCACCAGAATTAATTTCAATCATATTTTAATTTTTTTTTAAAACAACCCAATGAAAAACATATTAATAATTTTGTCATTGACATTTTTTATGTCATCATGCTCAAATAAAGTTGTTGATGTTAAAAGCCCTTGTGTATCCAATAACGACGGACCTTGTGGTCCAAAAAAACCAATTAACGATTGGTGGCTTAAAGACTACAAAAAACATACACTTAATTCATAATTTTAACTCGTAACTTATATTCTATGAACGAACAAAAATCATTCGCTGAGAGATACGGCAAAAAAAGTTCTTATACTTCATCTAACCTCACTTCAGGTTCATCTTCTCAAGAAGATAAATCACAAGCCTCTAATTCCAATCCTGACGGCATTAACAATATTCTTGATCAAAATGCCAAGAAAGCCGTTGATCCTCAAAAAAGAGCTTTGGCCCAATACATATATCTAGTAAAGGGTGTTGATGCTGGGCGCAATGCTTGGTACTATGTTTTGGTGGAGAGATTGAAAGTGCAACTTTTTTTAAAAGCTCTAAATGATGAAATTATTCATCTCGAAAAATACGGCAAAATATTATATTCAGCCTATGGAGATGAGCCACCAGCTAATATTACTCAGTTGGTTAAAGATGAATATGGCATTGAATAGTTTCTGATTCATTCTCACTTCAAATCTAGCAATAATTTAACAGTTCAATCTTTATGAAAGCCCTTAAACTTAGTTTAATAATTTTTGCTTCCACTTTGTTGGGTTTTTTTTCGGCAATTTCTTTTGCACAAATAAGTTCCAATAAATCTTTGTCATCGAAATCTAAATATTCTGATAAATTTATTGAGCAGGTTTTGGAAAGGGTCAAAAAAGATTATGTCGATGAAAAATCTAACGACCAATTATATGAATCTGCTGTCTCGGGTATATTATCATCTCTTGATCCGCACTCATCATTCTTAAATTCTGAAGATCTCAAAGAAATGTCGATTCACACTAAAGGTGAGTTTGGTGGAGTTGGAATCGAAATTACCACTGAAATGTCAGTTGCAAAAGTGGTTTCGGCAATTGACGATACTCCTGCATACAGAGCGGGAATTAAATCTGGAGATTATATAATCAGAATTGATGGTAAATCTAGCTATGGCATGAAAATAGATGAAATTGTTAAAAAAATCCGCGGTAAGCCAAATACGCCAGTTAAATTAACCATTTTCCGAAAAGGCGAAAAAGAGCCTCTCGAAAAAACAATTATTCGTCGCATCATTAAAATTAAACCTATAAAAGCTAAGAGATTCAACGATGTAGCCTACATAAAAATAACTACTTTTTCTGAAAAAACCTTTGAAAACCTTCAATCTGAATTGAAAAAACTTAAAACTTTGATTGGTGAAAAAAATCTTAAAGGATTGGTGCTCGATTTGCGTAACAATCCCGGTGGATTGCTCGATCAAGCAATTGATGTTAGCGCTGGTTTTTTAGATAAGGGTAAAGCGGTAGTCTCAATTAAGAGTAGGGCCGGCCTTATCAAAGAATTCCAAACTGACAACAATCAATCACTTGTTCCAAATTTGCCGATTGTGGTCTTAATCAATGAAGGTTCGGCTTCTGCTTCTGAAATCGTTGCCGGCGCTCTTCAAGATCATAAAAGAGCGGTTGTAATGGGAACTAAATCTTTTGGTAAAGGTTCAGTTCAAACAATTATTCCGTTGGATAGTAATCAAGGAGCCATAAAAATGACCACAGCTCTTTATTATACTCCTTTGGGTCGCTCAATTCAAGCTACCGGAATTGAACCCGATATCGAGCTCACTCAAGCTTCCATAGAAAAGCAAAAAATTAATGAGAGAGAATCGGAAGCTGATTTAAAAGGCCATATCGAAATCGAAATTCAGCAGGCTATTGAAAAATCAACCAAAACAATTTCTGAAAAAAACAAAATTGCTGATGATAATATCGAGGTTTACCAAAAAGATTATCAACTTGCTAGAGCATTGGATTTAATCCGTGGCATCAGTTTATATAATTCTATTATCAAAAAATAATGAGAGGTTTGTTGGGGTTATTTTTGTTAGCATTTTGCTTTCCAGCATTTGCCAAAGATAATCCCAACCCAATCATTTCAGGCGCTTCTAAACTTGACTTCGCAAAATTATCCCCAACTTACAAATCATCATCAAAATTTTCACAAATTTTTGTAAATCACAAAATTATTACCCAAAATGAGGTTTCTGATAGATTAAAATTTTTAATCAAATCGGGCAGAGTTAAGCTAAATTCAAAAGAACTTAAAAATTCTTGGCAAAAAATTTTGATTGAGCGCATGATAGAAGAAGAGTTAATCCGTCAAAAAGCGCAGCTCTATAAACTTCAAATTGATCGTTCTCAAATTGATGAATATGTCGATAATTATGCTAAAAAACACTTTGTAAATTTTAAAAATTTTTTAAATTTTTTAAAAAATAATCAACTCACCTTAGAAAGTTTTCAAAATCAAATTGAAGCCGAGATAATTTGGCAAAAAATAATTGAAGAGGTCGTAAGGCCAACAATTAGCGTTAGTATGATTGAAACTAAAGAATGGCTCGAAAAAGAAAAAATTACCGGTCAAAATCAAAAATATTTATTGATAGATTATTTGATTGGGAATGATTCAAATTCTGGGGCTTTGGCAAATAGTTTTTATCAAGAATTAAAGTTCAAAAAAGATTTTATAAAAATTTTTGAAAAAATCGTTCGAGTTAATTTGCGCAACTCCGAAAATATTGGATGGTTGTGGAGTTTTGAACTAAATATAAAAATTTTAGACAAAATTAAAAATTTGAAAATCAATGAATTTTCAGAGCCAGTACTTCTTGAAGATGGTTGGCACATTTATGAGTTGCGTGACAAAAAAACTGATTTTAACATTTCTCATAACGAGCTTGAATATGTTAAAAATCAAATTATTGGTCGTAAACTTGAGATGGCCACCAAAAATTTTCTAAACGATCTAAAAAAACGCGCTTTTATTAGATTTGAATAATTAAATTAAATTCAATTTTATGACAAATAATAGTGAAGGAATCGAAATTTCTAATGCTGCTCCCCAAACTTTATTTAATCGACCTCCTTCCCCTCCATTAACACCTCACCCATCAGATACAGAATATGATCATGAGTTGACAAAACCTAAACCATTAGGTACAGGGAATAATAATAGTAATCAAAGAAAAGAACCTGATAAAGGAGCTGAAACTCTTAGACGACTCCGCGCTCTACGAGAGCGCGCAAAACCAGCTTCTAGCGCTCCACAAACTTCACCATCACCAGCTTCTAGCGCTCCACAAACTCCACCAACACAAGCTTCTAGCGCTCTACAAAATCCACTAACACCAGCTTCTAGCGCTCCACAAACTCCATCAACACCAGCTTCTAGCGCTCGACAAACTCCACCAACACCAGCTTCTAGCGCTCCACAAAATCCACCAACACAAGCTTCTAGCGCTCCACAAAATCCACCAACACCAGCTTCTCGCGCTCCACAAAATCCACCAACACCAGCTTCTCGCGCTCGACAAACTCCACCAACACAAGCTTCTAGCGCTCGACAAAATCCACTAACACCAACTTCTCGCGCTCCACAAAATCCACTAACACCAGCTTCTAGCGCTCGACAAACTCCATCAACACCAGATTATAATACAATTACTGAATCTGCTCCACAAAAAACATTATTAAATAAAATTTGGTCCAAAATAAAAAAATTAGGTGGTTTTCTTAAAAAATGTTTTAGCTCTGATGAAAATTCCGTTTCAGATCCATCTTCATCAATTTTTGTTGAAGAACATAGTTATCCGCCTCTTCCAAAATCAAAAAAGAAACCAACTGAACCAACCCCTACAGATAGTCAAGTTGAAAAACTTAGGAATCAAGGTAAAACAGTTAAAAGTGGTGATGTTGTAGTTTCAAAAAGTGGCGGCGGGGGGTTAAATTTCACAGTTCATGGTAGACGATATACCCCACAACAAATTCGAACGTTAGTAAATAAATATGATAATAGTCGTTAAAAAATTAGCGATTAAATCTAGTTTTGTGAAATCTTCCAAAATTGTTCGATAGTGATTTGTTCAGCTCTCAAACTCGGATCAATATCAAGTTTGCGAAAAAAATCTTCAACTCTGTCTTTAGGAATTTGTTGTTGAATCAGATAATTTTTTAGAGATGATTTTAGCATTTTACGCCTTTGATTGAAGGCTTGCGATACAATCATTTCAAAATTCTTTAATAAATTTTGATCGTTATATTTATTTATCTTGGCTATTGAAGGTATGATCTCAACTATTGCCGAATCTACCTTGGGAGGTGGAATAAAAACCGATTTATTAACTAAAAAACTGAGTTTAGTCTCGCATAACAAATTAATCATCACTGCGAGTCTGCCATAATGGTTGTCGCCAGTTTTGGCAACAATCCTTTGCACTACTTCTTTTTGAAGCATGAGGTGCATAGATTCAATTTTTGGTAAAATTTTAAGCCATTTAAAAATTAACGCAGTGCCAATATTGTATGGCAAATTCGCGATAATTTTGAATTTTTTATTGCTGTCGAAAATTTTTGTTTCATCAATTCTTAAGGCATCATCGGCAATAATTTCTAGGCGATCACCATAAAATTCTTTAAGCTCTTGAAGTGCCAAAATACATCTTCGATCTTTTTCAATAACTACTAATTTTTTTGCACCGCAATCTAAAATTGAGCGCGATAATCCACCGGGGCCAGCTCCGATTTCCAAAACTTCATATTGTGATAAATTGCCACCCAGACGCGCAATTTTGTCGGTGAAATTTTTATCCAAGATAAAATTTTGCCCTAAAGATTTTTTGGTTTGTAATTGATATTTTTTGATTAGCTCTGAGGTTGTTGGAAGGATTTTCATGAATTGTTAAGAATTTGAGAGCTTTTTTAAAGCCCTCAAATTGGATTTAAATAAAGTCTTGAGGGTCAAAATATTTGTGGTCAAGGCTTTCAGCGACTGCCTTATAAGTAACCATGCCATCGTAAATATTGAGTCCGGCCAAAAGATTTTTGTCTTCGCGAAGAGCTTTATGAATTCCTTTGTTAGCAATTGCTAATGTAAATGGCAGTGTCGAGTTTTCTAAAGCTTGGGTTGAGGTGCGAGCAACTGCACCAGGCATGTTGGTAACGCAATAATGGATAACGCCATCAACATCATAAGTTGGATTGCTATGAGATGTGGGGCGACTAGTTTCAAAACAACCTCCTTGATCAATCGAAATATCAACCATTACTGACCCTTTTTTCATTTCTTTAACAATTTTTTTAGATACCAATTTTGGCGCCGACGCTCCCGGAATTAGGACTGCTCCAATAACTAAATCGGCTTCTAAAACGTTTTTTTCAATATTTTCAATTGAAGCATAAAGAACTGTGGCTGAGTTGCCAAAAATATCGCATAAATAACGAATGCGCGCTAAAGATTTATCAAGAATAACAACCTCTGCGCCCATACCAATAGCCACTTTTGCTGAGTTTGTTCCAGATACGCCACCGCCAATAATTACGACTTTGGCGCGTTCGACTCCCGGAACTCCGCCCAATAAAACACCGCGTCCGCCCTGAGATTTTTCAAGAGCTTTTGCGCCAGCTTGAATAGACAACTTGCCAGCTACTTCACTCATTGGAGCTAAGAGTGGTAATGATCTATCATGAGCTGTAACAGTTTCAAAGGCAATCGCTCGGCAACCAGATTTCATCAGAAGTTTGGTAAGGTTTGGCTCGGCTGCAAGATGAAGGTAAGAAAATATGATTTGCTCTTTTTTGATTAAATCACACTCAGATTTTTGCGGTTCTTTAACCTTAAGAATCATCTCTGCTTTTTCATAAACCTCTTCAGCCGAATTGACAATTTTAGCCCCAGAATCTTTGTATTGCTCATCGCTAAAATCAATGGCAACGCCCGCACCTTTTTGAATAATTACTTGGTGACCAGCATTTACTAATTCTCTAACTCCAGAAGGGCTTGAAGCGCAACGATATTCATGATCTTTAATTTCTTTTGGAACTCCAATTAACATATTTTCTCCTTTATTTAGTTGATATATTGGTGATACGAATAATGTTGCTTTCGACAGATGTTAGGCTTGGAAAAAGCTCATATTCAAAGTTAAATTTATTTTTAGCTTCGGCAATTTCGACAGATAAATTTTTGCCTTTTAAAAAGAGGCAATAACCGTCTTTTTTTAAAAATTTTTGACAATATTCTAAAAGTTTGTCAAGTGAAGCTAGGGCTCGCGACATAATACAGTCAAAAATCATGTTATCAAGTTCTTCAAGTTTGGCTTGATGAACAAAAATACGATTTTTTGAAATATTTTTAATACGACGTAAAAAATCAGCTTTGCGAAAAGATTTTTCGATTAAATGAATTTCTTTTAAACCAAGAATCGACATAACAACTCCTGGGAGTCCAGCGCCAGAGCCGAGGTCAGCAAATTTTGCTCGAGGTTCTTTAACATATTGAATCAATTGCGCGCAATCTAAAATATGGCGATGCCAGATTTCGTCGACGGTCGATTTGCCAATAAAATTAAATTTTTGATTTTCTTGCAAAATGCTTAAAACAAACGATTCAAGCAGTCTTTGTTGAGCAATTTCTAGCGGATAAAAATTTTGTATTTGTTTAAAAATTTGGTTTTTTTCAATCTCAATTTGCATTTTAAAATTATTTTTTAGACGAGTTTTTGCTAGATTTTAAAAATTTTTTCGAAATTTTTCGAAATTTTTCGAAATTTTTTTAGATAAATTTTTTCGAATTTGTATTTTTTTTGTTAAAAAATGGGTGCGAAACTCTAGTTACTCAAAAAAAAATTTGCAACAAACAAAATATAGCAAAATAAAACTTAATTAAGTTTTTTTAGACCGCGATTTTAGAGTTATTTAAGGGATTGTATATTAAAATTAAAATCTTAAAAATGGCCGTCCAAAATCCACAAAATATTTATAGTTTGAGTTTCAAATCTCTTCAGATTAATCCTCAAAACCAATCTCTTTTAAAGCAATTTTTAAAGCAAATTAATTTATGAAAATCTCTCCGATTGTTAAAAAAATCCTTTCATATTACGAAAGTGATAATGCTGGAACTAAAGCCAACCTTGCACGTATTTTAATGCATGGGAAATTAGGCGGAACTGGCAAAATGGTTATTTTGCCAGTTGATCAAGGTTTTGAACATGGCCCCGACAGAAGCTTTGCCCTAAATCCAGTAGCTTATAACCCGCATTATCATTTTGAGCTTGCTATTGAAGCCGGGTTAAATGCTTATGCGGCGCCACTCGGTATGATTGAAGCTGGAGCTGACACATTTGCTGGTCAAATTCCAACAATCCTAAAAGTCAACTCATCAAATTCACTTCATAACGGCGGAACCGCTCCACACCAAGCCACAACTGCTTCAATCAAGGATGCTTTGCGTTTAGGTTGCTCGGCAATTGGCTTTACAATTTATCCGGGTTCTGATGCGGCATTCGACATGTTCGAAGAAATTACCGCTTTATCCGAAGAGGCTAAGGATAACGGCTTGGCGGTGGTTGTGTGGTCTTATCCGCGCGGAGGAGATTTATCTAAAATTGGTGAAACTGCCATGGATATTTGTGCATACGCAACTCACATTGCGGCTCTCTTGGGAGCTCATATCATCAAAGTTAAACCTCCAACTCAAGCGCTTGAAAATCTTGAAGCCATCAAAGTTTACGAAAAACTTAAAATTCCTATGAACACTCTTGAAGAAAGAGTTAAGCATGTTATTAAAACTGCTTTTGATGGGCGAAGAATAGTTGTTTTTTCTGGTGGCAACGCCAAAGGTGAGCAAGAAATTTATGACGAAATTCGTCAAATTTATAAAGGTGGTGCAAATGGTTCTATTATAGGACGCAATACTTTCCAAAGACCTAAAGAAGAAGCTCTTAAAATGCTCGAAAACATCATCAAAATATATCAAGGAAAATAATTTTATTGCACAAAAATTACCCTCAATGAATTGCCAAAAATTTGATATCACAATCATCGGAAGCTCATATGCTGGAATGACTTGTGCGCTCGCTCTTGCGCAAATATCACCACAAATTTCTGTTGCTTTAATTGAAAAAGAACAAATTTTTAACAACGCGCGTGCTGAAGACGGAAGGGCCTATGCAATATCCTCTTCATCGCTAAAACTTTTTGATGAATTCTCGATTCTTTCAGAACTCGAAAAAATCTCAGGAAAAATTTCTGATATAAAAATTACCGACTATAAATCACCCTTTGTCCTTGATTTTATTGGAGCCGAGTTTGATAAAAAAAATCAGCAATTCGGTTTAATTATTGAAAATCATTTTATCTTCGAAGCATTAAAAAATCGCATCTCTAACCAAAAAAATATTCAGATTTTTTGTCCAAATTTTTATCAAGAAATTGAATTTTCAAAATCTCCATCCATAAAATTAGACAATGGTTTAATAATTCAGTCCAAATTAATTATTGCCTGCGATGGCAGATTTTCTAAGATTAGACAGTTATATAAAATTCCTACAACGATCAAAAATTATAACCAAACCGCCATTGTTTTTAAAATTCACCACCAAATTTCTCATAATCAGGTTGCTTATGAAAGATTTTTACCAAGTGGACCATTGGCAATTTTGCCCCTTCAAGATTCTAATCAATCTTCGATCGTTTGGATTGTCAACGATAGCATTGCTTCAACATTGCTTGGTTTAGATGATGAAAATTTTTTGCAACAATTGCATAAAAAAATGGAGAATTGTCTTGGTAAATGTGAAATTATTTCTCGTAAATTTTCTTATCCTTTAACAATGGTTTTGGCCGATAAGTTTTATCACCAAAAGTTGTTGTTAGTAGGTGATTCAGCGTGCGGTGTCCATCCGATCGCTGGCCAAGGTTTTAATTTGGCTATCGCAAATATTGTCATTTTACGAAACCTGATCTCGCAATACATTTTAAGTGGGCTTGATTTTTGTTCCGATGAATTGATCAAAAAATACAATTCCAAGGCGCGCGCCAATTCCAAAAAAATGGTGATTGCGACTGATGTTTTGAATTCAATTTTTGAAAATTCTAATTTATCACTTTTTGGTTTACGTAATTTGGGCTTGGGCATTATAAATTCTGTGCCAAGTATTAAAAAATTCTTTATTAAAAGCGCTGGAGGCATTGAATGAAGGGGGCTGGTAAGGTGTTGATAATTTTTTATCAAGCTTTGTCGACCATAATTTTGCCAATTTTGTTTTTGTATATTTTGTGGCGCAAAATAAAATCCAAAGAGTCTTCAACGCGCTACCTTGAAAGATTTGCAATTACTTCACAAATTCCACCACAAAATTGTAAATTATTGTGGGTTCACGCTGTGAGCGTTGGCGAGTCCAATTCGGCTTGGGTTTTAATCGAAGAATTACTCAATTTTTCTGAAAATATTAAAATCTTATTTACCTCGACCTCGATAACTTCGGCGCAAATTATTCATCAAAAAATTACCACCAATCCAATTTTCGAAAATCGCATTATTCATCAATTTTTACCTGTTGATAGCTATTTTATTGTAAAAAAATTTTTGAACCATTGGCGTCCGCGAGCTTGCATTTTTATTGAGTCAGAAATTTGGCCAAACTTTATATATTGTGCACGACAAAAAGCTATTTTAAGCTTTTTGATTAATGCAAGAATATCAGAAAAATCTCTAGCAAAGTGGCAAAAATTAAAGAAAATCGGATTCAATATTTTTGACTTTTTTTCACTAATATTTTCTCAAAGTCTCGTTGATAAAAATAATCTTGAAACCCTCACTCAAAATAGCGTTTTTTTTGAAGGAAATCTTAAATCCCAAAACGCTAAAATTGCTGTCGACTTTGAAGAATTAGCTACTATTAAAAATCAGATTGGCAATCGCAAAATATGGCTTTGCTCCTCAACCCACCAAGGCGAAGAGTCAATAATTATTGAAACTCACCACAAGCTAAAACAACATTTTGTGGATTTAATTACCATAATAATTTTACGCCATCCGACACGATCTGAAGAGGTTTCTAAGCTTTTAGTTGGAAAAAATTATGGATTACGCTCCAAAAATGATTTAATTCAAAAAACTACCGAATTTTATGTGGTTGATACTCTTGGCGAGTTGGGAGTTTTTTATTCTCTAACCAATTTTATATTTTTGGGTGGTTCATTAATGCCGATCGGAGGGCATAATCCGATTGAGGCCATGCAATTTAATTGCGCAGTTATTTCGGGTCAATTTTATCAAAATAATTTTGAACTATATGAAAATTTACGCTCTCAACAGGCTTGTATTGTAGTACGCAATCACAATGATTTATTTGATAGTGTAAAAAATTTTCTGAGTGATGAAAGTAAAGTTAATTTTTATAATTTTAACGCTCAAAAATATTTATCTAACAAGCAAAGCACCGCCAAACATATAGTTGAAGCCTTGGACAGAATTTTGCTCTTAAAAATTTGAAATCAAAAAATAAAACTTATATCTCATCATCGGCAATATTTGAATTACTTATAATTGTCGGCGATGATTTCGTGAATGCGCGAAATGGTGCGCGCGAAATATGGGGCGTATTGGGTAATTTCTTCAAGTTTTTTTAAATTATTTTTTGCCAAAAATATAATCATAATTTTTTGTTCATAAGCCTCGTCAATAAAGAGCGTAAAGCGTCGAATTTCGTTGATATTATCTGGGCTAAATTGCGGTATTTTTTTTAAAAATATTGTCTGATATTTTTTACAAATTGCGCGATAATCGGCCGACGAATAATTTTCTAAAAATAATTCCTCAAAATCAAAAACCGCGATATTTTTATATGATTTCTTGATTTTAATTTCTCGTCCCCAAACCTTTATTTTGGCTATTTTGCGTGGTATATCTTTAACAAGTTGTTGTAAAATTTCATTGAAAATTTGGCGATTTTTAGAATTCGAAACAAAATATTTTTTGGTAATTTTGGTGCGATTAAAGAGCCGATAATCAGTGTTAGAATCAAGGTTCAAAACCTCAATATTTTTAAGCAAAATATCATTGACAAATTTAAGAAATAAATCGCGCTGAAGACCATTTGGATAAAGCTCAAGCGGGTGTATGTTAGAGGTAATTATTACGATAATTTTGTGATGAAAAAAATATTCAAAAATTCTTGCTAACAACATGGCATCAGCGACATCAACTACTTGAAATTCGTCAAAGCAAATAATTTTTAAGATTTTTTTTTGGGAGTTTAGAATAATTCTTCTTAAAGCTTCATGTAGTTCATCGGGATATTTTTTGTGATGTTGACGAATTTCATGAAGTTTTTCGTGAATTTGCGTCATAAAAGCGTTGAAATGAAAGTAATTTTTGGGCACAAAATGGATTTGTTCGTAGAAATTTTTCATTAACATGGTTTTGCCTCGACCAACGCCACCATAAACATAAAAACCATGAAATAAATGATCGCGACTTTCAAATTTAAAAAACTTTGCGACGTGCTCTAAAAATTGATTAGAAGATTGATTTTCTAAAATTTTTTTAAGTAGATTATCGAGTTTGTTTTTTACCGCTATTTGAGGGCTATCCAGTTGCATTTAGAGGCTAGATTTTGGGATTATGAAATTTAAAAATTTAAATTGATAAATATGGATTTCGTAAATAAAATTGTCTTAAATAATTTACAAAAGTTATCAATCTGAATGGCCAATATTTTATTTTTAAACTTTACAAAGTCATCAGGTTTGTGCGCGCGTTTCTTTGAATAAAATTTCAAATCCATGAATGTTATTAAATTCGATATTTTGTCGGTGCTAATTTTTTTGCCTCTAATTTCGGCATTTTTATTGATGTTTTTCAACAAACAAAAAAATAGTTTTTATTTCGGCTTGGGCTGTTTTGTTGGAGTTGCAAATTTTATTTTATCGATAGCGCTAATGACTTCTTATAATTGGCGTGAGGGCGGTTATCAGTTTCAACAAATCTTTAAAATTTTTAGCGAAATTGACATAAAATATTTTGTTGGAGTTGATGGTTTGGCCGTTACCATGATTTTTTTAACCGCGCTACTAACGCCAATTTGTTATATTGTTTCCTACAAATCAATAACTGATCGTGTCAAAGAATTTGTCATTGCTTTTTTAGTTATCGAATCATTAGTAATTGGCTCATTTGCCTCGCTTGATTTATTGTTTTTCTACATTTTTTTTGAAGCCACATTAATTCCAATGTTTTTAGTAATTGGAATTTGGGGCGGAGAAAATCGCATTTATGCTTCTTATAAGTTTTTTATATACACCTTAGCCGGCTCGGTATTTTTCTTGATCGGTATAATTTTGCTTTATCTATACACCAAAACCACCGACATCATAGTTTTGACTTCAATTTGTAAGAACTATTTTCCAATCAATTTTCAAGTATTATTTTTTGCATTATTTTTTGCTTCTTTTGCCGTCAAAGTGCCGATGTTTCCATTCCACACATGGCTTCCAGATGCTCACGTTCAAGCCCCAACCGCCGGTTCGGTTATATTAGCTGGTATTTTAATCAAGTTAGGTGCTTTTGGATTTATCCGCTATTCATTGCCACTATTTCCACTCGCATCGCAATATTTTTCGGGACTAATATTCACTCTTAGTCTAATCGCTATAATTTACGGCTCATTCGTTGCCCTAATGCAAGAAGATATGAAAAAAATGATAGCTTATTCGTCGGTAGCGCATATGGGTTTTGTAACCATTGGAATTTTCAGTTTTACACATCAAGGAATCGAGGGCGCTATAATGCAAATGATAAGTCACGGTCTAATTTCTTCGGCACTATTTATTTGCGTAGGGATTATTTATGATCGTCTTCACACCAAGAAAATCAAAGACTTGGGAGGTCTAGCCTCTAAAATGCCAAATTTTGCAATGTTTGCCATGATTTTTACCATGGGATCGGTTGGATTGCCTGGAACTAGCGGATTTGTTGGTGAGTTTTTGTCAATTATTGGAGTCTTTAAAGTCAATAAAATGGTTGCCTCTCTTGCTGGCCTTGGAGTTGTTTTAGGTGCTTGCTATATGCTTTGGCTCTATAAAAGAGTTTGGTTTAGCGAGATTCATAACCAACAAATTAAAAATATCAAAGATCTTGATTTTTGTGAGTTCTTCATTTTGTTCGGTCTGGCCATTATGATTATCGGCCTTGGTATTGCTCCAAGCTTGATTATGAATTTCTTTAGTGAGCAATCCTCGCAACTTAGTAGCTTTGTGTTAACTCTTCCGCCACTTCAATAACAATTTAGTTCTCTATGAAATTTAGTTTATTAATTCCCGAAATTACGCTTTTTAGCGGAGCGTTATTAATTCTGATGCTCGATGTTTTTTTGAACAAAAAAAATGAAAAGTTTCAATTTTTTGCCCATTTTTTTGCACTTATAATTTGTGGTTTAGCTCTAGCTTTTGCCGTCAAAACTTTTGGTTCGTTTGAAACAGCTTTTAATGATATGATCAACTCTCGAGCCCTTATTTCGTTTATCAAATGCATTGTGATTGCTCTTCTTACTTTCATTATTTTAATTTCTATTCGCTATATTTTTACAATCGAGAAATATAGTTCTGAATATCTTGCGCTTCTTATGATCGCAACAGTTGGCGGTTTGTTAATGATCTCAGCAAACGATTTATTGTTATTTTACTTAGGGCTAGAGCTTCAAGCTCTATCGCTTTATTTACTAGCTTCTTTCAATGTCAAATCTGCAAGATCTTCCGAAGCGGGCATCAAATATTTTATCCTCGGAAGCCTTGCCTCAGGAATTTTACTTTTTGGCATTTCGATGGTTTATGGCTACTCCGGAAGCACTAATCTTACTTTAATCAAAGATTTAATTGAAAAAACTAAACCCGACGAAATTTCGGTCGGCCTGATTTTTGGTTTGATAATGGTCGTAACCGCAATGCTTTTCAAGATTTCAGCCGCACCTTTTCATATGTGGGCGCCCGATGTTTATCAAGGCGCGCCATCCGCTGTTTTGGCTTTTTTTGGCACCGTGGTTAAATTTTCAACGGTGATGGCTTTACTGCTTTTATCCTATAACGCCAATTGGCAAATCCTCTCAAAAATATTTTTAATTGTTGCGATGGCATCTATTATGGTTGGGAGTTTTGGGGCAATTTTTCAAAAAAATATTAAAAGATTGTTAGCTTTCAGTTCGATTGGTCATATTGGTTTTGTTCTACTTGCGCTTTCTTCTATGCAAAAATTTTCATATATTTCGGCAATTTTTTACATGATAATTTATAGCATAATTTCACTCGGAACTTTTGCTTTCCTCACAATTATTCGCTCGCCTCAAACACATGAAAACGACGCAACGGATGATAAAATTTTTAATATCAACTCTTTAGCTGGTTTGGCAAAAACCAATCCCACCCTAGCTTTGTCTCTAAGTATATTAATGTTTTCGAGCGCTGGTATTCCTCCATTGGCCGGTTTTTTCTCAAAATTTTATATCATTAAAACAGCTATTCTGAGCGGTCTTTTGCCTTACGCTATAATTGCGGTGATGTTTTCAGCTGTGTCGGCCTTTTATTATTTGCGAATTGTTAAAATTATGTATTTCGATCAGCCCAGCGCCCATATTGAAATTGAAGATTTCGGCAACTCGCGCTTGGTCATTATTTTATGCGCTATTTTTAATGTCGCTCTCATATTTTCGATTGATATTTTGTTTAACAGTATCGCTAATTTCATCAACTAATTATGCCATTAATTTCGCAAAAAAGCGATATTCCAATTACTGGCCAAATTATTCCCGCGCCAGATAAGTCTATATCGCATCGTTCCATAATTTTTGCTTCATTAGCAAATGGTTTGAGCAAAATTTATAATCTTTTAGAAGGTGAAGATGTTTTAAAAACCATCAACGCCATGCGTTTGATGGGGGTAGAAATTCAAAAATATGATGATCATTATCAAATAAACGGAAGTGGTATCGTTGGTTTAATGGAGCCCAATAACTTCCTCGATATGGGCAATTCTGGCACCTCTTCACGATTGTTGGCGGGTTTGGTGTGTCCGTATAATTTTACTACTTTTTTTTCAGGCGATGATTCGCTTCGAAAAAGACCAATGAGTCGAGTTTTTGAACCAATTAAACTTTTTGGCGCCCAAATTCATGCTCGACAAAATAATCTAATGCCTTTTGCAGTTATCGGAAACTCTGAGACCATGCCGATCGAATATTCCATGAAGATGGC
>Ga0194130_10002033_pt1 | contig 30498 bp, 29 predicted proteins | sample TA2KigsurfametaG_FD_160084 | JGI IMG/M metagenome (GOLD analysis project Ga0194130, IMG submission 160084) | Freshwater microbial communities from Lake Tanganyika, Tanzania - TA2015050 Kigoma 12 surface | ecosystem: Environmental > Aquatic > Freshwater > Lake | place: Tanzania: Lake Tanganyika...
ATGGCGGACGAAGGCAGGCAAGTATCTATTTTCTGAACGAAATCTTGCCAAAGTGTTTCGAGCCAAATGGTTTGATGGGATGCGCCGACTAGGACTGGAGGTAAGAGCTGATCTTCCCGATGAGTGGGTCGTCGATTGCGAGGAAGTTGGCTACGGCAAGGCAGCCTTGACTTACTTGGGCCGATATTTGTATCGGGGTGTTCTGCCTGAAAAGCACATCCTCTCCGATAAAAATGGATGCGTTACCTTTAAAGTAAAGACCAACGATGGAGAGGAGGTCATTCGAACATTGTCCGGAGCAGACTTCCTCTGGCTTTTGATCCAGCATGTGCTGCCGCGGCGCTTTCGCAGGGTTAGGGATTACGGACTGTTGCACAGCCTGGCCAAAGGGCTGGTACGACTGCTCCAGCTGCTGCTGAAGGTGGTAATACCACCTGCTGCGGAACCCAGGGCCAGACCTCCGGTGTATTGCCCACACTGCGGCGTACCGATGCGGATCCTTGCGGTCAGAGTCCAACAACACACGCCCCTGCTCTGCTGAAGGAAACGGGCTGAGCAGCGACATATTCCTATCGATAACCCCTACTTGGATTTCAGGCCATCTGCAAACGCAAACGCCGAAAGGTGGCCTGCCGCTTTGCTGCGCCCCTATGCTGATGGCAGCAATACCGACCCAAGCATATGCCAGCCATGATGAGCATAAATACTTACCGCTGAATGGAAGCAAACCTGTAAAACGGCCCGACTTTTCTGCAGTATGCTCAAAACCCTAGAGCTGAGGGCTGGTCCAACTGCGGATAGATCGTGGCTTCGCACGATCTATCCTTATTCGTTGGGCAGCGCCGCCTTTCGATACACTCGGTTGGCTGTTGGTTAGGATCAGACAACCCTTGTAGGCATCAACATCAGACATGAAGGATATGCCTACCTCTGTCATGGCTGAACTTCGGCGTAACGGCTACGTGTTTTTCCCCGAGCTGGACCCGTTACGCTCGTCACTTGAAGTGGCGGAATGCATTGGCTCAGTTGTAGATTTGCATGCTGCCTATCCTGGGGAAGGACTGAAGACAGTCCATCCTCTTAGGGCGATGAAAGAAGCCGAATCAAGGCCGAACACGTACAGTGCGATGTTGGGCCTCAAAGAATTCCCTCCGCATACAGATTTCGCCAACTGGGCGTCCCCACCCCGTTACCTGATGTTGCGCTGTATCGTTGGCTTCGATCATGTCTTTACGAGCATCATTCCAAGTCATGCACTTTTGTCATGCTTAGGGGAGACGATATCAAGACGCGCGCTCTTTAGGCCTCGGCGCCAAGTCTTGGGGAAGCCAGTATCAATACTTCCAATGTGCTTTTCCATAATGGATACTGAAGCCATTCGGTGGGATCCTAGATTTTTAAGGCCCCTCAACAATGAGGCGACAGAAGCTTTGAGCAAAGCTCCTGGGTCAGTAGTCCTGCAAGAATCCATAGTTCGTATTCAGCTTTCTTCTCCTGGAGACACACTCCTAATCGATAACTGGAGATGCCTGCATGGGCGGAGCGAGATCGGATTGGTAGCACTCAGCAGGCACCTTGAGCGTGTGCTGCTAGATGAGGTCAGGGCATGAGCACCTCTATTGAGAGCCATCCTTGGTCTAGTGACGCTTGCCTTCAGAAGTCAAAGTATTACCTCCAGCTAATGGAGGACTTGACTGCTGATGAATGGCAGTTCGGATTTTGGTCAGCACTATCGTTGGAGCTTCTCGCACGTGCAGCTTTGGCGCATATTTCACCTTCATTGCTTGCAGACTTGAGGGATTGGAGAAATATTGAATACTCACTAGGTCGTGCGCCAACTGCAAAGAAGTTTAAGCCCCGCTCGATCCCAACGGCAGAGGTTTTGTTGCGGCTTAAAGAAATGATACCAGAGTTTACGGAAGAGATACAAGGTTTTTGCTCGCAGCATGCCGACAAACGAAATTCAGAACTTCATACAGGGGAGCTAGCCTTCGCAAGTTACAAGACCTCTTTATGGCTGCCAAAGTTTTATTTGTCATGTAGAGTTCTTCTGGCTTCAATGGGTCAACAGCTTTCTGACTTTGTCGGAGATGCAGATGCAGCCGAAGCGCTGATTGTCTCCTTAAGTGAAGCGGCTGCAATGGCAGTTACTCAGGATATAGCTGCGTATGCCAGGGTCTGGCAAGATAAGACAGCTGAGGAGAAGGATGAGGCTTCATTAGCAGCAATGAATTGGGCTCTCCGTCAATCAGGTCATCGTGTTGAATGTCCTGCATGCAAGAGTCATGCACTAATTCACGGAACGCCAAGTGGATCGGTGATAAGAAAACTGTCTGATGATTTGGTAGAAGAGAAGCAACGCGTCATTCCTGCATCATTCGAATGTATTGCGTGTGGTTTGCGCATTGCAGGATTCTCAAAACTTTCGGCATGTGGTTTGGGCGATGCATTTACATCAACTTCTCGATACACGCCAGCTGAGTTTTTCGGCCTCTACTCTGAAGATAATCTTGATGAGGCACGGAATGAGGGCTATGAAGAAGGCCTTGAGGAAGGAAGAGGCGAAAACTCCGACTTTGAACCAGACTGGAATGAATGAGTAGCTTTCTATTACTCGGCGGTGCAGGTTCTGGTTCTGCCCAGCCTGCCCAACAACCAGATTCAGAAGACGGGGCCACACATTTCTATATCACCAAATGCACTTCCGCCCGCTTCTGATCTGGAGCGTTCGGGTCAGTCAGCAGCGCTATCGGAAAAGCTATCCTCGAAGCCTGATCAGCGTAGTCATGCCTGAACTCAGTCGCTTTTACGGAATCATCATTCGCATGTATTGCGAGGTGGGGCCACATCACTCACCCCATTTCCACGCCTACCATGGTGACGATGAGGCCCTGTACGGCCTTGACCCCATAGAGTTGCTCGCTGGGAGTTTGCCCCGGCGGCAAGCTAGACTGGTAGAGGCTTGGGCCGAGTTGCATCAGTCGGAATTGGTCGCCGATTGGGGCCGGTTGCAGGCCGGGTCAGAACCCCTGCCAATAGAACCTCTACTGTAAGTGCCAAACATGATTCACGTTCTTCATCGCGTCACGGATTTCCAGGTTGTTGGCCCGCATCGCTTACGGGTTGCATTTCGTGACGGCATGGTGCGTGAAATCGACTTTCGGCCGGCCCTGGGTGGATCGCTGTATGGCCCGCTCCGTGATCAGAGCCTGTTCAATCAAGTTCGGTTGGACCCCGAGGTTCATACCCTGGTCTGGCCGAATGGCGCGGATTTCGATCCAGCCACGCTCCATGATTGGCCGGATCTGCTCCCAGCCATGGAAGAACGTGCAAGATCATGGGAGTCCGAGGACGTCCCAAACAAAGCGATGCAGCGGTCTCGCGATGAAGCCAAGCGGAACGGATGACCGTTTGGTCGCAAGCCGCTGTTCTCGGCGTCAGCCAATCGCTCCCCATCCCCGCCTGATTCCTTGGCCCCTCAGGCAACGCGAAACAGTTGCTGGTTGAGCCCCAGTCCATCGGATCGTCAGCTCAACAGCTACCCCCTTGCCTTGCCATCCCCAGCACACGCCCGGCCCGTCGACACACAACCACCCGCAAACCCTCAGAACCGCCCCCCCCGCAACACCCCACCCAACACCTCCCGCAACTCCCCCGGCGACCGAACCGCATCCAACCCCCAGTAGGGATTGAGCAGCGCCAACACCCTGCGGTCGCCAGCCAACACCCCGCGGTCGCTGGCCTCCCCCCCGGCGGCAAGGCACTGGGCCAGCTCCGCGCTGAGCCGTTCCCGCTCCGCCCACTCCCGCCGCTCCTCCTCCGCCTTCGGCCCCGCCAGCCGCGAAAGGTCCTGCTCCACCCCCACCGGAATCCAGTGGAGCCGCTTGCCCAGGGCTGTGGCATAGCCCAGGTGGGTGCCGAAGGCATTGCTCACCAGCCCATCGCTGAGCTCCAGCAGGGTGCGCAGGGCATCCAGAAACCAGGGATTGGCGCGATGGCCGTTGCAGGCCACGATCCAGCCCTCCGGCAGACCCTGCGGCTGGGGATCCTTCCAGTGGCGCAGCCAGATCACCTGCCGGTAGCCCCCGGCCCGGGCCGTGGCAGCCACCGCCTCCACGCAGGCCCCCAGCTCCATGCGCCGCTCCACCTGGTCCCAGCTGTGGGCGAGCACCACCAGCAGGGTGGGGCCCAGGGCGGCGCGGAGCTGGTGGAGCTCCTCGGGCGGCAGCAGGGGGCGGGCGTAGCTGATCCAGGGGCCGATCGCCACGGCGGGACGGCCAAAGCGCTCTCGCAGCCAGTCCGCCCGCCGCGGCCCCATGCAGAGATAGCCCCGCGCCCAGGCTTGGGGCCGCTCGAAGGTGGCCGTGGCGCTCACCTTCAAGCCATGCTCCAGCAGCCAGGGCAGGGGCGCGCCGATCAGGGGCAGGCCGGCATGGCGCTTCAGCTGCACGTCATGGCCGTAGTGGTGCGACGACGGCTCCAGCTCCCGCTCCCCCGGGCTGAAGAAGGCGCGCCGCTCGGCCGAAGGATGAAACGCCCCCGCCTCCCAGAGGTCGCTGCACACCTCGGGCGCCAGGGGCCGGGCCGCAAACGCCTGATGCGTCAGCCCCCGCCAGGCCGCCAGCGCCTGCCACTGCTCGCGATCCAGCCGGCCCAACGGCTCCAGGGGTCCGCTCCGCAGGACCGCCCGCAAACCGCGCCGCCAGCGCTCCGCCAGCCGCCACCGCAGCCGGGCCCAGGGCTCAATCATTGCGATCGCGCCAGCCCCTTGCCGCCAGCTCCGCCCAGTCGCCCCGCGCCTTCAGGAGCTCCTCCGCCAGCCGCCGCACGGCTCCATCGCCGCCGTTGCGGTCCAGCACCCAGTCCGCCTGCCGCCGCAGGGGAGCCGCCGCGTCGGCGGTGCAGATCAGCAGGCCGATGGCCGGCTTCACGGCGAGGTCATTGAGGTCGTCGCCCACGAAGGCGCTCTCCTCCCGCCCCACCCCCAACTCCGCCAGCAGGGCCACAAGGGCGGCGGGCTTGTCCCGCACGCCTGTCAACACATGCGCGATGCCGAGATAGCGGGCCCGCTGCTCCGTGGCGCCACTCTTCCCCCCACTCAGCCAGGCCACCTCCAGCCCAGCCTTCTGGAGCAGGCGAATGCCGAGGCCATCGCGCACATCAAACCGCTTGATCACCTCCCCCGACTCCGTGGTCCAGAGGCCACCATCGGTGAGCACCCCGTCCACATCCAGCACGAGCAGGCGCAGGCGCCGCAGCTGGGGGCGACAGCGTCGGGCGGCGCGGTGATGACGCCAGCGTCGATGAAACCCGACCCCCATGGCGATCCTCAGAGGGTGCTCACCGCCTCGTCCTGCTCCAGCAGGGGGGCGCGGATGGCCAGCAACTGCCGCAGCAGCGGTTCGAGGCGATGGAGGGGCACCATGTTGGGGCCATCGCTGAGGGCCCGATCGGGATCGGGGTGCACCTCCATGAACAACCCGTCCACCCCCACGGCGACGGCGGCCCGGGCCAGGGGTGCCACGAACTCCCGCTGCCCGCCGGTGCTGGTGCCGCGCCCCCCCGGCTGCTGCACGGAGTGGGTGGCGTCAAAGATCACGGGGCAGCCGAGGGCCTTCAGCTGCGGCAGGCCGCGGTAGTCCACCACGAGGGTGTTGTAGCCAAAGCTCGTGCCCCGCTCCGTGAGCCAGAGGTTCTCCACCCCGGCCTGCCGCAGCTTGTCCACCACCTGGGCCATGTCCCAAGGGGCGAGAAATTGGCCCTTTTTCACGTTGATCACCTTGTCGCTGCCCCGCACCACCTCCGCCGCGGCCAACAGGAGATCGGTCTGGCGGCAGAGGAAAGCGGGAATCTGCAGCACATCCACCACCGGTGCCACCGCCGCCGCCTGCGCACTCTCGTGGATGTCGGTGAGCAGCCGCAGGCCATGGCGCCGCTTCACCTCCGCCAGCACCGCCAGCCCCTCCTCCAGCCCCGGCCCGCGAAACGACCCGCCGGAACTGCGGTTGGCCTTGTCAAAGCTGCTCTTGAAGATCACCTCCAGGCCCAGGCGCTCCGCCAGGTCGTGCAGATGGGCGGCCACCTCGAGCACCAGCTCCGGGCTCTCGATCACACAGGGTCCAGCGATCAGGGTGAGGCGGGAGGAGGTCATCGGGGCGGGCGACAGGGCGAGGGGTTGGGCGTGACCGGAGAGGGCTCAACCGGCGGAGCGGGCTTCGAGGGACGCCAGATCGCGAAAGCTCTCGGACAGATGGCGCAGCTCTTCAAACGTCCCGTGGGCTTTGATGCGCCCGCCATCAAATTCATAGATGCGATCACAGCGCTTCACCGTACTGAGGCGATGGGCGATCACCACCGTGGTGCAGCGCCGACCCACCAGCTCCAGCGCTTCGATCACCTCGTTTTCCGTGCGGTTGTCCAGCGCGCTGGTGGCCTCATCGAGCAGCAGGAAGCGGGCACGACGGTAGAAGGCGCGGGCGAGGGCCAGGCGCTGCCGTTGCCCGCCGGACAGTTGCAGGCCGTTTTCGCCGATGGGGGTGAGCAGGCCATAGGGCAACTCGCTGACGAATTCATCCAGCTGTGCCGCGTCCAGGGCCTCCCACACCTCCGCTTGGTCGATCTCCTCCTCCGCCTGGCCGAAGGCCACGTTGTCCAGGATGCTGGCATCCAGGAGGTTGATGAACTGCGGCACCTGGGCGCAGCTGGCCTGCCAGGCGGGAAGATCCAGCTCGCTCACCGGGATGCCGTCCAGTTCCAGGCAGCCCCGCTGGGGCTCCAGCAGACCGAGCAGCAGGTGGGCGGCGGTCGTTTTGCCACCGCCGGTGGTGCCCACCAGAGCAATCCGCGATCCCACGGGAATGGAGAGGCTCACATCCCGCAACACCCAATCCTCGCTGTTGGGATAGCGATACCAGATGTTCCGCAGCCGGATGGAGCGATTCGGGAAGATGCCCTCGGGGGTCGGCACGCCTGGGGTGGCCAGGGTGGGGCGCGAGCTGGGGAGATCGAGCAAGGCCAGAATGCTCTCCACCACAGGCAGTCCGCTGCGCAGTTGGGTGAGGGCGGCGAAGAAATCCTGCAATGGCGGGGTGAGGCGCAGGGCGGCCACGGCCAGGGTGGCGAGGAAGGGAATGATCTGCAACACCTTTTCGCGATCTCCGCTCAGGAGCGCGGGAACAGCGCCAACGGCGAAGATGATCGTGATGCCGAAGGGCTCGATCAGGATGCGCGGGATGACCGGCAGCAGCTCAGAAGCCCAGGCATAGCGCCTGGACTCCTCGCCAGCCTGTAGAAAAGAGCGCTGAAAATAATATTCCGAATTACTCAAGCGAATGTCGCGAATCGAGCCCAGCGATTCCAACAGAATGTGCGCGGTGCGCGCCTCTAAGCGAATCTTTTGTCGCGAGGCATGACGAAGATAAGGGGTGATCAAAAGCGAAACAACCAGGTATGCGGCGATGAGCACGAGGATCAAAATCGCCGCCAGCGAACGCCCCAGATAGAGGATGCCAAAAGAAAGCATCACGATAGAGAAGATGCTACCCACCATGCGCAAGAGAGGACCGACGACCGAATTAGAAATCTTTTTAATATGACTCAACACCATTGCCGACAATTTTGCCGTGCTTTTTGAGAGATGATATTCATAATCTTGCGCCAGGACGCGCGAGTGAATCTGATTAGAGAAATCAACCCAGATTCTGGCCGTGAGACGTTGTTGAAAGAATTGCAGAACCAGCTTGGACAGCGCCGCTACCCAGGCAAAGACAATCAGCAGAAGAATCAACCACAAGCTCTGATTGAACGCGTCGCCACCAAACACTTTCACTCCCGGAAGATGATCCTGGAGCTTGCTGCCCACCAGGGCACCGAACAGCCGGCTCACCACCCAGACGGTCAGGAGATCCGCCAGACCGGGCACGATCGAAAGCGGCATCAGCATCAGCAGAGCACGTGTTCTCTGCGGAGGCAGGTAACTCAGCAGTCGCGATAATTGTTTTAGTGTTTTGCTCTGAAACAGTGGCTGACGAAGTGGCTGAGGACTGCTGGCCAAGTCTCTACGGGCAAAGCCTTTTCCAGCACGCTATGTGAGCGTTCACGCCTCGGCCCTTCGCGAGAGCCACCCCTGCAATCGCCCCAACCGCCCCCCCCAGCGCAGGCGCCACACAGGGAGCGCCCGCAGGGGCGTATCGCCCTCCACCAGGAAGCGGTGCCAATGTCTGTCGATGGCCTCCAGGGCCTGGCGCCAGCGCTCTCGCAGCACAGGCTCCGAACAGTCCCGCAGCAGGGCCGCCAGGGCACCAGGATCGGCGCGCCAGGCTTCCGGCTGACGGACGGCCGCCTGGATGCGCTCCACGTCGGCGGCCAGGGAACCGCAACCGATCTGGTGTCCCAGCTCACCCGGATCCAGCGTGTCGGCGAGGGCGTGGTTGAAACTGCTGAACACCACACATCCGCAGGCCAGGGCCTCGATCGGCGGCAACCCGAAACCCTCGCTCACACCACGCCCGCGCCAGTAATCCGCCGAGTCGTAAAGAAACACGCTGGCGCTGTTGAAGAGCTCCACCAGATCGTCCACCCAGCCGCGCTGCACCTCCACCCGCAGGCCGGCTTGACGCAGGGCGGGCACCAGCTCTCCCAGCACATAGGCGCTGCACTTGCGCTCCTGCACCAGCACATCCAGGGGCCGCCGGGCCAAAGGGCTCTCGCTCCCGATGGGGCGATCACCGGCTGGCGGTCGAGCGCCCCGTTCCAGCCATTTGGCCTGCAGCGCGTTGGGCACCAGGAACAGGGGCTGGCGCGGGGCCCGCGCGCCCCAGTAGCCCAGGGTGTCGCGGCTCACCGCCAGCACCGGCACGCCCGGCGGCAGGGAGAAGCCATAACCGCTGCTGTGGGCGTGATAAGCCACCGGGCGACCGCGCAGACGCCGCAGCAAGGCGGGCACGTCAAACCCCCAGCTGACCAGCCACAGCGCCGCCCCTGGCGCCGGTTCCCGCCGGAGCAGATCCTCCAGGAAGGGGTGATCGGCTTCCCGCTGCCGATAGGTCACCAGCTCCGTGGGCCGAAGCTCTCCCAACAGCCCCGCGGTCTGAAGCTCGACCAGCAGGCCGCCGCAACGAAACTTGCCCGTGGTGCCCGGCACCAGGACGCGGACGGGACTCAGGCTCGGAACACTCAGGGGAAAAAACGCCGGCCGGCGTGACGCTGACCGGCTGAGTCTGGCTCAGGAGCGGACGGGGTCAGGGGCGGAGACGGTCGTCAGGCGACGGCGGCTTCCGTGCTGCCCGTGCGCTGGCGGCGGGTGAGGAAGCCGAAGAGCACCTTGCCGATGGCCGCCACGAGATTGCCCTCAAGCTCCTGGAACATCTTCATGTTGCAGTGGAAGGCCTGATTGGCTTCCTCCACGATCCGATCCGCCGTCGCCTGATCGATTGGCAGCTGATCGAGGATCTCGCGGTAGTTGGCCTTGAAGGCTTTTTCGTCATCGATGGCGTCGAATTCATAGAAGCGCAGCCCATCGTGCTCACCCAGATTCATGGCTTTGCGAGCGATGGTCTTCAGCACCTGCCCGCCGGAGAGATCGCCGATGTAGCGGGTGTAGTGGTGGCCCACCAACAGTTCCGGCGCCTGGCGGGCCACCTCCTGAATCCGCGCGACGTACGCCTGGGCGCCCGGGGTGGCCTTGGCCTGCTGACGCCAGTCGGGCCCGTAGTAGAAGGCCAGGTCTTGCTCCAGGGAGTCGCGGCGATTGAGCTGGGGAAAGGCGACGGGCCCAACGATGGGATGGTCGGCCAGGCGGCCGATCTCCGCTTCCATGGCGCTGTAGACATGCCAGAGGTCGGCCACCAGGGTGCGGTAGCTGGCCTTGTCCACCACACCCTTGAGGAAGCAGCTCACAAACCCGGTGTTCTCAGCCATGGTGTGCGCTTTTTTCGTCCCCTCACGCAATTGGGAGGCCAGGGCGACAGGCATCGGTTCAGCAGGTCAAAAAGGCGTCTGCCAACCGTAATTGTCTCGTCGGCCTCCTCTCGGGAAGGTTGCGAAGGATTACGGGCTCAAGCGGCCCGCTGCCGTTCCTCGTGGTGGCCCCGGCCCTCGAAGAGCGTGAAGAGCTCGCGGCAAAGACCCTGCAGATCGGCGACGACCGCCGCCGAGGGCAGGTGGGAACCCGAGGGCCGCCAATCGCCCACCGTCGCCAGGCGCCAGCGCTCCGACTCGTAGGTCAGTCCCCGCAGCAGCACCCCCAACAGCCTTGGGCGCACGCCCTGGGCGCCGCGCGGCGGCTGCTCCAGGCGCAGCTGCACCAGCAGGGAGCGACACTCCAGACGCGGACTCCAGCCGGGAAAGTGGAAGGAGAGATCCAGGCTTTCCCGTTCGTCGAACTGCCGGGTCAGGGGGTCATCCCGCCAGGGGTTGAGGTTGGCGCGGGCATCGGGGAAAACGCCGCGGAACAGAAGCACCACGGAAGCGATGGCCTGAGCCAGCTCCACACTCCGCGCCTGGTCGGATGCATTCATGATGACCATCCTGCAGAACCTCGTCCTGTTTTGCTCGCCAGGTGTGTGCACGCCCACGAAGCCACAGCACACGGCGGGGGCCTGGCGCTGATCCGGGCAAACCTTTCCCGCCGCCACCGCAGGCCTAGCCTCCACCGTCATGCCCTTCCGCCGCCCCCATCGCCGCCATGGCCACCTACGAGAAGCTCACCGCTCCCAGCAGCGGCACGGCCATCCGATTTGAGGGCGGCCAGCCCATCGTTCCGGCGGATCCGATCATTCCCTTCATCCGCGGCGATGGCACCGGCGTCGACATCTGGCCGGCCACCCAGCGGGTGCTGGACGCGGCCATCGCCAAGGCCTACGGCGGGCAGCGTCGCGTGGAGTGGTTCAAGGTGTATGCCGGCGATGAGGCCTGCGAGCGCTACGGCACCTATCAATACCTGCCGGAGGACACCCTCACGGCGATCCGCACCTATGGCGTGGCGATCAAAGGTCCGCTCACCACCCCCATCGGCGGCGGGATCCGCTCCCTGAACGTGGCCCTGCGACAGATCTTCGACCTCTACTGCTGCGTCAGACCCTGCCGCTATTACGAAGGCACCCCCAGCCCCCACAAGCGTCCGCAGGATTTGGACGTGATCGTCTACCGCGAAAACACGGAAGACATTTATATGGGCATTGAGTGGGCAGCCGACGATCCGGTGTGCTTGGAGCTGATCGACCACCTCAACAATGTCGTGATTCCCGCCAACGGCAAACTGGGCAAACGGCGCATTCCGGAGGGGTCGGGAATCGGCATCAAACCGGTCAGCAAATTCGGCAGCCAGCGACACATTCGCAAGGCCATCCAGCACGCCCTGCGCCTGGAGGGCGACAAGCGTCACGTCACGCTTGTGCACAAGGGCAACATCATGAAATTCACCGAGGGCGCCTTCCGGGACTGGGGCTATGAATTGGCCACCAGCGAATTTCGCGATGTCTGCGTCACCGAGCGCGAGAGCTGGATCCTCGACAATGTGGCCCGCCAAGCCGACATCAGCCTGGAGGACAACGCCCGTCTGATCGAGCCGGGCTACGACGCCCTCACCCTGGAGAAACAGGCCGCCATCTGCAATGAGGTGAAAGCGGTGCTCGACGCCATCGGCGACAGCCATGGCGAGGGGCGCTGGAAGCGGATGGTGTTGGTGGATGACCGCATCGCCGACAGCATCTTTCAACAGATCCAAACGCGTCCGCAGGAATATTCCGTGCTCGCCACCCTCAATCTCAACGGCGACTACGTCAGCGATGCCGCAGCGGCCGTGGTCGGCGGGCTCGGCATGGCCCCCGGCGCCAACATCGGCGACACGGCGGCCATCTTCGAGGCCACCCATGGCACCGCCCCGAAACATTCCGGTCTGGATCGCATCAACCCCGGCTCAGTGATTCTTTCCGGAGTGATGATGCTCGAGTATCTGGGCTGGCAGGAAGCCGCCGATCTGATCACAGCCGGGCTGAGCGCGGCGATCGCCAACAAGGAGGTCACCTACGACCTGGCCCGCCTGATGGAGCCCCCTGTGGACCCGGTGAGCTGCTCCGGCTTCGCCGAGGCGGTGGTGCGTCACTTCGGCGGTTGAGATCCGCCATGGCTCCCGCCAGGTCATGAACGGACCAGGGGAGTCCCCCCGGGGGACGGGGGCGGAGGGCCCGCCCCCGTCGGGACAGCTGCTGAGCATCCTGGGCGTGGGCTTCGGGGTGGCCGGGGCCATCGGCGCCACCATCGGGGCGGGAATCCTGCGTACGCCGGGGCTGGTGGCCGCCCAGCTGCCCAGCGCTCCCTGGTTGCTGGGAGCCTGGATTCTGGGCGGCCTGCTGGCCTTGCTGGGGGCTTGCTGCGTGGCGGAGCTGTCCGCGAGCTTTCCCCGCGCGGGGGGCTGGTGCGTGTTTGCCGGGGAGGCCTTCGGCCCGCGCGTCGGCGGCCTGGTGGGCTGGGCGGACTGGCTGGCCCACTGCATCGGCCTGGCCTGGGAGGCCACCACGGTGGGGGAGATCGCCGGCGACCTCCTGCCCGATCCCTTCGGCCTGCCCCACCTCACCCCCAGGCTCCTGGCCCTGGCCAGCCTGGCGATCTTCCTGGCGCTTCAGCTCGTCGGCCTGCGGGTGGCCAGCGCCAGCCAGGACCTGCTCAGCCTGGTGAAGGCGGTGGTGTTTCTGGCGCTGGTGGCCGCCTGTTTCCTGCTGCCGCTCCCCGCTGCGGCTGGGGGCGCCGCCGTCGCCGCCCCCAGCCTCGGGAGCACCCCCTGGCCCGGCGCGACCCTGCCCTGGCGCGACCTGGTCGGGTCCTGCGCCTTGGCCCTGCAAGCGGTGATCACCACCTATGACGGCTGGGTGAGTCCCGTGTATTTCGCGGAGGAGTTCAGCGATCCGGCCCGGGATCTGCCGCGCTCCCTGATCGGCGGCGTGCTGCTCGTGCTGGCGCTCTACCTGCTGATCAATGCCGCCCTGCTCCACGTGCTTCCCCTGGAGGACCTGGCGCGCTCGCCACTGCCCGCCGCCGAGGCGGCCCTGCGGTTGCTGGGTCCCCCGGGAGGGCGACTGATCACCGCCGTGGCCCTGGTGGCCCTGCTGGGACTGATCAACAGCGTGCTGATGGCCGCCGCGCGCATCCTCTACGGCCTCAGCCGCGAGGGCCTCCTGCCCCCCTGGGTGGCCGCGGTGAACGCCGGCGGCACCCCCTCCGCCGCCGTGTTGCTCACCGCCGGCATGGCCGCCCTGCTGGTGGTGGCCGGCTCGTTCGAGCGCCTGCTCAGCCTCGGAGCCCTGCTCTATGTCGCCCTCCCCCTGACGGGGGTCGCCGCCCTGGTGCGCTTGCGGCGGCAGCGCCCGGAGGCGCCGCGCCCCTTCCGGGTCTGGGCCTATCCGCTGCCGCCGCTCCTGGTGGCGTTGGTGTCTCTGGCCTTTCTGGCCGGGGAGCTGCTGACGCATCCCTGGGACGGCCTGCTGGCCGGGGGTCTGGTGGGGATCGGCGTGCCCATTTTCTGGCGCGCCTCGCGCCCCGCTCCCGCTTCCGCTCCCCCTTGAACAGGCGCGGGGGGCGATCCAAGCTCCGTCCCCTTAGAATCACGGACTTTGAACGGCCTCCAGTGACCAACCTGCGGGTGCTCGTGGTTGGCGCTGGCTTCGCCGGGGCCGTCATCGCCAGAGAATGCGCGGAAGCCGGCCACGCGGTCCACGTGATCGATCGGCGTCCCCACATCGGCGGCAATGCCCATGACACCGTCAACAGCCACGGCGAGCGCATCCACATCTACGGCCCCCACCTGCTCCACGGAGAGCGGGATTCGGTGGCGATTCGCTGGCTGAGTCGCTTCACCGACTGGGTGCCCTATGAGCATCGGGTGCGGGCCCTGCTGGCCGATGGACGCACGACGCCGCTGCCGGTGAATCGCACGACGCTGGAGGACGTGTTCGGCGTGGCGCTGGAGAGCGAGGAGGAGGCCAAAGCGCTTCTGGCATCCCAGGCGACCCCCCTGCAGCCGACCAACACCGATGAGGTGTTCCTGTCCAATGTGGGCCCCCGCCTGGCCGACCTCTTCTTCCGTCCCTACACCCGCAAGATGTGGGGCGTGTGTCCCACCGAGCTGGAAGCGGCGGTGGGGGCTCGGTTGCCGGTGCGAAGCAATCGCGACGATCGCTACTTCACCGACAGCTTCCAGGCGATGCCCAAAGACGGCTTCACCGCCCTGTTCGCTCGCATCTTCGACCATCCCGCCATCGAGGTGACCCTCGGCGAAGCCTATGGCGAAGAACACGACCGTCATTACGACCACGTGTTTCTCAGCCTGCCGATCGATGAATATTTCCGCTTCCGCCACGGCCGCCTCCCCTACCGCTCGATTCGCTTCGAATCCGATCAAATGCCCGTTGATCAAGCCGCCACCGTGATCAACTACACCGACACCGGCGTCTACACCCGTTGCACGCAATGGGACCTGATTCCCAACTCTGGCCGCCGCACGGATGGGCAGCATACGATCACGCGCGAGATCCCCTGTGATGCCAGCGAGAACAACAACGAGTGCTACTACCCCGTGCGCAATCGCCAAAGCCTGGCCCTCTATGACCGCTATCGGACCCTCGCGGCGGCGGAGCCCAACAAGACCTTCATCGGTCGTTGCGGCCTGTTCCGCTACATCGACATGGTTCCCTGCGTCACGATCCACTTGCAGCTGGCCGCCCGTTTCCTGGCTGGAGAGCCCCTGCCCCGGGCCGCCTGATCCCCCGTCGCCCCTGAATTCCCTTCCGGCTGGCCATGAGCACCCCCTCGACGACCGATCCCTGCGTGCACTGCGGCTTTTGTCTGCCCACCTGCGCCAGCTACCGCGTGCTCGGCACGGAGATGGATTCACCGCGCGGCCGCATTCACACCCTCAAAGCCCTGGCGGCCGGAGAGCTGGAGATGGACGCCACCGTCGCCTCCCACTTCGACAGCTGCCTGGGCTGCTTCGCCTGCGTCAGCGCTTGTCCCTCAGGGGTGCGCTACGACACGCTGATCGAGGCCACCCGTCCCAAGCTGAACGCTCCCGAGCTGCGCACCCCCGCCCAACGGGCGTTTCGCGGGCTGCTGTTTCAGCTGCTTCCCTATCCCGGCCGGCTCCGCGCCCTGTTGCGCCCCCTGCGGGCCTACACGGGCACGCCGCTGCAAGCTCTCGCCCACCGCGTCGGCCTCCCCCGCCTCCTGGGCCCCCAACTGGCCGCCATGGAGCGGCTTCTGCCGCCCCTCCGTCCGGAGGCCTTCCGCGATGACCTGCCGGTGGTCCTGCCGGCGCGAGGGGAGCGGCGCTTGCGGGTGGGCCTGCTGCTGGGCTGCGTGCAGCGCCTGTTCGACCCGGACGTGACCCTGGCGGCGATTGCGGTGTTGCGCGCCAACGGCGTCGAGGTGGTGATCCCCCCGGATCAGGGGTGCTGCGGCGCTGTGACCCACCACCAGGGCGAGGAGGAGCAGACCCGCGCCCTGGCCCGCTCGCTGATGGCCAGCTTCGCGTCGGTGGTGGGTCCCGGCGCCGCCGCCGGAGACGCCCCCCTGGACGCCGTTCTCGTCACGGCGTCCGGCTGCGGCCACACCATGAAGGCCTATGACCGCCTCCTGGCGGAGGAGGCCGGGGCGAAGGCCGCGGAGGCCGCCGCCTTCGCCTCCCGCGTGGCCGACATCCAGGAGTTTCTGGAGCGGGTGGGGTTGAGCGAGGCCTTCCAGCGCCAGCTGCGACCCCTGACCCACGCGGATGGCACAGCCGCCACGGCCGACCGTCCCGTGAAGGTGGCGTATCACGATGCCTGTCACATGTTGCATGGCCAGGGGTTGGGAGAGCAGCCCCGGGCCCTGCTGCGGCGCATTCCCCATCTGCGGGTGCTGGAGGCCAGCGAGGCGGGGGTGTGCTGCGGCAGCGCCGGCATCTACAACCTGGTGCAACCCGAGGAGGCCGCGGCCCTCGGTCGGCTGAAGACCGACGATCTCAGCGCCACGGGGGCCGACCTGGCCGTCAGCGCCAACATCGGCTGCACGCTCCAGTTGCGCCGCCATTTCCAGGAGGGGAGCCGCCCCCTGGCGGTGGCCCATCCCATGGAGCTGCTGGCCCGCTCGGCCGGTCTGGTCTGAGTCAGGCCCCGTCCATCAGCCGCCAGGCGACCTCCAGGGTGGTGTCATCGCCGAGGTTTCCGGGAAAGGTCACCACGGGCAGGCCCTCCACCTCGGGGCCGGCCGTTTCCGGCGCGACAACCAGAGACAGCCCTGGCAGCAACTGCCCCCGCAACGCCACCCAATCCAGGCCCAGCCCTCGCGCCAGCAGGGTCTGGGTGGTGGTGCCCCCTTTGCTGATGACGTATCCCAACCGGGGCGCCAGCGCGGCGACGACCCGCGCCATGGAGGCGGCCAGGGCGGCGCCATAGGCGCGCTCCACCCGGCCCCGCGGCTCCACCAGCTCGCCGCGACTGGTGTGCAGCACGGGGGTGCGCCCCCGCGCCAGCACGGCGCCGACCCGCTCCGTCCACTCCGCCTCCAGCGACGCGAGGAGGCGATCCGGCAGGGGACCCTCCAGCACCCGCCACACCCGCGCCACCGGCACCTCCACCCCTTCACAACCCTCCTGGGCCAGAAGGCGCTCCAGTTGGGCATCAGCCAGGGGCACGTGGGAGCCCACCACCACCAGCCCCCCGAGGGGCGCGCCACCCGCGCGGCGGCGCAGGGCCGCCAGGGCCGGAGGCGCGAGGGGTTGGGGAGGGAGGGGAGCCAGGCCATTGAGGAGGCTGGCCGCGGATTGAAACAGGAAACGCCGCGGCCGCTCCCCGTTGCCGGGGGGCGAGGAGAGCGTCAGCTCGCGCGCCAGGACGCCGAACACGGCCAGATGATCCGGTCGTTCCGCGTCCACCACCACCAGGGCGTTGTCCCGCAGACCCGCCAGCCACCGCGCCAGGTCCCGCCGCGCGGGGAGGGAGCGCGCCGCGGCCTCCAGCTCCCGCCAGCCCAGCTGCCGCACCGCGGCGGCGGGACGGCGTCCGCCACTCTTCTCCTCGACCCAGTCGCGCAGAACGCTGGTGTGATAGCTGAAGAGACGATCGCGGGCGAACGGGGTCTCATGGACAGGCTGGCCATGGAGACGATGCACGCCATCGACCGTCGTCCGGCCTCCCTCCAGGAAGGCAGGCACCAGGAAAGTGGCGTCCACAGGCCCCAGCTCCCCGGCCAGGACATCCACCTCCAGGGGGAAATGGCCCCTCAGGGTGGAATCCCCGCGGCTCACCACCAAGGCGTCGTCCAGGCTCCCCTCCGCCTTGGCGGCCTCCAGAGCGGGCAACAGGGCGCGACAGATCTCCCGCACCCGCTCCGCCGCTTCGGCGGGGGCCAGGGCGCGGGTGTTGGCCAACAGGAAGAGGAAGGGGGAGGGTTGCCGCAGGCCGACGGCCAGGGCGGCGGGATCCCAGCGCAACAACAGGGGGCAGCCGTGGAGGGTCTGGGATCCGGTGGGATCGTCGTCCAGCACGACGATCTTCAAGCGGGGCTCGGCCATGGCACCATCGTGCCGTGAAGCAACCCTCCCGCGACGAGCTGCCCGACCTGGTGCGCGACCTGCACCGGACCGGAACCCCCTGGCTGCCCGCCGGGCTCGCCAGCCGCCTCGATTGGGGCCCGCCTCCGCGCCAGCCCTGCGAGCCCCTCAGCGTGGCCCGCCTGAGCCGCATCGTGGAGCACAATCCCGGCGATTTCACGATCACCGTGGAGGCGGGCCTTCCCCTCGCGGAGGCGCAACGGGCGCTCGCAACCCATGGCCAATGGCTGGCGGTGGATCCCCCCTGGGGGTGGCACCCGCAGGGCGATCCCGCCGGCCCACGGGGGGGCGGCAGCATCGGCGGCCTGGTGGCTCGGGGCCTGGCGGGAGGCTTTCGCCAGCGCCATCTCGGCCTGCGGGACCAGTTGATCGGCGTGGCCCTCCTTCGTGCGGACGGCACGGCGGCGCGGGCCGGGGGGCGGGTCGTGAAGAATGTGGCCGGCTACGACCTGATGCGTCTGCTGGCGGGCAGCTGGGGATCCCTGGCCCTGATCACGGAGGTCTCCCTGCGCACCATGCCCCTGCCCCCGCATCGGGTGGGGCTGTTGCTGCGGGGAGAGCTGGAGGCCTTGAGCGAGCTCCGCCGCGCTCTGTTGCGCTCCACCCTCGCTCCGGAGCGGATCGACTGGTGGAGCGCCGCCCTGGCGGGCGGGGCCGGCCTCGGCGCGGCGCCGGCCCTTCTGATCACCCTGGCCAGCGTGGAGGCGCGCTGCCTCCAGGATCAGCTGGACGCGGTGGCGGCCCTGGGCCCGTTGACCAGTCAACGGCTCTCCGCGACGGAGGTGGAGGGCTTGCTGCAGGAGGGTCGCGGCGGAGACCTTCACAGTCCCGCGCCCGCCTGGCTGCTGCGCCTTGGCGTGAATCCAGCCTCCACCCCCCGGCTTCTGGAGGCCGGCACGGCCGACGCGCTCAAGCTGGAACTCGGCGCGGGCAGCGGCCTGGGGATGGCCTGGAGCGAAGAGCCGATCCCGGCGAGCCGGGTCGAGGCCCTGCGGACCCTCTGCCAGGAGCTGGGGGGATTCCTCACGGTGCTGCGCCAGCCGCCGGACGCGAACCTGATCCCCTGGCGGGATGCCTCCGCCAAGACGCTGATCGAAGCTGTCAAAAGAGCGTTCGATCCGAAGGGTCAGCTGGCGCCGGGGCGCCTGCCGGGGGTGGCCGTTCCGGCTCAGTCCGTCGTGACGCGATAAGCGCAGCGGAGCTCGCGGCTCTCCCCGGGGGCGAGGGTGAGGCGGCCGTCGCCGCTGAGCAGAGCGCCACGGGGACCGCTCCAGGGTTCCAGGCAAACCATGGGGCGCGGGGGATTCGTCCACACCACGACCCGATCCAGCGGCGCGGTGAGCTCCAGCTGGAGGGTGGTGCCCGCCGACGGATCGCGGAGGGTGACGACGGAGCCGAGAGGCCGGGCCAGCAGATCCACGCCGGCTCCCAGGCGCTCCCACTGGCTGGCCGTGGCCACCTCCATCTGGCTGAGGTGGTCAAAACAGCGCTCCGGAAAACCCTCCAGTTTCACGGCGGCGGGATCGGCCACGCGGAAATAAGGGTGGAAGCCAAGGGAGAAGGGCATCGGCGGCGCGTCCGACGGGCCGGTGTGGCTGACGCGGGCGTCCAGGGTGAGGAGGCCGGGACTGAGACGCAGCTCCAGCCGCAGCGCGAAGGCGAAGGGATAGGCGGCGCGGGTGCTGTCGTCATCCACCAGGGTGAGCGCCACGCCCTGGCCGTCGGCCAGGGGCTCCAGGGTCCAGGGTCGATCACGGGCGAAACCGTGTTGCCGCAGGGTGGTGTCGCCCTGGGGAAGGGGCAGGCGGTCCCCGGGCAGATTGCCGCAGATGGGAAACAACACCGGGATGCCACCGCGCACCGAGAGGGCGGGATCGGCGAAGCGGGCCTCATCGAGATAAAGCCACTCCCGGCCGCCGCTGGTCCATCCCGTCACCAGGCCGCCCCGTTCCGGCACCAGACGCAGGGAGTCCCCACAGGTGGGATGGGTGAAGCGCCAGTGGGGGTAAGGGGTGGCTTCACGGGTCAGGGTCATGGCGTGCGGGGGGTGGCGGGGGTGAGGGTCCGCAGCCAGTCCAGCAGGGCGGCGTTCACCTGATCGGGGACCTCGTCGTGGGGGCAATGGCCGGCCTCGAGGATCACCTCGCTGGTGTGGGGCGGGGCGTGACGGGCGAAACTCGTGCGGCGACCCTCGGCGTTCATCCAGGGATCCCGCAGCCCCCACAACAAGAGAAGCGGCGCACCCAGGCGCGAGAAGAGAGCGTCGAGAGGTTCCCCGCGAGGGATGTCAAACACGGTGCGAAACACGCCGAAGGCTCCGGGATCACGGGAGGGCCGGAGGATCGATTCCACCAGGGCCTCATCCACATTGGTGCGGTCCACGTAGACCCGTTCCAGGGTGCGCCGCACCGTGGCGGGCCGGCGGAGGTTCTCAAACAGCAGGCGCTGCACGGGGGGGCTGGAAAGGATGGCCCCGCCGATGGCCCGTTGAGCGATGGCGCCCCAACCGTGAGGCTCCACCTGATCCTCGCTGAAGGGTCCGGCGGCGTTGAGGAGCACCACCCCGGCCGCCAAGGAGTCAGCGCTCAGGGCCGCTCCGGCCGCCAAGGCGGCGTAGCCCCCGAGGGAATTGCCGACCAGAACGGTGGGGCGTCCGATCCGTTCCCTCACGTAGGCCACCAGTTGATCGCGCCAGAGATCACCGCCGTAGGGCAGGCCCCGGGGTTTGGCGCTGCGTCCGAAGCCGAGCAGATCGAGGGCGTGCACCTCGTGACGACCCGCCAGGGCGGGCACGTTGTGGCGCCAGTGATCGGTGGAGGCTCCGAAGCCGTGGACGAGAAGGAGGGCGGGTCCCTCCGGCGACGCGGGGGATCGCCGCAGGGTGTGCACGGGATGCCCCGCGAACCGCCAGGCGGCGTCACCGGATGAATCCAAGGGAGCCAGGACCAGCACGCAACAGCGGCTGGATGCTAGGGAGAGCCCACCGGTTCGGGGGGAAGCCGGTGTCAAGCCCGCAATCCCTCGGGACGAAAGGAGCGGCTGCCGCTACGGTCGAGCGGTAACGCCTCGGACACATCGTCAGAAGACGCCAACCATGACGATCCAACAGCCCCGCAACCTGCGTCTTCCCACCCCCGGCTGCTACGCCGACGCCGATCGCAGCGGACTCCTTGCCGAAGATGTATTCGACGGCATGACGGAGCATCTCTTCTACACGCTTGGCAAACTGGCGCCCACCGCAAGCCGCCACGATCTGTACATGGCCCTGAGCTACGCGGTGCGCGATCGGCTGATGACGCGCTATCTGGCGGGAAACGAGGCCATCTCCGCCACGCCCACGCGGGTGGTGGCCTATCTCTCAGCCGAATTCCTGATCGGTCCGCAGCTGAGCAACAACTTGCTCATGCTGGGCATCCAACGGGAGGCGGCGGCAGCCCTGCGACGTTTTGGCATCAACAACATTGAAGAAATTCTTGAGGTTGAGGAGGAGCCCGGGCTGGGGAATGGCGGCCTCGGTCGACTGGCCGCTTGCTTCCTGGAATCCCTGGCAACTCTGGAAATTCCAGCCACCGGCTATGGAATCCGTTATGAGTTCGGGATTTTTGATCAGCTGATTCGCGACGGCTGGCAGGTGGAGATCACCGACAAATGGCTTAAGGCGGGCTGGCCCTGGGAAATTCCCCATGCGGATCAGGCCTGCTTTGTCGGCTTCGGTGGCCGCACGCAGCCTTATCAGGATGACCACGGCACCTACAGGGTGCGCTGGATTCCCGCGGAGCACGCGATTGGCGTTCCCCATGACGTGCCGGTGCTGGGTTACCGCGTCAACACCTGCGACAGGCTGCGACTGTGGCGGGCGGATGCCACAGAATCCTTTGATTTCTATGCTTTCAATATCGGCGACTACTACGGCGCGGTAGAGGAGAAGGTGGCCAGCGAAACCCTCTCCAAGGTCCTTTATCCCAATGACGGCACGGATGAGGGCCGGCGCTTGCGGCTCAAGCAACAGCATTTCTTTGTGAGCTGTTCCCTGCAGGACATGATCCGCAGCCTGGACATGCGAGGCCTGCCGATCCAGGAGTTTCCTGACCACTGGGCCATTCAGTTGAACGACACCCATCCAGCGATCGCGGTGGCTGAGCTGATGCGCTTGTTGCTGGATGACAAGCATCTGGACTGGGAGACCTCCTGGGACATCACGAGGCGCAGCATTTCTTACACCAATCACACGCTGCTGCCAGAAGCACTGGAAAAGTGGGGATTGGACCTGTTTGGCAGTCTGCTGCCACGACATCTGGAATTGATCTACGAGATCAATCGTCGCTTCCTCCAACAGGTGCGCTTGAAATATCCTGGGAACGAGCAGATTCTGCGTCGTGTCTCCATCATTGACGAGGACGGTGGCAAGGCGGTGCGCATGGCCCATCTGGCCACCGTGGCCTCCCACCATGTCAATGGCGTGGCCGCGTTGCACAGCCAGTTGGTCAAGAGCGATCTTTTCCCGGAATTTGCGGCCATTTGGCCCGAAAAATTCATCAATGTCACCAATGGCGTCACGCCACGGCGCTGGGTGGCCCTGGCCAACCCGCAACTGGCTTCCCTGCTCACGGAGGCGGTGGGTGAAGGCTGGGTGACAGATCTTGAGCAGCTGAGGAAGTTAGAACCCCTGGCCGAGGATGCAGGCTTCCTTGAGCGCTGGCAAGCCACCAAACTGTCAGTTAAACGTGAGCTGACAAATTACATCCACAGCCACACGGGAGTGCTCGTCGATCCAGCCTCACTCTTTGACGTCCAGGTGAAGCGCATCCATGAATACAAACGCCAGCACCTCAACGCCCTCCAGATCGTGGCGCAATACTTGCGCATCAAGAACGGCCACACCGATGGGATGGTGCCACGCACGGTGATTTTTGGCGGCAAGGCGGCTCCGGGTTACGCCATGGCCAAGCTGATCATCCGCTTCATCAATGGCATCGCGGATACGGTGAATGCGGATCCCGACATGGATGGTCTGCTGCGGGTTGTTTTTCTGCAGGATTACAACGTCAAGCTCGGCGAACGCGTCTATCCCGCCGCCGATCTGTCCGAACAGATCTCCACAGCCGGAAAGGAGGCTTCCGGAACAGGAAACATGAAGTTTGCCATGAATGGAGCCCTGACGATCGGGACTCTTGATGGCGCCAACGTGGAAATCCGCGAAGAGGTGGGAGAGGAGAATTTCTTCCTCTTCGGTCACACCACCGCGGAGATCGGGGAACTGAGCCAAGCGGGCTATCGCCCTTGGGAGCTGCTCCCCAGCCAGCCTGAGCTGAGCGAAGCCCTTCGGCTGATCGAGCAAGGGCACTTCAGCAATGGAGATCCAGATCTCTTCCGGCCTCTGCTGCACAACCTCACCAGTTCCGATCCCTTCTTTGTGCTGGCTGACTTTGCCGACTACCTGCGCGCGCAGGGGGAGGTGAGCCAAGCCTGGTCGGATCCGTCCCGTTGGAATCGCATGGCTCTGCTGAACACGGCTCGGACCGGCTTCTTTTCCTCAGACCGTTCGATCCGTCAATACGCCAGCGAGATCTGGCGTGCCGAGGCCTTCCCGGTCACAATCACCTGCGATCTGGAATGAGGCGACCCTGGGAAACCGGAATCGGACTGGTCTGACGGCAAGGAGCGTCTGACCAATCCTTGGGCCCGGCGGCTCAAGAACGGTCGCGGTCGGGAAGGTCCGGGGTCTGGTGGAGGAGGCGATTCAGGCGAAGGCGATCGGCATTGAGCGGGTCTGGGGCCAGCTCGCCGGCCACTTCGCGGAAGATCTGCTCAACCTCTTCAGGGACCCGGACATCAAAGATCCGCTCCATCAAGGCTTCGATGGAGAAGAGGTGAGCGTTGATGTTCTCCAAGTCGGCCATCGCCTGCTGCAGAGCCTCGGACTCCGGAGCCACAGTTCCCGTGCCCCCCCCCGAGCTGTCCTCCGGGGGTGAGGGCGTTGTCGTGCCGTCCCCGTCTTGTAGCTGCTTCTGCAGTTCCTCGAGCACGCGTCCCGCGAGGGTGCGGAAGGACTGCAAGGCCGCCCAATTGAGCTCTTGCTGCTGACGCAGGCTGGGGTTCTCGCGAATGAGCCGGTCGTGCTCCCGATAGAACCGTTGGCAATCAGGGCATTGGCAGGGCTCTTCAGGCACCGCTTCCCTTGTGTTGAGCATGTCCCATCATGGCACCACGAGAAGAGGCTGTGGGACGGTCGGCCCACCAGCGGCGAAGGACCGCCCGCAGACCGCCCACAGCGAACAGGCGCCAGTACCCCGGAAAGGACCGGAAGCCATGTCTTGGTTCGCTCACGGCGGGCATCATTACCAATCCATGGCTATAACTAAAGGCATGGACAGTCCAGTCCTAACTTGCTCAAACCAAGAGACTTGAGACCCATTCCTGGTCCAGCCACACGGCATCAATCGTCTTGAATTGAGTTAATACTTTTTCTTAAGTTCGTCCCCACCGCCATGTCCATTTTCAAAGCGCCTTTCCTTGTCGCCTTGATTGCCACTGGCGGCATATTGGCTCCAACGATCGCCCAAGCTGCTGCATGTCCCACCAGCGTGGCGATTTCAGTGATCGCAACTCCACCGTCCTACACCTGCGATATCGGTGGTTTCAATTACCTTTTTGACAACAGGTCCAATTTAAGTGAACTGACCCTCAGTCCGACGGCAACTCTGTTTTTTGAGACCTCACCATTATCTCAAACCTTGCGGTTCTCCAATCTCGCCAACTCGGACGTTATAGATTTCATCTACTTTGTGACTCCACTCACGGAAGAGGCTGTAAATATTCAGCAAACCTTCACGCAGAGTCCAGCAGGGAGCCCCCCTCCCTTTGACAACCAATTGACCACTTCTGTCCCTCTCCCCACGACTTTTCCCTTTGAATTACGCGCTTCGTTCGAGGTCGACGATCCCTCAGTCATCCTCACCGAGCTCACACACACGATGGTTAAAACACCAGGGCCTCTCCCCATCCTCGGTGCAGGCGTCACCTTTGCATTCAGTCGCAAACTTCGCCGACGCATTTCCAGCGCTTCCTGATTACATTTCTTCCCAAATCCGCTTGGGCGATAAGTACAACATCAATTTCTTCAAAACCAGTATTACAGAATGCGGAGTTCTTAGTTCCGCATTTTTTATGGCAGAGCCTCTCCATGAGATCTCCACCCCGAATCAACTCAGTCGAACAACCCGTCATTTTATTAAAAGTTTTTTTTTCGATTTATCAATCTTTTCTGCTTCGTAATTTTGACCCTTTATTTTCTTTTGTCTTGCTAATCAAATAGCGCAAGATTTGCCCACATCAGCAAACTATTATAGGTTTCTGTTTTTTCTTGCCCAGCGAACCTAGGGATCAACAAGCAACTTCGCTTGCGGCAACTGGGTTTAAGTGAGGCCGAGCAGTCCAAATGGACTGATTTTGTGTTGATTTACTGACAATGGTTTCTCTCGCTGAACCTGGCTAACAGAAGGGCAAGAGGGTTCGGCTGTTCATCTGAGCCCCATGCGACCAGCACCGCAGAGGGGTACCACATCCGTCTCCTCCAACGAAGCGGCAGCTCGCAACACGACATCCCTTTCACTTTCACAATGCCATGATTCGTACAGAAAAAGTCCAGCGCATGGCCACTGTCGCAACCGGTGGTCTGATGCTCGCCTTCTCATTGATGGGCGCCTCGGCTCAAGCGCAAACGCTGTGCACCAGTGGCCTGCCGATTTCCACCATTGCCAGCTCAGGCATAGCGGGATACACCTGCCGGAGAGGAAGTCTAACCTATCGTTTTGCAAACGATATTGCCGAATTAAATTTTCCCAACCTTAATGGATACATCAATTTTTCAGATACTCCAACCTCGCAAGATATCGTTTTCACCAACTTAGCCTTTCAGGGGCTCTCCGAATTCTCTTACGATATCGATTCTACAACAGATACAATCACTTCCATTGTTCAGACCTACACGCAAGACATCGCAACTGCCCCGCCTATCCTTTCCGAGATCTTTGCCTCGCTTCCCTCGACGATCGTCTCAGTCACTGCGGTCTTGGAAACCGATATGTCCATGGGAGCTCCCGACAATCCAACCCTGACGTCCCTGACCCACAGGATCACCATGATCCCTGTCCCAGGTCCGCTCCCTGTCATAGGGACTGCGCTCGGGCTGGGATTCACCCGCAAACTTCGAGGCCGCATTCAGCGGGCGAAGCGACAAAACAATCTCAGCAGCCAAGCCTGAGTCCTGGGTCTGGAAATGCGGGGGGATTGAACGGGGCTGGCGGGACTCGAACCCACGACCTACGGTTTAGGAAACCGTCGCTCTATCCGGCTGAGCTACAGCCCCATGGATAGGCACCACTCTAGGCACATCGCCGACCAGAGGGGCTTCCTGTTCTCCTGGAAGGAAACCACTTGCAAAACGCGGTTCTCCGTCCACGAAACCGTAAACCAGGCTGGCAACCGTCTCACCATCGAGGCCATTCGTGCCCAATCGGCGAACCGTAGACTTTGCCTCAGAAAGCAGGTGAGGTGATCGCGACCGGCTCCGACCCATGGGAGTTCTCTCCAGTGGGCCCTGGGGATCCGGTTGAGGAAAGTCCGGGCTCCCCAATGGCCAGGCCTGCTGGGTAACGCCCAGTGCGGGAAACCGTGAGGAGAGTGCCACAGAAACACACCGCCGATGGCCCTTCGGGGCACAGGCAAGGGTGCAAGGGTGCGGTAAGAGCGCACCAGCGGCATCGAGAGGTGCCGGCTCGGTAAACCCCAGCCGGGAGCAAGGCCAGGGCTTCGGCCCACGGAACAACGGTTGGCCAGTTGTCCTGTTCCGTTTTTTGCGCCGCTGGAGGCCGTCGGCAACGGCGGTTCGAGAGAGATGATCCACCCCCATCGCCCGACCGGCCTGTGCCGGGGGGGGCGATGGGAACAGAACCCGGCTTACGTCCTGCTTTCCCCCTTCCCCCTGCCCGCTTCCCGCTTCCCGCTCTGGGCCTCGCGTTTGGGACCCAATCAGCGCCTGCGCCCCAACCACCGGGACGGGACGGCTCCATGCAGGCGTCCTGGGCCTGCTGCAGCAATCAGACGCCGAGCACTGCCCACTTTTCTGACCAACGAGACCCGTCCTGCGTCAGGCTGCAGGTTTCCTTTCCATCCACACCGGTGACGCCCCAGCGCCTGTCGGAACTTGTGACTTTTCTGCGCGGGCTGGGCCTGGATCCAGAGGACATTGGCGGGCCAGGTGCAAACGCCGAGGTCCTCGCCGCCATTGATGAGGCGCTCTGCCACAGCTCCCTGGGGGAAGCGCGCAACCATGAGCGGCTGGAGTTTCTGGGAGATGCGGTTCTGCGCCTCGCTGCCACGGAATTTCTGCGCTGTGAATTCGGCACCCTGCGGGTGGGTGAGCAATCAGCTCTGCGGGGAAGGCTGGTGAGCGATCAATGGTTGGCGGAGTTGGCTCGGACCATCGGTATGGACACGGTGCTGCGACTGGGCCCCATGGCTGGAGGAGACACCGCCGGGCGCGCGACGGTCATGGCGGAATGTGCCGAGGCCCTGCTTGGCGGCATCTACCTTGCCTGGGGAGGGGTCAATGGGGGGTTGGAACCGCTGATGCGCTGGCTGACGCCCCATTGGCACGCCACCGCTGTCACTGTGCTGGCCGACCCGCACCGTCAGAACTGGAAGTCGGCCTTGCAGGAATGGAGTCAGGGCCAGGGACTCGGGCTGCCGCACTATGTGTGTGAGGAGAGGAGCCTGGCGCACGGAGATCCGCGGCGCTTCTTCTGCAAGGTGCAGCTCAACCCTGCTGAGGGGGATCACTCCCCTGCTGGCAGGACACGACAACGCACAAGCGAACAGGCGCACCCGCTCGGCGGCGATGGATGGGGAGGATCCCGGCGACAAGCCGAGCAGGCGGCAGCTCGCGATTGCCTGGGTCAGATCCAAAACCCCTGATCCTGAAGGCCGAAACCACCTCTCAATCCTTACCATAAATGGGGCACGCCACAGAGAACTGAACCCTGCAGCGCCCCACCCCGAAGCCATTTCATCGCGAAACGCTGACGTAGGGGAGGCACTCACAAGACAAATCGAAGCTCACCACGTGAATCCCATAAGACTCAGAACCACTGAGCGTCGATGAGATCTCTCCATGCACCTCATGCCTATACTCGGTGCCAGGCTCTAGAATACCTGAGTCTGGCTTGTTACTTAATCTTAGTCTCAAATGAAACTTCACCCCATCAAGGCCTTGGCCTTTGGCCTAGTGGGCTCCGCAGCTCTCGGCGGACTCACCCCGGCCCAGGCTGCCGTCACCGGTTGCGCCGGTCAAACCAGTGGAACGGCTCTCTGGTCTGACATCGTCGGCACCCCTGGCTTTACCTGCCAAGTTGAGGACAAGATCTATTCGAACTTCTCCTATTCTTCGACCGCAAACGAGTTCGGAGCTGGTTCCACTTCCGGCATTGATCCGATGGATCAATTCAGCTTTGCGGCCCTTGGCGCCACCGGATTGGTTCACAACCTGAACGTTCAGGCTCTCAACTCGTTCATCAATACCAAAGTGTTGTTGAGCTACACGGTGACCCGAGCTTCAGGTGCCAATGTTTTTGACAAGTACACCGCCAACCTCACCGGCGACGTTGATACCACCTGGGCTCTCTCCCTGGCCGCCACGAACGCCGTCTCATCTCCCTCCAGCACCGCTGGCTTCGACAACCTCGGTCAGAGCGCAACCACGCCGAAGCTGAGCTTCAACCCCAACACCACTTCATCCACTTTCTCGAACACCCTCTACGCCAGCAACTCCGGTCAAGGCGTGACCCAGTTCGCCAACCGCCTGGAGCAGAAAGTTCCTGGACCTCTGCCGATCCTGGGTGCTGGCGCCGCCTTCGGCTTCAGCCGCAAGCTGCGTCGTCGCGTGAATGCTGCCGCCTGATTTGTTGCTTCTGTCAACTTACGGTTGATTTCAACTTGAATCATGAACGAAGACCCGAATCGCTCGATTCGGGTCTTTTTTATTCCCTCGTTGCGGATTCCTGTGTTCAGCTCCGCTCGTCGTTTTTTCAGGAGAGCTTGAGACTGCGCAGCGGAAGAGTCACCAGCTTGTCCCAACAGCCCCCTTCAAAAAGAACAGCGGCCCGTGGCCCGCTCAGGCGTTGCACAATGCCTTTGTAACCGCGGTAGATCGAGGTCTGATCACTCACGGTGACGGTGCTGCCAGGCAGGATGACGGCGTCCATGGCGGAAGTCGCAACGCAAACGAATCCAGAAATTAAGGCGGCAAGGTCAACCGTTGGGGGTGGGGAGCCCGGTTGTCTTCTGGCCCAGCGGCATCCTTCTCCGCCGTCAACGTCGCTTGAATGGAGAGATGCGTTTTGTGTGAATGGTCGACATCGCCATGGCCACCCCCCCCTTGGTTCCCTTGATCCTCTGCGGCGGTACCGGCACGCGTCTCTGGCCTCTTTCCCGAGCGTCCTACCCCAAGCAGTACTGGGCTCTGGCGGGGGCCAGCGAAGCCACCCTCCTGCAGCAGACCCACCAGCGGCTCCAGGATCTGCCAGGGCTGGCGGCCCCGATTCTGGTCTGCAACGAAGACCATCGCTTCATCGTCGCTGAGCAGATGCGCCAGATCGACGTGGAACCCTCGGCGATCCTCCTGGAACCCGTGGGGCGTAACACCGCGCCGGCGGTCGCTGTGGCCGCCCTGCAGGCCACCTCACGCGGGGAGGATCCCCTGCTGCTCGTTCTCGCGGCCGATCATGTGATCCGTGATGAGGAACGCTTTCGCCTGACAGTGAGCGCCGGTCTCGCCGCCGCCAGCGCCGGTCAACTCGTCACCTTCGGCATCGTGCCCACCGCACCGGAAACGGGCTATGGCTACATCGAGTCCGCTGAGCCCCTCAGCGCCAATCACCCCGTGCCGATCGCCCGTTTCGTCGAAAAGCCCGATCGGGCCACCGCTGAGGGCTTCCTGGCCTCCGGCCGTTTCACTTGGAACAGCGGCATGTTCCTCTTCCGGGCCAGTGCGATCCTCTCCGAGCTCGAGCGGTTGGCGCCGGAGGTGGTGAGCGCCTGTCGGAGTGCCCTGGAGCACGACAGCGCTGATCTCGATTTCCTGCGTCTGGAACGGGAAGCCTTTGCCGGCTGCCCCTCAGTCGCCATCGACGTGGCCGTGATGGAACGGACCGATCGCGGCTGTGTGCTGGCCCTGGACGCCCAATGGAGTGATGTGGGCAGCTGGAGCGCCCTCTGGGAAACCGCCGATCGCGACAAGCAGGGCAATGTGCTGCGTGGCCGCGTGATCAGCCGCGAGTCGAGAAATTGTTACCTCCGCAGTGAACATCGACTGGTGGTGGGGCTTGGCGTGGAGGATTTGGTGGTGGTTGAGACGGATGACGTCGTCCTCGTCGCCCACCGGGACCGAGCCCAGGACGTCAAGAGCATCGTGAGCCAGCTTGAGGGGGAAGGGGCTCCCGAGAGCAAGGCACACCGGCGCATCTATCGGCCTTGGGGCTACTACGACGGAGTTGTGGACGGCGATCGCTGGCAGGTCAAGAAAATCCAGGTGAAGCCCGGAGCAAGCCTCTCGCTGCAGATGCATCATCACCGGGCGGAACACTGGGTGGTGGTCCAAGGCACAGCCCTGGTGGAAAAGGATGGCGTCGAGGAGCTGCTTGCCGAAAATCAGAGCACCTACATCCCACTAGGCTCACGACATCGTCTCATCAATCCAGGAAAGATTCCCGTGGAGTTGATCGAAGTCCAGAGTGGTCCCTATCTCGGAGAAGATGACATTGTTCGTTTTGATGATCGGTATGGACGTGCAAAAGAAATCTTGGCACGAAGCTAACTGCCTGCTAAAATTTTTTTGTTTACTTTTTCTTATCGTGGCAGGA
>Ga0194130_10002038_pt1 | contig 30410 bp, 29 predicted proteins | sample TA2KigsurfametaG_FD_160084 | JGI IMG/M metagenome (GOLD analysis project Ga0194130, IMG submission 160084) | Freshwater microbial communities from Lake Tanganyika, Tanzania - TA2015050 Kigoma 12 surface | ecosystem: Environmental > Aquatic > Freshwater > Lake | place: Tanzania: Lake Tanganyika...
CAAATATGGCAGCTACTGCGTAGTGCCGTATACACGCGGTGAAGAGGTGTCTCGTCCCTTTGAGGATGTGCTCACTGAAATTGTTGGTCTAACTGAGCAGGGTGTGAAGGAAATCACTCTATTGGGGCAAAACGTCAATGCCTATCGCGGGCTCATGGGCCAAACTTCTGAGATAGCTGATTTTGCCTTGCTTCTTGAGTACATGTCTGAGATCCCAGGTCTGGAGCGCATTCGGTTTACCACCAGTCACCCCAAAGAATTTAACCAACGCCTCATTGATGTTTATGATCGCGTCCCCCAGTTAGTCAGTCATTTACACCTTCCCGTGCAGCATGCCTCGGACAAAATTTTGTCGGCCATGAAGCGTGGCTATACGAGCTTGGAGTTCAAAAGCATTATTCGTAAAATGCGTTTGGTTCGCCCCAAGCTCTCGCTGTCGAGTGATTTCATTGTTGGCTTTCCCGGGGAAACCGAGGCTGATTTTGAGAAGCTGATGGATATGGTGACTGAACTTCAATTTGATAACAGCTACTCATTCATCTTCAGCCCTAGGCCTGGTACTCCCGCAGCTAATCTTGAAGACGATACGCCTTATGAAATTAAGTTAAAACGTTTGCAGCGTTTAATTGCCCAAATTGATTCACAAGCGCTGACAGTCAGCCAAGCAATGCTAGACAACCATGAGCGGGTCTTGATTGAAGGCTTAACGCGGGATAACGCACACCTTCTAGGACGTACCGAAAACAATCGCGTGGTTAATATCATCATCCCTAAGGGTGATTCCGATCAAAGCGCAGTCGATCAATGGATTGGGCAAATGCTCGAGGTTAAAGTCACCGAGGTTCTAAAGCACACCCTACGCGGTGAAATTGTTCATTCTTTCGTCTAATTTGATTAATGCGCCGAACCCTTAGCCTTGATCTTCAGTTTGCTACGCAAGCCTTACAAAACCAGGTTTTAGCTATTGTGAGCATGGCGCAAATCCGTAAATGGGTTGGAGCCTGTTTTCAAAATAATGCGACACTCACGATTCGTTTTGTCAATAAAGCTGAGGCTCATGACCTTAATTTATTTTTTCGGGGCTTTGATAAGCCCACCAATGTCCTCACCTTTTCCTACCCAACTCAAGGGAAATCGATTGAAGCAGACATTGTTTTATGTTTACCAATTCTGCGCGCAGAAGCTAAAGAGCAACAAAAGTCACTCGTGGCACACCTAGCCCATCTTTTGATTCATGGCTGCTTGCATGCGAAAGGCTATGATCATTTAAAGCCAAATGATGCCAAACAAATGGAAGCGTTTGAGATCAAAATCTTACAATCGCTTAGTTATCCAAATCCCTACTAAAAATGAACATTGTGATCGACTGTCATAAAAATGTTTTATGCTGTCTGTTAATTTATGTCAAATAGCCTGATTGATCGCCTAAGCGCGTTTTTTTCTGACCAGTCTTCTGATCCCAAAGCGCAGCGTAAAGAGCTGATTGAAACGCTTCGTAAAGCCCAAGCCGGTGGGCTCATGGATGCCGATGCGCTTTCCATGATCGAAGGAGTATTTCAGGTTGGCGAATTATCCGCTCGCGATGTGTTGTTGCCTCGCGCCCAAATTGACTGGATTGATATCAATGCTCCCTTGTCGCAAATCATTGCGGATGTGGTCAAAACTGGCCACTCGCGCTTCCCAGTCTATGAAGGCAGTCGAGATCAAGTGATCGGTATTCTGTTAGCCAAAGATCTTTTACGCCATTTCACTGAAAAAGATTTTCAGGTTCGTGACTGGCTACGGCCCGCTGTTTTTATTCCTGAGTCAAAACGCTTAAGCGTCCTTCTCAAAGACTTTCGTAATAATCGCAATCATCTGGCCATTGTGGTTGACGAGTACAGTGGCGTGGCTGGAATGATTACGATTGAAGATGTAATTGAGCAAATTGTTGGCGACATCGAGGATGAGCATGACATCGATGAGGAATCTGACAACATCACCGTCTTAAAAAATGGTGATTATCGAATCAAAGGCATGACCGAGCTTGAGCAGCTTAATGAAGAGCTAAAGACGGACTTTTCAGCAGAGGACGTGGAAACCGTGGCTGGGCTGGTGATTCAGCATTTAGGTCGAGTGCCAAAATTTGGCGAGCGGGTTCGTATTGATGGTTTTGAATTTGAAGTGCAGCGTGCCGACCCCCGTCAAGTGCATATTCTTTTGATGCGTCGCATTGCACCCTCCAACGCTTCTGCTACCGAATCGTAATTGCAAAGTAGTCGACAGGCCAATTCGATTATTTACAGCGCCTTACTTGTTTTTTTAGGGGTTCTTTTAGCGGTCGCGAGTGAACTTCCCTTTAGTGGTTACTTTCAAATTCCTTTATTTGCTTACGCTCTATACCTATTAGATCGAAGCAGTGAATCGAGATTGGGCCAAGTGTTTCGCGATGGATTCTTACTTGGTCTGGGTTATTTTGTGCCCGCTCTTTGGTGGATTTTTATTAGTCTTCACGATGTCGGTGGAATGACAGTATGGTTATCAAGCCTTGCAGTTCTTGCTCTAGCCAGTCTAATGGCAGTCTATTTTGGATTAGCCAACCTCATTGCAAAGCAAATTGCTCATTCTGCGTGGCGATCCCTGGCGATTCCTGCTGCATGGGTACTAACTGAATATTTGCGAGGTCAGATGTTTACTGGCTTTCCATGGATGGGATTTGCCGAGTCGCAAGTGAATGGTCCATTTGCAAATATCGCACCCTACTTGGGTGGCCTAGCTTGTACCTTTTTATTTATCTGGGCCGCCCTGCAATTGAGCAAGCCCCGGCTACGAAATATCGCTGGCGTAGTGGGAGTGGTTGCAATTGTCCAGGTTTTGGGAGTTTGGTCGTTCACCAGCCCCAAAGACTTACCCATCTCAGTGCGATTGATTCAGGGGAACTTTGAACAAAGCCTCAAATTTAATCCGACTGAGATACTGAAACAAATCCATTTTTATCGGGATCAAATTATTAAAGCCCCAGCCGATTTAATTATTGTCCCTGAGACTGCATTTCCCTGGCCTGAGACGGACATTCCCAATCAGTCAATTGAACGTATTCAAATGTTTGCAAATGAGACAAATAGCAATGTATTACTTGGCTTAATTGGCAAAAGCGCAAAAGGCGATACTGCGGTTCAGTACTCCAATCGAGTCAGTGGCTTTTCGAACCAACAGCCCATCTACCACTACGACAAATTCCACTTAGTTCCTTTTGGTGAATTTATACCTCCAGGCTTTCAATGGTTTGTGGATGCATTTAAAGTGCCGATGAGTGACTTTGCAAGGGGATCGATTGATCAAGCACCATTTTCGATCCGCCCCGGCGCTAATCCAGATCGTCCGCTTTATGCGGCCATCTCAATCTGCTATGAAGATATTTTTGGCAATGAAATCGCTACCCGAATTCGTAATAGCCGAGAACCAGTTAATCTTTTAGTGAACGTTACGAACTTGGCTTGGTTTGGCCAATCGCAAGCCCCCATGCAGCAACTGCGCCTCTCCCAATTACGCTCTCTCGAAACCGGTCTACCCAGTTTACGCGCTACCAATACCGGGATCACCGCCGTGATTGATCAGCGCGGCAGAGTTGTAGCAAGCCTTTCGCAATTTGTTCAAGGCGAACTGGATATTCGAGTGCAAGCCTTTGAAGGACAGACGCCTTATGTGACTTGGGGCAACTGGCCGATTTTGATCTGGGTTGTTTTTGCTCTGGGGATTGGTTATTGGCGCAGATCGCAACCGAACTGATTTTTTAACAAGTCCTTGGTTTGCCGAGTAAAATCAAGGTCTTATCTAAAAAATCATTGTGTCGCATGCTAACGTTTCAACAAATTATTCTCAAACTTCAAGATTATTGGGACCAACAAGGTTGTGCGCTGTTACAGCCCATCGATCTCGAAGTTGGAGCCGGCACCTCGCATACAGCCACTTTTTTACGAGCCATTGGTCCTGAGCCATGGAAAGCAGCCTATGTTCAGCCCTCACGACGTCCCAAAGATGGTCGTTATGGTGAAAACCCAAATCGTTTACAGCACTACTATCAATACCAAGTGGTATTAAAACCAGCGCCTGCCAATATTTTGGATTTGTATTTGGGCTCTTTAAAAGCCTTGGGGCTTGATCTAAAGCAAAACGATATTCGTTTCGTGGAAGACGACTGGGAGAACCCAACCTTAGGGGCGTGGGGCCTTGGCTGGGAGGTTTGGCTCAATGGGATGGAAGTGACTCAGTTTACGTATTTTCAGCAAGTGGGTGGCTTGGATTGCAAACCGGTATTGGGTGAAATTACCTACGGAATAGAACGCTTAGCGATGTACTTGCAAAACTGCTCCAATGTCTTTGATCTAGTCTGGACAGAGGGCGTAAGCTATGGTGATGTGTATCACCAAAATGAAGTAGAGCAGTCACGCTATAACTTCGAGCACTCCAATACAGACTTTCTGTTTGCAAACTTTAATCATTTCGAGAGTGAAGCAAAGCGCTTAATGGAGCATGCGCTTGCACTGCCAGCGTATGAAATGGTTTTAAAAGCAGCCCATACCTTTAATCTTCTCGATGCCCGTGGGGCTATCTCCGTAACGGAACGTGCTGCCTATATTGGTCGTATTCGTAATCTGTCGCGCTTAGTCGCGCAAGCGTATTACGAGTCACGTGAACAACTAGACTTTCCTATGTTGCAAAGTAAAGCGCATTAAGGCATTGATCTTCATATGAACCACCCTCCCTTACTGCTCGAATTATTTACCGAAGAACTCCCACCAAAATCACTCAAACGGTTGGGCGAATCCCTTTCGCAATCAATTTACGAAAGTTTAAAGAAAGCCCAGTTGCTATGTGCCAGTAGTACTTATCAGTCATTTGCCAGCCCAAGACGTTTAGCAGTGCTGATTAGCGATGTTTTAGATCAAGCGCCCGATTATCCGGTGCGCGAGAAACTCTTGCCACTCTCCATTGCCTTTGATGCACAAGGTAAACCCAGTCAAGCGCTTACAAAAAAGTTAGTGAGCTTGGGTCACCCCGATACCCCGCTCGATCAATTGGAACGTAACGGTGAAGGTAAAAATGAGGCGCTCTACTTAAATACGATTGCTACAGGTGCACGCCTTGAATCGGCCTTACAACAGGCTTTGATTACTGCCATTCATCACTTACCAATTGCAAAAATGATGCATTATCAAATTACAGTACCGTCTGGAGCGATTGAAGAGGTTCAATTTGCTAGACCCGTACACCGCATTATTACTCTTCACGGATCAAAGACACTTGCAATCCATGCTTTGGGGATTGGTGCCAGTAAGCAAACCGAGGGGCATCGTTTTTTATCTTCCGGGATGATTACTATTCGTGATGCGCAGCAGTACGAGTCCCAACTCGAAAGTGCTAAGGTGATTGCATCGTTTGGTAAGCGCCGTGCTTACATTGAGTCTGAGTTACAAAAGGCTGCCAAGGGCTTGCGGGTCCTAATGCCAGATGCTCTTTTGGATGAGGTCACCGCCTTGGTGGAGTATCCGGCGATCTACAGCTGCGAGTTTGATCCTGAGTTTTTAGAAGTTCCTCAGGAATGCTTAATTTTGACAATGCAAACCAATCAGAAATACTTTGCCTTAACTAATCAAGACGGCAAGCTAAGCAATCGTTTCCTCATCGTCTCGAATATACAAACGGATCAACCAGAGTCAATTATTTCCGGGAACGAACGCGTTATTCGCCCCCGTTTGGCGGATGCCCGCTTCTTTTATCTTCAAGATCAGAAACGTACTTTGGAATCGCGCATTCCTGATTTAGCCAAGGTGATTTATCACAATCAATTAGGAAATCAGCTCCAACGCTCAGAGCGAGTCCGAGCATTAGCCAGTGCAATTGCTAGCAGCCTAAACCAAGCTGGATCACAGCTTAAGCTTCAAGAGGTTGACCGTGCCGCACAACTCGCTAAAGCTGATCTATTAACGGATATGGTTGGCGAGTTCCCTGAACTACAAGGGGTCATGGGGCGTTACTACGCCTTGGCGAATCATGAAGCACCGGATGTCGCTGCCGCGTGTTACGAACACTATCTCCCCCGATATGCTGGGGATTCCCTACCGCAAACCTTAGTGGGAACCGTATTGGCGATCGCCGATAAGTTAGAAACTATTATTGGGATTTGGGGTGTAGGTCTTGCTCCCACGGGCGATAAAGATCCCTACGCTTTGCGTCGTCATGCCTTAGGGATTTGCCGTCTGCTATTGGAAAAGAATCTACCGCTCAATCTCAAGCAACTGATTGGACTTGCGAAGCAGCTATTTTCAAATCTGGCTTTGAAGGTTGAGATTGATGAAGAAGTTATCTATCAGTTTATTCTGGATCGATTAAAAGCATACTTAAAAGATCAAGTGATTGAAGGGGCTGCCTTTAGTTCCGCAGAGATTGATGCGGTACTAAGCACCCATCCAGATAGAATCAACGATCTGATTGCACGCTTGTTGGCAATTCGCGCTTTTAATCAGCTGCCCCAAGCAAATTCGCTTGCCAGTGCCAATAAGCGAATTAGCAATATTCTGAAAAAAGTAGAAGGTAAACCAAATACGGACATCAACCCGAGTTTGCTCTCCATTGCAGCAGAACAGCATTTATATGCCGCTCTTACAGAACTGCAGCCGCGCCTTGATCAACAGCTCCAAGCCCAACAGTTTTTTAATTTACTGCAAGATCTTGTCGCGCTTAGTGAGCCAATTGATCAATTCTTTGCGGATGTCATGGTGATGGATGAGAACATCGGGCTTCGCAATAATCGTCTTGCCCTGCTGCAACGTCTCCACCAACAAATGAATTTAGTCGCCGATATTGGCAAGCTTGCATGACAGTCAGAGTTGATAAGCTCATTATTTTGGATCGTGATGGAGTGATTAATCAAGATCGTGATGATTATGTCAAATCATGCGAGGAGTGGATCCCAATACCGAATAGCCTAGAGGCGATTGCATTACTTACTCAGGCAGGCTATACGCTAACCATTGCCACCAACCAATCAGGTATCGCCCGTGGGTATTACAGCCTCAGTGAGTTACATGCAATGCATCAAAAGATGATGGATTTGCTAAAACCACTGAGTGGCAGAATTGATAGCATTTTCTTTTGTCCTCATACCGATGCCGATCAATGCGACTGTCGTAAGCCTAAACCCGGATTAATGCACCAAATTGCAAACCGTTATATAAAAAGCCCCGTAGACTCTGCGTTGCCATTAACCCATGTTCCGATCGTGGGTGATTCATTACGCGACCTACTGGCCGGGACAGCTCTTGGTGCAAGTCCGCACTTGGTCTTAACAGGAAAAGGTCGGGGCGTTAAAAAAGCTGAGTTACCTCCTAATACCCAGATCCATGCGGATTTAATGGGTTTTGCGCAATCGATCCTAACTCACCCATGATTTGGCTGCGCTCTCTTCTTTTTTTTATTAGTCTAATAACGTACACGACGGGCTATGCGGTTTTTTGCTTAATTATTTTTCCATTTATAAACGAACACACCCGCTATCGCATCATTCAGTTCTGGGGTCGAAGTATTATTTTTTTCCTGCAATTCTTTTGTGGGCTTCGGTTTGAAGTTCTAGGAAAAGAAAATATTCAAGCAGTAATTGATCAGCCTGTCGTAATTCTCAGTAAGCACCAATCAGCTTGGGAAACGATTGCATTTTTACAGATCTTTCCTAAAGATCTCTGCTATGTGTTTAAACGGGAACTACTTTGGATTCCATTTTTTGGTTGGGTAATTGGTTTACTGAACATGATTCATATCAATCGCTCCGATACAGGTGGCTCTGCAATATCGGTTGCTAATCAAGGTAAAGAACGCTTAAAGGCCGGTAAGTGGATGATTTTATTTCCAGAGGGTACCCGTACGCCCGTTGGATCCCATAAGCCTTATCGCAAAGGTGGGGCCCGCTTAGCCGGACTCACGGGTGCAACCGTATTACCGGTCGCACATAATGCCGGGCGCTTCTGGCCACGAAATAGCTTTTTAAAATATCCTGGACTCATTACAGTCTCAATTGGACCGTCAATCCCCTCCCAGGGAAAATCTGGGGATCAATTACACGAGGCTGTAGAAACCTGGATCGAAGGTGAAATGCGGCGAATTGACCCAGCGGCTTATCAAGCCAAATAATCATTTTCCTGACAGTATCAACGCCCACTGAATATAACGCTCCACTGAAATATCTTGTGCACGGGCTTTTAACTCGACATCCGTGAGATTTAATTGCTCAGAAACACTTTGTAAATTACTACGAAGCATTTTGCGACGCTGGGAAAAAGCCATGGCCACAACCTGACTGAGCGTATCCCATTGCACTGATGTTAAAGAATAATCGACTTTAGGAATCATTCGAATCACCGCAGAATCTACTTTGGGTTGTGGCTCAAACGCAGTCGGTGGCACATCCATCAAGTAATCCACGTGGTACCTTGCTTGCAGCATGACCGATAAGCGGCTGAACTCCGAATCACCCACTGTTGCAGTGATCCGCTCAACCACTTCAGCCTGCAACATAAAGATTTGTTCATCGACCCATGGCGCAGCTGCAATCAGATGAAATAGTAAAGGCGATGAGATGTTATATGGCAGGTTACCAATCAAGGCACATCGCTCTTTCGTTAACTTAGCTTGCTTCGCCCAGCTCGCAAAATCAAATTGAAGGGCATCCCCCTCATGAATAAGGAGTCCGTCCAATCCCTCTCGCTGTTTTGCCTCTTGCCATGTATGAACAATGTCTCGATCAATCTCAAGAACTTCGAGTTTTTCAAGACGCTCAAGTAAGGGTCGGGTTAAGGCGCCTAATCCTGGACCAATTTCCAGAACGTGCATGCCGGGCGTTGGATTTAAGGCATTCACAATCGCAGTAATCACTCCCTGATCCATCAGGAAGTTCTGACCAAAGCGCTTACGAGCTCGATGCATCGTGATTCAATTTCGTGAGAGCCAACTCTCTGGCGAGTCTTAGAGCGGCAAACATACTGCGCCAATCTGCCTTACTCTGTCCGGCGATATCTAAGGCCGTGCCATGATCAACGGATGTTCGGATATAGGATAGACCCAAGGTGACATTCACCCCCTCTGTAAAGCTAGCAAACTTAAAGGGGGCTAGACCTTGGTCATGGTACATCGCTAAGACTGCATCAAAAGAATGCAAGCGATCAGCATGAAATAAGGTATCGGCTGGATAGGGTCCAGAAGCCAGAATTCCTTCACGTTTAGCAGCCTCAATCACAGGAATAATTACTTCAAGCTCCTCGCGACCAAGATGACCATCCTCCCCGGCATGGGGATTTAAGCCAGTCACCGCAATACGTGGCTTTGCAATACCAAAGCGCGCCTGTAAATCGTGCTGCATGATTTTGAGGGTGCTCAATAAAGACTCGAACTGGATGGCATCAGCAACTTGTGTAATGGGTAAGTGCGTGGTCGCAAGAGCGACGCGCAAGGTAATAGCCTGCCCTTTGCCAGAGAGGGCCTGGGGGATTTCGCCACAGAGCATCATGACAACTTGGTGCCGCTGATCGAGATCAGCTAAGAACTCGGTATGCCCAGTAAATGGCGATTGCGGTGTGTCTAAGATACTTTTTTGGACCGGTGCCGTAATTAATGCATGATGCTGGCCAACTCGACATGACTCGCTAGCTGCTCGAATGACTAAAAGTACGTACTGCGCATTGGCTGAATCCAGAACACCAAATTTCGGTGGATTTTTTAAAGGTGTATGCGAAATTTGGATTTGGGGCGGCAATGCCTCATGTGCAAATAACTGCCGATCGCCAAATAGGCTAATTTCCACATCCGAGTGGGCTGCGACAAAGGCTTTGGCAGCCGCTAGTGAAACTTCGGGGCCAATACCTGCAGGCTCTCCAGTACTAAGTGCGAGCTTAACGAACTTGCTCATCCAGATTCAAAATCTTGACAGTCGCCGTATCGCGCAATTGGCGTAACCAGTCTTGATAGGCTTGCTCGAACTTACGCTCTCGAATCGCAGCTCGCGCAAACTCACGCTGCTTCTCAACCGTTAATTGCGCATCGCGCCGCTCTAGTACTTGAATTAAATGCCAACCAAATTCGGTTTTGACTGGATCGCTAACTTCACCAATTTGTAAGCGATTCATGGCAATCTCAAATGGGGGGACCAACTCACCAGGACCCATCCAACCTAATAAGCCACCGTTCGGGGCCGAGCCATCTTCCGAGAACTTCTTTGCCAATGACTCAAAATCAGCGGTCTTAGCCCGAATTTGATCGCGATAACCTTGAAGGCGTCGCTCCACATCCGCGTCCTGCAATCCTTGACGCTGACGAATCAAAATATGCCGGGCTAGCGTTTGCGTAACAATCATATTCTGTGGAGTGAGATCCGCAGGATTGGTATTACTGGTTGCAGCGCGCGCACCTGAACCACCAGCACGTCGATCCATTACCTTCAATACATGAAAGCCGGCCGGGCTTCGCACTACCGATGGTGCAACCTGGCCAGGACCAAGATTGCGAACTGCCTCAACAAAAATTTGAGGTAAACGATCTTGGGTTCGATAGCCAAGATCCTGAAACTTAATGCGAGAATTTTCTTTATTGGCTTGTGCACCTAGTTGCATAAAATCAGCATCGCCACGCGCCTCTTTTAATAGGGTCTCAGCGCGTTTTCTGGCATCAGCCTGAGCACTGGGGCCTGCCCCTTCTTCCACCGGGATAAAAATTTGAGTAACCGCAATCTCTTCAGGACCCGAGCCTGATGCTGTCGGCTCTGATCCGCGACGCTGCATCTGCTCAACAATAAAGTTATCGATTTCTGCATCCGAGATCTTTATTTGTGAATCAACCTCTCGCTCCCGTAAACGGGCTTTAAGAACATCCTCACGGAGCAGTTCACGATAGCGCTGAAAACTCATACCTGATTTAGTGACCGTCTCCCGAAATTCATTGAAGGTCAACTTATTCCGAGTTGCAATATCTTCAATAATCTTATTGAGCTCTTTTTCATTTACAGCTAAACCAGTTTGCTCCGCTTCTTGAATTTGAATTTTCTCCAAGATCAAGTTTTCCAGTACTTGCTTCCGTAACTCGTCACCCTCTGGTAGTTTTTTTCCGCCAGCTGGTGCTTGCTTTTGAATCGAAGCAATTCGATCATCAATCTCTTTGCGCGTTACAACCCCAGTATTGACAACGGCTACGACTCCATCAATATTGATGATCTTCGGTTCATTGCCAGAGGGATTGCTTTGTGCGCCCAAAGACTGACTAAATAACAGTCCTAAAAACCCAAATGCCATTAAATAACTGGCCATGCTGAACTTATGGGATGAATCACAAGACAAAATCATTATTGATAATTTTCGTAGGGCGAAGGTGGCAAAGGTTTAGCGATTGGCTGGTAACCAGGAACGTTTAAGCGCATCACATCAACTGGGTTATTTCCAACGCTCGCAAAACCTCTAAATTCTAATTGAAAAAGGACTTGGGTAGTGGTGATCTGGGAGGTGTTTCGGGCTTGTGAGTATGCAAAGCGTGCGGTCCAACAGTCTGCGTCATACTGCAATCCCACAAGAGTATTAAGGGTCTTAGCAGTTAATGCATCGTATCCCCAACGACCTAACAAGCGATATTTTTTGAATACTGGCCACTCACCAAATGCATTGTATTGGTCGGTCTGAGTGACCCCCGAGTTTGTACCATCGGTTGGTGGATTCCAAACATTACGATACGCAAAATTGAGGCTACGTCCCGGGGTGGGTCGCCACCCTGCGCCAACACTGCTTTGTACAAAGCGATTGAGCTGCGTGTTGTACTGTCCAAATAAATCAACGTTAAAGTTCCCTAACAGTCGAATCGTACTTGCTCCCAAGGTGTCTGAGTATCGGGTTGGATTTTGGATCGTACCGTTTAGACCAACTCGTTGACCAGTGAAATCCTTGCGCTGCGCCAGGGTCACTGTGGCACGCTCTGCACCCGTATTCGTTTCTAAAACACGGCTGGTCAAGCCCATCGTTAGTTTGTTATTGTCTGCGACCCGGTCATTACCCACAAAGGTGTTCTCACTAAATATTTGAGTAATACCAAAGCCCGCATCTGCAGTATCAAAGAGCGGCGTCTGTGCCTGACTTTGGAATGGCGTGTACACATAAAAGGCCCGCGGCTCCATGGTCACAATCATGTCTCGTCCAAAAAAGCCTTTCATTTCGGTTGCATCACGCTCAAATGCCAAACCTGAATCCAAACTAAGGGTTGGTAAAGCGAAGCCTTGGACTGGAGAGTTGGGCTGACCAATCGGGTATAAGGTGCTATTTGCTAATGAGCCTGAATATTGATTGGCTTGAAAACTAAGTTTTGGCTTTAAGTAATATGCGGGCGTAATTTGTGGCAAGGCAATACTGCCTCGAATCACGGTTCGATCGGCCTGACTAAATGCTCCACCCTGCGGCATGCCGGAGGCTGGAGCATATAGATTTTTGGTGTTGTATGAAAAGCGGGTGAAGTCGGCTCCAAAAGTAATATCAGGCCCCCTTGAAAAAGCTCCTACATAAGAACCAGGTGAGTTCAGATTGCCGCGATTACTATAGTTTGCAGTCACCTGAGGCAGAATGTTATATGGGGATACAACCGTGGCAGTTGGGTCTGGCTGCAAAGTCTGAAAGGTCAGCGCTCGTGCTGTGAAATTCCAGTTTTTGATGCCGCCATAATTTGTACCCACCTCTTGCCGAAACTGATTCGTAACAGCCCCACCAATGCCATACGAAAAATCGATCGGGTAGAGACTATCCGATACCTTACTGACATTGGCGTAACCATTCCATGCTCGGCCCAACATTTGACGCTGTTGCCAATAGTACTTCCAGCGATCACGTCCTAAAATTTTGTCGTAGTTCATGAACTGCCCACTTAGGGTTCCTGAGTACTTTGGATCGATGTAACGAAAATCACCGCCAAGTAACGTACCGCGGTGGTTCATGAATCGAGGTGTGATCGTCAAATCACGATTCGGTGCAATATTGACGTAATACGGCTGCGCAATATCTAAACCATTATTCGAGTTGTAACCAATCACAGGTGACAGTAACCCCGAACGACGTTGATTTGAAGTGGGCAGACTAAAGTATGGTGCGTATGCAATTGGTATATCAAAAAACCGCATCACCCCATTGCGACCCGTCATCTGCTTTTGTTCTTGATCAACCTCAATCTGACTGGCCGTGAAATACCAATCTAAATTGTCCGGACTACAGGTGGTATAGGTGGCTTTATCGAAGATAAATACATCGGCTGACTCAATCGTTAACTTATTTGCTTGACCACGCCCGCGCACATCCCGAAGCTCGTACTTCGGTTTATCCATCTCGCCTTCGCGCGCATCGACCTTAAAGCGAGCACGAGGTCCTAAGAATTGAGTGGTTCCCTTAATTAATTCAACATTACCAATTAAATTTGCAATATCCGTATTGGGGTCATAATTAATTTCATCGGCTTTAATGACAGTGTCATTGCGCCGAATTTGAGCGCGCCCCTTCAAGTTCATTTGACGATCAACTACTCCATCGATTTCATCACTGAATGAGAAAGTCAATGCTTCACTGTCTGGAATTGGTTTACCTACTCGCAATTGGTCGTCTAACTTTAGAACCGTTACTTCGGCACGACTAGGAACTAAGATTGATTGAGGTAATGTTCCGACGGGTAGTGGTCGCGGTGGCTCACCAATCGGAACGGGTGCTTGCTTTTGTAATTCCTGCTGTGTCTGATTTTGTTGTGGTGATGGCAGTAATGGTGAAATAGTATTAACAACTGAGCCTAAGTTTTGCGCCTTCAATGGCATGGCTAGCATCAAAAGACCGAGTAATAGACCCCTGCCCAGGATCACGTACGGGGTCTTTAAGGTTGCAAGATAGGCGCTGATGCCGGCGCGAAGGCGATAATGACTCATGGATCCAGACAGCCTTATTATACGAATCGATCATGCCTGACAATCGCTTAATTCAAATGAATCAATGGCTTGATAGCCTAAAAAGCCGCTGGGGGCTTCAGCCCGCTAGTTTGGCTCCCGCTTCTGCAGATGCCAGCTTTCGACGTTACTTCCGAATTTCCAGCTCCCACCCACAATACCCCAGCCTCATTGTGATGGATGCCCCACCGGATAAGGAGACAGTATTACCCTTTATTCAGGTCGCCAATCTCATGAAAGAAGCTGGACTTCATGTACCCCTTGTTCTTGAGAAAGACCAAGAAAAAGGGTTCCTACTGATTAGTGATCTTGGAAACAAAACCTACCTGAGCGTCCTATCCCCCAGTAATGCGAAAGTACTTTATCGAGACGCTAGCCAAGCACTAATTCAAATGCAGAGCACGAGTCGTGAGGGAGTGTTACCCCCCTGTGATGATGCAACCCTCCAGCGCGAGCTAGATCTATTTGATGCGTGGTATTTGAAACGCCATCTTCAATACACGCTAAGTGATGAAGAAAGTAATCAACTACACACAATCTTTCACTTGATTAAAGAAAATAATCTTTCACAAACGCAAGTGTATGTTCACCGTGATTTTCATTCGCGCAATCTTATGCATTGCTCATCAAATAATCCTGGGGTTTTAGATTTTCAAGATGCTTTGTATGGGCCAATTACGTATGACATCGTTTCTTTGTTACGCGATGCATACATTGAATGGACAGAGGATGAGGTACTTGATTTTTTAATTGAGTATTGGGAAATTGCACGCGCTGCAGGTTTGAGAGTTCCTCCTGATTTTGCAGACTTCTATCGTGATTTTGAATGGATGGGTCTGCAGCGACACTTAAAAGTCTTAGGTATCTTTGCGCGCTTGTACCACCGAGACGGCAAAGCAAATTACTTAAATGACATTCCCTTAGTTCTCAAATACACGCGTGCGGTTGCAAGCCGTTACAGCTGCTTTAAGCCACTGCTGCGAATTTTGGATCAAGCACAAAGGTAATCGTCTTAAACTGTCCACTATCGATGACTGCACAGCATCTTCCTTGTCTTCTATTAGCGGCCGGTCGTGGGGAGCGCATGCGGCCATTAAGCGACCATACACCTAAACCACTATTAAAGGTGAAGGGCAAGTCATTACTAGGTTGGCATTTGGAATCGCTCCAGCAGGCTAACATTCAAAATGTCGTGATCAATCATGCTTGGCTAGGTGAGCAAATCGAGACCGCTTTAGGGAATGGTCATGACTATGGCTTATCTATTCAGTACTCTCCGGAGATAACTGCCTTGGAGACAGCCGGGGGAATCTGCCAGGCACTGCCCATTCTTAATCCGAATGATTTCTTTCTAGTAATGAATGGGGATATCTTTTGTCCTAATTTTCCAATCTCAGAATTGATTAAACGTGGCGAACAACTCCGCACTCAAGAGCAGTTTTTAGCACATCTGATTTTGGTACCCAATCCACCGCATCACCCCACCGGTGACTTTTATCTCGATGGCAGCATCGTACGCGGAGAGGAGAACCTGAACGCTCATTGTCCAAAACTTACTTTTTCAGGGATTGGCATTTACCATTGCCGCTTGTTTGATGGCTTAATTCGGGGGGAAAGTGCTAAATTAACCCCCATCTTACGCAGGGCAATGCTCAATAATCAAATCTCCGGTGAAAAATATTTGGGTTCGTGGCAGGATGTAGGTAGTCCCGAACGCCTTGCCGAACTAAATCGATCCTAAGAACTTAAAAATGAATCGTCCCAACCTGCAACATTCATTGATTAGCGCCTGCCAAAAGCGCCGCGGTCGCCTGGCTTCGATGATCCAGGCCAAAACGGGGGGTGGCGTTGTCATACTGGGGACGGCTCCGGAAAAAGTTCGCAATCGGGATAGCGACTTTCCCTATCGGCATGACAGCGACTTCTATTACCTCACTGGTTTTGAGGAGCCTTCGACTACCTTAGTGATGCTTGTTTCAAAGTCGAGCTATGAGACTCACCTCTTTTGTCGGCCCAAAGATCTCGAACGCGAGATTTGGGATGGATACCGCTTGGGCCCTCAAGAGGCACCTGCTCTTTTGCTGATGAATGCTGCCTACCCAAATTCAGAGTTAGACCAAAAACTACCCGACTTCTTAGCAGATCAAGATGCGGTATATGTCAAACTCGCTGCAGCCTCTGAAAACGATGCATCCTTACGCCATTGGATGAATACGGTCCGTCAGCGGGCCCGCACGGGTGTGAATGCCCCCGAGGTGTTTCATGACATTGAATCCGTCATCCATGAAATGCGTTTATTCAAAGATCCTGAAGAAATTGAGATCATGCGGCATGCGGCGGCAATATCTGCACAAGCCCATATTCGTGCCATGCGTTCTTGCAAGCCCGGGAAACGTGAATATCAATTGGAAGCTGAGCTGCTCTATGAGTTTCGTTACCATGGTGCAGAAAGTGTCGCCTACAACAGCATTGTGGCCGCCGGTGCGAATGCCTGCGTTCTGCATCACCGCGCAGGATCTGCTGAACTCTTCGATGGTGATTTATGTCTAATTGATGCCGGGTGTGAGCTTCATGGCTACGCCTCGGATATCACCCGAACCTTTCCAGTTAATGGACGATTTAGTAGTGCTCAACGTGCGCTCTATGACATCACGCTCGCAGCCCAACAAGCAGCAGTTAACGCGACTCGCCAAGGTCATTCATTTATCGATCCACACCAAGCAGCGGTTCGAGTACTGACTCAGGGCTTGATCGATGAAAAGTTAATCCGAATCGATGAAGTAGGCTCGCTCGATCAAGCGATTGAAACGGGAGCTTATAAGCGCTTTTACATGCACCGCACCAGCCATTGGTTAGGAATGGATGTCCATGACGTTGGATCGTATCGAGAACTGGATACTGTTACTCAACCAGGTACCGAAAGACCTTGGCGCACTCTTCAAGAAAATATGGTGCTCACCATTGAACCTGGTCTTTACATTCGTCCTGCGGAGGATATTTCTGAGGCCTTTTGGGATATTGGAATTCGGATTGAGGATGACGCCCTAGTCACTGCAAATGGTTGTGAACTCATCTCCCGTGGCGTCCCGGTTGATCCGCTTGAAATTGAGTCCATCATTAGGTCTTGATGAGTAAACCCATGAAGTCATCCCTTGCAGTGGTGGTTCAAGGCGGAGGTCCTGTGGGTCTCGCTTGCGCAGCGTGGCTTTTACAGAAAAACCCGCGCATTAATCTGATCTTGATTGATCGCAACCCAGAGGGTGATGAGCAAATCCAATCAGGCGATCAACGTGGTATTGCTCTATCGCATGGCAGTAAATTATTACTGGATACGATCAATGCTTGGCCATCTAATTGCCCTGCGATTCATCGAATTCACGTTTCTCAGGTCGGTCGCTTTGGTCGAGCTCTAATGACGCGCGAAGAACTGAGGCAGGATGCCCTAGGTCATATTAGTCGCTATCGTGATATTCATCTTACCCTTAGAAACGCGCTGCGAGCTCTGGGGGCCCATTCACCGAATTTTGTATGGCATCACAACGCGGATGAAAGCTTCAGTACGCCACCAGCTGCCTGCATCGTACATGCCGAGGGCGGGTTATTTAAGCAACAGGATTGGGTTGAGTCTGGCCGCGATTACCGTCAAGCTGCCCTGGTGGGAACTGTCGATGTTGAACATCCCATTGCCCATCAAGCATGGGAGCGCTTTACCAATGAGGGCCCGCTTGCACTGCTACCCTCGCATTTAGGCCCTCATACGCATAACCTGGTCTGGTGCGCCTCCCCGCAGTCAAGCGAGCGCCGACTCACCCTCAGTGATGATGCGTTCCTCAACGAACTAGAGCATAGTTTTGGTCAGCGTTTAGGCCGATTTACTAACATTGCTAATCGGCGTCTCTATGATCTGGGATTGAACTATCGCAAAGATATTTGTACGGGTCATGAGGTGTGGATTGGCAATGCCGCGCAGACCTTGCATCCGGTGGCTGGCCAAGGCCTGAATCTTGGCTTACGCGACGCTTACTTACTCGCCGAGAAACTAGCGGATCTCTTTAAGCAAACACGCGCGGTAATGCCTGATGCCGTGAAGGCCCAACTGCTTGAGTATGCAAAAAGCCGCCAAATCGATCGACGTGCGACTATTGGCATTACCGATTTCTTAGCTCGCGTGTTCACTTCGCCCTTATTGCCTATTCAGGTCTCACGCGGACTTGCACTGGGTGCTCTAGCCTGGTTACCTCCGGTAAAAGTGGCTCTCGCAAAACAAATGATGTTTGGTCGGCGCTAGGTTGCCTAAAAATTAAGCAGTTGAGTAGCTGATGTGGTACAGTGAAGCCTCTAGTTCTGATCCATTTCCCTCAGCATGCAAATCGGCCCCTACTCACTAGCCAACGCTCTTTTTGTTGCGCCAATGGCCGGTGTTACCGATCGTCCTTTTCGTCAATTATGTAAGAAATTAGGTGCAGGTTACGCAGTCTCGGAAATGATCGCTTCCAATGCCATGCTATGGAATAGTGAAAAAACTTTGAGGCGGGCCAACCATATTGGTGAGTTCAAACCCATCGCAGTACAAATTGCAGGAGCTGACCCAAACATGATGGTGCAAGCCGCTCGCCTAAATGTCGATCGTGGCGCTCAAATTATCGATATCAATATGGGTTGCCCTGCTAAAAAAGTATGCAATGTCGCCGCGGGTTCTGCCCTCCTAAAGGATCAACCTTTAGTACAGCAAATTGTGGAGTCCGTGGTTCAAGCTGTTGGAATTGGGCCTGATGCTGTCCCAGTAACTCTCAAAATTAGAACTGGCTGGGACCGTGAGCATAAAAACGCGCTAGAAATCGCAAAAATTGCGCAGGAGGCTGGAATTTCTATGCTAACGATTCATGGGCGAACCAGAGCGGATTTGTACCATGGTGATGCTGAATACGAAACGATTGCGGCTGTGAAGAGCCGTATTGGCATTCCAGTGGTTGCTAATGGTGATATCGACAGTCCCGAGAAAGCCAAGCAGGTTTTGCGCATCACTGGGGCAGATGCGCTCATGATTGGACGAACAGCGCAAGGTAGGCCCTGGATTTTTCGGGAAATTAATCACTATTTAAAAACGGGTGAAATCCTAGCTGCCCCACGGGTTCATGAAATTCAGGCAATCCTTAATGAGCACTTGCTAGATCATTACGCCTTTTATGGAGAGTACACGGGTCTACGAACTGCCCGTAAACACATTACCTGGTACTGCAAGGGCTTACGCAACTCGCATGCGTTTCGGCATCTCATGAACAGTGCTGAAGATTGCAAAACGCAACTACAACTCGTTAATGATTATTTTGATGAGATGAAGCTCCATTCTGATCATCTTTTATTTTTAGAAGCAGCCTAAATTACCTCCATGAAAAGTAATAAACATCCCGTTACGGAGTGCATTGAAATCAATCTGCAGCGCTATCTTGATGACCTCAAAGGCACCCCGCCCAATGACATTTATCAAATGGTACTTAGTGTGGTTGAAAAACCAATGTTAGAGCTGGTGATGGCGCATGCCAAACAAAACCAATCCCTAGCCGCTTCGTATTTAGGAATTAATCGCAACACCTTGCGTAAAAAACTAGTCGAGCACCGCTTAATCTAACTATGATTCGTACAGCCCTTCTCTCCGTATCTGATAAAACCGGTATTGTTCAGCTTGCCCAAGCGCTCCATACCCTAGGTATAAAACTGATCTCTACTGGGGGTACCGCAAAACTTTTAGCCCAAGAAGGGTTACCAGTAACCGAGGTTGCAAGTCTTACCAACTTTCCTGAAATGTTAGATGGGCGAGTCAAAACCTTGCACCCAAAAGTTCATGGTGGTTTACTAGCACGACGCGATTCTAAAGAACATATGGACGCTATTGCCAAGCATGGCATTGAGACGATTGATTTATTGGTAATTAATCTGTATCCGTTTACCCAAACGATTAGTCAAGCTCACTGTAGCTTTGATGAAGCAATTGAAAACATTGATATTGGCGGACCTGCTATGCTGCGAGCAGCCGCCAAGAATCATCAGGATGTCACCGTACTCATTTCGCCAGCTGATTACGAGCCTGTTTTAGAAGAAATGCGTCGTAATCAGAATACGGTTTCGTTTGCAACCAACTTGGCACTTGCTAAAAAAGTGTTTGCCCATACTGCACAATACGATGGAGCAATTGCGAACTACTTAAGTTCTTTAGACGATACCCAAGATCATCACAAGCGCCATCCCTATCCACGGACCTTGCATTTAGCATTTGAGCGTGTTCAAGAAATGCGCTATGGCGAGAATCCTCACCAATCAGCCGCGTTTTACAAAGACCTTGTATCGCCTACCGGAAGCCTAGCCCATTACCAACAGCTTCAAGGCAAGGAACTATCCTTTAACAATATTGCCGACTCCGATGCTGCTTGGGAATGCGTCAAATCCATTAGCCGTGATCAAGCCGCGTGTGTCATTATTAAACATGCCAACCCTTGCGGTGTGGCGATAGCAGATACTGCAGAAAAAGCCTATCTAAAAGCATTACAAACCGATCCAACCTCTGCTTTTGGTGGAATCATCGCACTCAATCGGCCTTGTGATGAAGCCTGTGCCTTGGCAATTGCAAAGCAATTTGTGGAAGTACTCATAGCGCCCTCCTTTACCGAGTCTGCCAAGGCGATTTTTGCTTCTAAACAAAATGTGCGTCTGCTTGAAATTCCGCTTCCTAATGAGGGAGTCAATCCTTTAAATCAGTTTGACTTTAAACGTGTTGGGGGTGGACTTTTAGTGCAATCGAGTGATTCAAAAAATGTGCCCCCCCAAGAATTACAAGTGGTTACAAAACGCCAGCCAACCCCCGCTGAATTAGCAGACCTGATGTTTGCCTGGCGAGTCGCAAAATTTGTTAAATCCAATGCTATTGTGTATTGCGCCAATGGCATGACCTTGGGGATCGGCGCTGGGCAAATGAGTCGCATTGACTCCGCCCGAATCGCGAGTATTAAGGCTGAGCATGCTGGTCTGAGCCTCAAAGGTTCTGCGGTTGCGAGTGATGCCTTTTTCCCATTTCGGGATGGTCTAGATTTTGTTGTTTCTGCTGGCGCAACTACCGTTATTCAACCAGGTGGTGGAATTCGAGATCAAGAAATCATTGATGCTGCCAATGAGCATGGCATTGCAATGGTGTTTACTAGCACTCGGCACTTTAGACATTAATCATGCGCTGGTTAGGTATTGATCCTGGCTTACGAAGTACTGGCTTTGGAGTGATTGAGCTCGAAGCTCAACAATTACGCTATATTAGCTCGGGAACGATTGAGAGTGGCGAAGTTTCTTTAGGTTTGCCTCATCGTCTCGGAACTTTGTATCAGGGCGTCCAAGAGGTGCTACTTTGCTATCAGCCCGATGCGGCTGCCATTGAAGAGATCTTTTTAAATGTCAATCCGCGCTCCACGCTAATGCTGGGTCAAGCGCGAGGCGCAGTGATTGCCGCCCTTGTATCAACCGGTCTTTCTGTCTCTGAGTACAGTGCGCGCGGCGTGAAGCAGGCGATCGTCGGCACCGGTCGGGCTAACAAAACACAAATGCAAGAAATGGTAAAGCGCTTACTTCAGCTCAAAAAAAGCCCATCGCCTGATGCAGCCGATGCGCTCGGGGTCGCTATTTGTGCTGCTCACCATCATCAAGTTCAAGTGACTAAAGCAAAGCGTTAAGATAGAGCCATGATTGGACGTATCCATGGCACGCTTATTACGATTTCAGCTCCTAAATTGCTGATTGATTGCCATGGGGTCGGCTACGAAGTTGACGTACCCATGAGTACCCTCTATCAGCTACCAGCTGTCGGTCAGTTAATTACTCTACTTACGCACTTTCATGTGCGCGAAGATCAACAGCAATTATTTGGTTTTGCAACTGAAGCTGAACGTAATGCGTTTCGGTCTCTGATTAAGATCAGTGGGGTTGGGGCACGTACTGCTCTAGCGGTGCTATCGGGCATGAGTGTCAATGAGTTGATTCAAGCAATTGCTACCCAAGACCCAGGTGCGCTGGTCAGGGTTCCTGGTATTGGTAAAAAGACGGCTGAGCGCCTTTTATTAGAACTCAAAGGTAAATTAGCCCCCGATTTAGGAATTGCTCAAAATGCCTCCGGTAAGCGAGATGTTACTTCCGAGGTAATCCAGGCATTAGTCTCCTTGGGCTACTCGGATAAAGAAGCGCATCTTGCGATTCGTCAAATCCCTGCCGATACCAGTGTGTCAGATGGGATTAAGATTGCCCTCAAGTCCCTTTCAAAAGGTTAAGTCGTGGCAATTCATACTGATAACTTAGATGCCGATGATGGTAGTGACCGTATTGTCAGCCCTGGGGCTGGACAGGCCGAAGCTGTTTTTGAGAGGGCCCTTCGTCCAAAACAGCTCGATGAATACGTCGGTCAAAGCAAGGCACGCTCGCAACTCGAAATCTTCATCAACGCAACGCGCAAGCGTAAAGAAGCCTTAGATCATGTTTTATTGTTTGGTCCACCCGGTTTAGGCAAAACGACTTTAGCGCACATCATTGCTAGAGAGCTGGGGGTTAATCTTCGACAAACGAGTGGTCCGGTATTGGATCGCCCTGGTGATCTTGCCGCACTTCTTACCAACCTTGAAGAAAACGATGTCCTGTTTATTGATGAGATTCATCGGCTTTCACCGGTGGTCGAAGAAATTCTCTACCCAGCCCTTGAGGATTACTCACTCGATATCATGATTGGCGAGGGTCCTGCAGCCCGCAGTGTGAAGTTGAATCTCAAGCCCTTTACCTTGATTGGGGCAACGACGCGAGCTGGAATGCTGACTAATCCCTTGCGCGATCGTTTTGGGATTGTGGCAAGACTTGAGTTTTATTCTTCAGCAGAACTCACAAAGATTATTGAACGATCAGCCACCTTACTCAATGCCCAAATTGATCTCCAGGGTGCAAGCGAGATCGCGCGTCGAGCCCGCGGCACACCTCGGATTGCGAACCGCTTGCTTCGCAGGGTTCGAGACTATGCAGAGGTTAAGGGAAGCGGGGTCATTACTAAACCAATGGCCGATGCTGCCTTAGCTATGTTAGATGTTGATCCAATGGGCTTTGATGTCATGGATCGCAAACTACTCGAAGCGATCTTACATAAATTTAATGGTGGTCCAGTCGGTATTGATAATTTAGCTGCAGCCATTGGCGAAGAACGTGACACCATCGAAGACGTTTTGGAACCCTTTTTGATTCAGCAAGGTTATTTGCAACGCACCTCACGCGGTCGTATTGCCACCCGTCAGTGTTATGAACATTTTGGCCTCAAGGCTCCAAGTAACTCTGCAAATCTCGATTTGCTGGATTAAATTCAGCTATCTTTTAAGTGTGACTTTGGCAAACCGGCGCTTGCCAACTTGGATTGCGTAGGTGCCTGGCTCTACTTTCAAAGCCTTATCGCTTACTACTGCTCCGTCAATACGTACACCATGTTGCTCAATATTGCGATTAGCCTCCGAAGTAGATGGTACCAAATTAGCAGCTTTCAAAAGAGCAGCGATACCTAGCGGAGCCCCGGTTAACTCAAGCTCAGGAATATCGTCGGGTATTCCGCCTTTGGCGCGATGATTAAAGTCCTCAAGCGCCTTCTCTGCAGCGGTCTGCGAATGAAACCGCTCCACAATCTCTTGACCTAATAACACTTTGCAATCCCGCGGATTGCGGCCCGCAGCGACTTCTTGCTTCATGAGATCAATTTCAGCCATGGGCCTAAATGACAATAATGTGAAGTAGCTCCACATGAGCTCATCCGAAATACTCATCACCTTTCCAAACATTTCATTGGCAGGCTCGTTAATACCGATGTAATTAGCCTTGGACTTACTCATCTTCTCAACCCCATCAAGACCCACCAAAAGAGGCATCGTCAGGATGCATTGCGGCTCTTGACCATACTCTTTTTGTAGTTCGCGACCGACGAGAAGATTAAATTTTTGATCGGTGCCCCCAAGCTCTAAATCACTTTGTAAAGCCACCGAGTCATAACCCTGCATTAATGGATACAAAAACTCATGCACCGAAATCGGCATACCGCCCCGATAGCGCTTGGTAAAGTCATCGCGCTCCAGCATCCGAGCCACCGTGTATTTAGCCGCTAAGGTAATCATGCCGCGCGCGCCTAAGGCATCGCACCACTCGCTGTTATGATGTACTTCCGTTTTACTGGGATCTAAGATGATGCTGGCTTGCTGATAATAAGTTTTTGCATTGACTGCAATCTCTTCCGGGGTTAATGGCGGACGAGTACTATTGCGCCCCGACGGATCACCAATCATGCTAGTAAAGTCGCCAATCAAGAAAATGACGGTATGACCCAGGTCTTGCAACTGGCGTAGCTTATTCAAAACAACGGTATGGCCCAAATGAATATCTGGCGCGGTTGGATCCAAACCTAATTTGATTCGTAATGGCTTTTGGGTTGCCTCGCTACGTGCTAATTTTTGAAGCCAATCTGCCTCGACCAGCAACTCCTCGCAGCCACGCTTAGTGACTTCCATGGCCTCAAGAACGCGCGGGGTCACTGGATAGGATTTTGTGCTCATGCCTAATTTTTTCAGTTAAATTAAAGGTTTAATATCGTCAACGTGATATTGTCGCATTCTCAAGAAAGTTCGCTACACCTTTGAATTCTAATCAAGCAAACATACCCAGTTCCCTATTTATTGGACTCATGTCGGGAACTAGCCTAGATGGTATTGATGCGGTCTTAGCCGAGATCGATGCCGCGGGTAAAGCGCGTCTAATTCAGTCCCATAGTGTCGGCTTTGATACGAACCTGAAGTCTGAACTAGCAGAGTTACAGTTCGCGACCAATGCCGAGCTGCACCGTGAACACTTGGTTGCCAACGCGCTTGCCAAATCGTATACAGAGTTATGCCAAGAACTATTACGAATTCAAAATATTCAACCCAGTTTGATATGTGCGATTGGTGCCCATGGGCAAACACTGCGTCATCAACCAGCATCCGATCATCTCAAAAGCTATACCCATCAGAGCCTTAATCCGGCTTTATTGGCTGAGCTTACTGGAATAAATGTCATAGCCAATTTTCGAACTCGTGACATGGCAGCTGGTGGTCAAGGCGCTCCTTTAGTCCCCGCCTTTCATCGTGAACAGTTTTATGATCCCCTTGAAAATCGTGCCATTTTGAATATTGGTGGGATTGCTAATTTAACGATTCTTCCAACATCCGGCGAAGTGACTGGTTTTGATTGTGGGCTGGGTAATTTATTGCTTGATGCCTGGATTTATCGCCATCATGGAAAAGCATTTGATGATGACGGGCAATGGGCCAGTTTGGGCACTCCCGACTCAGAACTCTTGTCGCGGATGCTCCAAGATCCTTACTTTACAAAGCAACCTCCCAAAAGTACGGGACGGGATTACTTTAATTTGCGCTGGCTAGACGATTTAATGGCTGGACTCTCGCTTACCCCTGAAGATGTTCAAGCCACTCTCTTACAGCTCACAATTGATAGCATCCTCAAGGCATTACGCTCCTTTGCGAGCAATACTCAGACCCTGATTGTGTGTGGAGGGGGTGTTCGAAATATTGCTTTACTTGAGCTTCTTAAAATTCAAGCACGTGATCAAATGCCGAATTTAAAGATTGCATCATCGGCCCTATTCGGAATTGATCCTCAGCTAGTTGAAAGTCTGGCGTTTGCTTGGTTAGCCTGGGCCTTCATGCAAAAACGGCCAGCAAATGTGCCGGCCGTTACTGGAGCAAAGGGCTTGCGAATCCTCGGAGCGCTTTATCCTGCCTGAAATTAATTAGGCTGAAAAAGATGAGCCGCAACCGCAGGTGGTGGTTGCATTCGGATTTTTGATCACAAACTGTGAACCGTTGATATCTTCTTTATAGTCAATCTCCGCGCCCACAAGATATTGAAAGCTCATTGAGTCCACCAACAAGGTCACCCCATTTTTTTCAAAGCTGGTGTCATCCTCATTAACGGCATCATCAAAAGTAAACCCATACTGAAATCCGGAACATCCACCGCCTTGAACAAAGACACGAAGTTTTAGGTCAGGACTTCCTTCTTCAGCAATTAAGTCAGCAACCTTAGCGGCTGCGCTGTCCGTAAAAATTAATGGAACTGGTGGTTCAGCCATGGCTGAAGCTTGATCAACAGCGGTATTCATAGCGGTCATCATTACTCCCTTTTATGCGTCTATACGATCGATTGTAGGCTTTAATTCCCCTATTTGCACAAGGTGAATCACGGCATTAAAGCGATCTGCTCTAAGCCCATGGATTCAGGCAACCCAAACATTAAATTTAGGCATTGGACACCTTGGCCCGAAGCGCCTTTTACTAAGTTATCTTCGACCACCAAAACTACGAGAGTATCGCCACCGCTAGGCCGATGAATTGCGATCTTCATGCCATTACTACCCCTTACCGAGCGGGTCTCTGGATGACTTCCCGGCGGCATGACATCCACGAAGGGCTCATTGGCATAAAAACCTTCGTAAAGCCTCTGAAAGTCGACCGAGCTACCCTCTGGTGATAACTGAACATATAAGGTCGAATGGATCCCCCGAATCATCGGTGTCAAATGGGGCACAAACGTTAAGGCTACTTGATCATGGCCGGCGATTGCTTTTAGGCCCTGTGTGATCTCCGGCAAATGACGATGGCCTTTCACGGCATACGCTTTGAAGTTATCGCTTGCCTCCGACAGCAAGGTAGCAATTTCGGCTTTACGGCCTGCGCCTGAAGTACCTGATTTACAGTCAGCGATGATTCGTTGAGAATCAATTAGTGGTTTTGAGTGGCCATTAGTTGGCGATAACAATGGTGCTAGGCCCAACTGAACGGAAGTGGGGTAGCACCCGGGCAATCCGATCACGCGCGCTGTTTTGATCTTCTCCCGATTGATTTCTGGCAAACCATAAACCGCCTCTTTTAGGATGTCCGGGCATGCATGAGGGATACCATACCATTGCTCAAAAACCTTGGTATCTTGAAGACGAAAGTCTGCAGCAAGATCTAATAGCTTGACATTGGCGGCCAGTAATTCTTTTGCCTGCGCCATTGCAACGCCGTGAGGGGTCGCAAAAAATACGGCATCACACTCGGTAAGCTTGGCATTTTCCGGAGTAGTAAATTTCAAATCCACCCGGTTACGTAAGGATGGAAACATTTCTGCAACGGCCATCCCCGCTTCGGAACGAGAAGTGATCGAATGCAGTTGGACCTGGGGATGCTGGGCTAGAAGGCGCAGCAATTCAGCGCCCGTATACCCCGTGCCACCCACAATACCGACCTTAATCATGCTCTTCTCCATTGCAGCTTATCAATTCATAGATTGTATAAAAATAAAGGGCCGCATAAGCGGCCCCTTACAGACATTTCGGTGTCACTTAACGCTTACTAAATTGCTTACGACGGCGAGCACCGTGTAAACCAACTTTCTTACGCTCAACCTCACGGGCATCGCGCGTAACCAATCCGGCTTTTGACAAAGTTGGCTTAAGTGCGGCGTCATAATCAATTAACGCACGCGTTACACCATGACGAACGGCACCAGCTTGCCCGGTCTCACCACCGCCGCTAACGTTTACTTGAATGTCAAACGTGGTTAGATTGCTAGTCAGCGCTAAGGGCTGACGGGCAATCATGCGTGAGGTTTCACGAGCAAAATAAGCGTCAATGGGCTTGCCATTCACGGTAATCTCACCCTTGCCTGATTTAATGAAGACGCGAGCTACTGAGCTCTTGCGACGTCCTGTTCCGTAGTTCCAATTTCCGTACATATCGCTTCCTTAAATCTCTAAAGGTTTAGGCTGTTGAGCCGTGTGGGGATGCGTAGCATCGCCATAGACTTTGAGCTTCTTGATCATGGCATAGCCAAGTGGGCCTTTGGGTAACATCCCTTTTACGGCCTTCTCAAGAGCACGCGCTGGAAAGCGCTCTTGCATCTTGTCAAAGTTGGTCGAGCTTATTCCACCGGGGTAGCCACTATGACGGTAATAAATCTTATTGAGTCCCTTAGTTCCAGTCACACGGAGTTTGGACGAATTAATAACGACAATGAAATCGCCGGTATCGACGTGTGGGGTAAATTCGGGTTTGTGCTTGCCGCGTAGACGGAGTGCCACTTCACTGGCGACACGACCGAGGACTTTGTCCGTAGCGTCAATCACGAACCACTCGCGCTTTACCTCATGCGGTTTTGCGGAAAAGGTTTTCATGATTACTTTCAAATTGTTTGGTCAACACACTCCAATTCAGAAATCGCACTTTGGCTCCGCTTATGATTGCAGACTCGCAGATCTAATCGCTCAATTGGTACAACAAATTACCGCTGACCGAATCGGTAATTCAGTAAGGCATTGAATTGTATATCAAAAAAAACCCGGGAATCAATCCCGGGTTGAAATCCACCAATGTTTGGGTGGAGGAGACATCAGTAGAATGCAAACTTGATAAGCAAAAAACGACTTTTAGTAAATCAAGGTTGGCATCAATGAAATTATTTTAGGATTAAATCTTGTGCAATGCAAGAAAATATTTGGGTTTACCCTATCTTTTATATAAGACTTACAGGGCTATTTTTAATATAACACATTGATTTAAATAGAAATAATATTTTTTAAGGATTTTTATATGATGGAATGCAAAATAAACTGGTTGCCTGACGCTGGGATGGCATTTATGGCACAGACAGGAACGGGCCATATCCTCAATATGGACGGCGCCCCTGAGGCCGGAGGGAATAATCTTGCACCCCGTCCAATGGAGTTGCTACTAGCAGGTGCCGGAGGCTGTACAGCGTTTGATGTCGTTTTAATCCTACAGCGCTCCCGTCAAGCCGTGAGCGGCTGTGAAGTGTCTGTAAAAGCTGAGCGCGCAGAATCCGATCCGAAGGTATTCACCAAAATTAATCTGCATTTTTTGGTGAAAGGCTCGAACTTAGATCCCAGCAAAGTTGAGCGTGCAATTTCACTCTCTCACGATAAATACTGCTCAGCAACTGCTATGCTTGGCAAAACTGCTGAAATTACCTATAGCTTTGAAGTAATGCAGAGTTAACCGATAAGCCGGATTCTGTCGCCCTAATTTGCATTAAGGGGCAATCATTCCTCTAGGCCTGCAGTTACCTACAGGCTCAAGCTCCCTACCCGCAAACTCGACGGGCCATGTCAACATTTGCTTACTTGGGATTGCTCCGAGTGGAGGTTGCCGCGTTTCACCGTAACTCAATACGCTCGTCTCTGTGGCCCTATTCCGCACGTCACCGTGGATGGCTGTTAGCCAACACCCTGCCCTATGGAGTCCGGACTTTCCTCTCCTTTCTTACGAAAGCAGCGATTGCCTGGTTAACTCTGCGATGACAGTCTAAACGAGGAAACTAATTTGCACCGCGGGATTAATGGGTGATTGACCAGCCGATGGTTTCCCCAGCACGTAAAGGCACCAGGATGGAGTCGCCCATTGGGTACTCAAATGGCACGGCTTGTGGTTGGTTGACCAGAGTAATTGTCTCTGTATGTCGAGGTAAGTTGTAATAGTCGGCACCATAATGACTTGCGAACCCCTCAAACCGATCGAGCTTCCCAACGCTATCAAAAGCTTCGGCATAAAGCCCTAAAGCATTGTGCGCGGTGTAACACCCTGCGCAACCACAACTACTCTCCTTTTCGCCTTTTGGATGGGGAGCGCTATCCGTTCCCAAGAAAAAACGTGGATTACCGCTAGTTGCCATTTCCACCAAGGCAATTCGGTGCTCCTCGCGCTTTAAAACAGGTAAGCAATAATGATGGGGACGAATGCCGCCAGTAAACAAACTATTTCGGTTCATCAATAAATGATGTGCTGTAATCGTTGCAGCCAAAGTGTTCTTGCCATTGGTATTCGCATCACGCACATAGTGGGCCGCTTGCTTAGTAGTAATGTGCTCAAACACGATACGTAGTTCTGGTAAATGCTTCCGAATGGGGTCCAAGATGCGATCAATAAAGACTGCTTCACGATCAAAGATATCAATTGCTTGTTCAGTAACCTCGCCATGAATCAATAAGGGTACTGAGAAGCGCTGCATCGCCTCCAGAGCAGGATATGCTTTTTTTATATCCGTGACACCGCCATCACTATTCGTTGTTGCGCCTGCGGGGTATAACTTAAATCCAATAATACCGTTCTCGCTGGCTTTCTTGACTTCACTAGCAGACGTATTGTCAGTGAGATATAAGGTCATTAGAGGGGAGAAATGACTGATTTCTAGTTGTTTTAATGCCTTCTGAATCCGAGCCTCGTAGGCTTTAGCTAAATCTACCGTGACAACTGGAGGCTTTAGGTTAGGCATGATGATCGCTCGCCCAAATTGTGCTGCAGTATGCGCTAAAACATCATTAAGGATCGCACCA
>Ga0194130_10002046_pt1 | contig 30325 bp, 27 predicted proteins | sample TA2KigsurfametaG_FD_160084 | JGI IMG/M metagenome (GOLD analysis project Ga0194130, IMG submission 160084) | Freshwater microbial communities from Lake Tanganyika, Tanzania - TA2015050 Kigoma 12 surface | ecosystem: Environmental > Aquatic > Freshwater > Lake | place: Tanzania: Lake Tanganyika...
TGACTCTGACAACTATCAGCCTAGGTAAAGTAGCTCTATGGGGTGCCAAAATCAAAACAGTAAGCGACCCTCCGCCTCCGCCAAGGCTGAGCGGAGGCGGAGCGGAGGGTGTGAAAGAAATGGATTTTTCTTAAGGTCAGCCCCCAAACCACCGACCAAGAAATTAAAACCTTTTCCTATGAAATCTAAGGTCATGGGATTCAAGGTAAATAAGTTAATAATTTTTTAACAATGATTTTTTCAATGTTCTCTAAAAAATTGTATATTTGCCGTACGATTGGATTATCGCTGCTATTTGGAAAAGTAGTAAACCGTCTGGATAGACAAAGGTTATTATGATTGGTAAGTCATTAGGTAAACGGAACGTACACAATACTTCCTTTCATAATATTTATTTTTTAACATTTTATACGTTCCAAAAATAAATTTTTATGAAAACTGTAATTTTAAAGTTAGATCACGCTAACAGCCTTCAACCTTCTAATGAAGGTTTAAAAATCAAAAAAATTGTTTCAAGTATTTCGCCTGTTAACTTTATAAAGTTACTGAAAATCGCAGACAACGAAGTTAATCCAAGGAATGCGACAGAAAATAAGGTTGTCAAAAGTATCCACGAAACTTTGGATAAAAGCCCTGAACTTTTTTGCTTTAAAACAAAAGGAATTTTAATTGCCACTGAGTCTTGTGAACATCTTGATAGAAATAGAATTAAAATTTCACTAGATAATCTCGATTACGAAGGCATTATGGATGGTGGGCATAATACCTTTGCAATTGCCACTTTTATTATTGAAAAGCTCTTCAACAAAAACTTGAAGAGTTGGAAGCAAATGAAAGATTTTTGGGATGAAAACTATGACGAAATTCTTGAAAAATTTGAAGCTAGAAAAACAGAATTCAAATTTTCAATTCCAATTGAAATAATTTCTCCGAACAATGAAGATGGATCAGTTGAAGAATTTTATGATTACATACCTGAAATCTGTTCTGCTAGGAACAACAATGTTCAATTAAAAGAGACAGCAAAAGGCAATAAAGTTGGTTATTACGACCATCTTAAGGAGCTTCTTGACGAAGATTTCGATATAATTTGGAAAACTGGAGATGCTGGTAAGATAAAATCAGAAGACGTTATAAGTTTGGCATCATTAAGTCTTATTTTTCTTCAAGAAAATAACCTACTTCCAACGGGGATAAAATCTCTCAACAAAATAAGCATTTATTCTCAAAAGAATAAGTGTATCGATTTCTTTGGCGAGGTGATGTCTCATCCTGATGTTTGTGAGGAAATAAACGGAAGATATATTTTGAAAGATAATGCCGTTAAATCCGCATTAGCCTTGGTTAAAAATATCTTGCCATTCTTTGACAAATTATATATTGAATTCCCAAACTTATATCATAGTGCGGCTCCCGGCAAATTTGGACGGATATCTAGTGTTGAGATAAAACAGAGCAGAGTTCCATTTAATTCGACTAACGAGATGCCTCAGTATCAATACCCTTATGGATTTTTCTATCCGTTGATCTGTGGAATTACTCGGTTGATGAAATATGATCCCATTCAAAATGAAGTTAGCTGGAAGTTAAATCCGATTAATTTAGACCTAAATACGCTTGATCTTACGCTATATGTAGATGTTATAAGAATGGTGAATTATGATCCGCAAAAAATAGGAAAAGGCGCAGCATTTTATTCAGCTTCAGAAGACATTTTTCATAAAGTTGCCGAATAAATAATTATTAATAAGAAGGATCGAGCGTACGTTCGATCCTTTTATCAAATTGAAAGGAACTAGTTACTTTCAACCACTAGTACCTTTTCAAAATGCACTTTTCAAATTATTTCAAGGAATCGAAGTGATTATTAAATTAGGCACTAAAGGTTCTTAAAATACGAGGGATTTTCACTTACCTTTATTGATTCATAAACATATAAAAGCTTTAAAAATAATGGCCGTTAAAAAATCAGAATTATACAGCTCACTTTGGGAGAGCTGCGACAAACTTAGAGGAGGAATGGATGCAAGTCAATACAAAGATTATGTATTGGTTATGCTATTCATCAAATACGTGAGCGACAAATATGCCGGTCAGCCTTTTGCACCGATAACCATACCGCCAGGCGCATCATTCGATGACATGGTCAAGTTAAAAGGGAAAATGGAAATTGGTGATCGAATAAACAAAGAGATCATAGCTCCTTTAGCAGAAGCAAATCAACTTGTCGGGACAATTACCGTTGCCGATTTTGATAGTGCTGAAAAGTTGGGAAGTCCTAAAACGAAACGCGATACATTAACCGAACTAATTGCTGTTTTCGAAAATCCAGATTTGGATTTCAGTAAAAACAAGGCAGACGATGATGATATTTTAGGTGATGCCTACGAATTTCTGATGCGCCACTTTGCAACCGAAAGTGGAAAAAGCAAGGGGCAGTTTTATACACCTTCTGAAGTTAGTAGAATACTAGCAAGAATCTTACAGATTCCGAAATCAAAACATAACGGGGAGACAATGATTTATGATCCAACCTGCGGCTCCGGATCACTCCTTTTGAAAGTGGCTACAGAAACGAATAATAAAGCAACGGTTTTTGGTCAAGAAAAAGATGTAGCGAACGCAGGGCTGGCCAGAATGAACATGGTACTCCATGGAAATGCTGCTGCCGTGAGAAATATCAAGACAGGCGACACTATATCAGAGCCGCAGTTCAAAGTGAACCCAACCCAATTGAAACAGTTCGACTACATAGTCGCCAATCCGCCATTTTCGACGAAGAATTGGAGTTCAGGAATTGAACCGGAAAACGATGAATTTGATCGTTTCGAATTGGGGATTCCACCTGAGAAAAACGGTGACTATGCATTCCTTTTGCACATGCTTAGATCATTAGAACGCAATGGTAAAGCAGCAGTCATTCTTCCTCATGGCGTTCTTTTTAGAGGACATGCAGAGGAATCCATTCGAATGAATTTGGTTAAAAAAGGATTTATTAAAGGTGTTATTGGCTTACCAGCTAACCTGTTCTATGGTACGGGAATTCCCGCGTGTATTATTTTGATGGACAAAGAAGGTGCTGCTGACCGCAAGCATATCTTCATGATGGATGCTAGCAAAGGATTTATTAAAGATGGAAACAAGAACCGCCTTCGCGAGCAGGATTTGCACAAGATTGTTGCAGTATTCAATGCGGAAAAAGAACTTGATAAGTACAGTCGCAAGGTTTCAATTGAGGAAATAGAAAAGAATGAATACAACCTTAATATCCCCAGGTATATCAACACCCAAGAAGATGAAGATATCCAAGATTTACATGCTCATTTGAATGGAGGCATTCCAGTTCGAGATATTGACGCATTAAATAATTATTGGAATGTATACCCTTCTCTGCGTGTTGTCTTGTTTGAGAAGCGAAATGAACATTATGTTGATCTAAAAGTGGATAAGTTCAAGATTAAGGAAACTATCTACGGTCATGAAGAATTTAAAGCTTACAGTAAGCAATTCAATGATCTTTTGGATGCCTGGCAAAATGACACGGCGGCTTTGTTAAGGGAGCAGGGAAAAGATTGTAAACCTAAAGAATTGATCAGCCAAATTGGTGAAGATCTATTATTGCGCTTTTCCGATATTGCCTTAGTGAACAAATACGATGTCTACCAGCACCTCATGGATTACTGGAACGACATCATGCAGGATGACCTTTATGTGATTGCATCCGATGGTTGGGAAATAGGAAAGGTTCCGGGACGAAAAATTAAATCAACCAAAAACAAAGGAGTTGTAACGCATAAACCAATTGAAGGAATTGAAGGCATTGAAAGCAAATTGATTTCATCGGAATTGCTTATTGAGAAGTACTTCAAAACCGAATACCAAGCGATATTGGATAAAGAGGCGAAAACCGAGGAGGTAAAGGCTAAAATGGAGGAACTGGAAGAGGAAAACAATGGTGACAATGGAGATACTTTTCAAGATTGCAGAGGTGGAAAAGGTGCTATAACCAAAGGCGCTCTTGAAACCTGTATTAAAGATAATAAAGACAAGGAATCATTCAAGGTAGAGTTGAAAATATGGAATGAATACTTAGATCTCTTTAAGGAAGAGGCGAAGATTAAGAATGAAGCCAAAGAAGAACGCAAAAAGCTAGAGAAACTCGTATGGGAAAAGTATAAAACACTTTCCATGGATGAAATTCAACAGATTGTCTTAGACCTGAAATGGTTAGGAAATGTAAAAGCAGCGATTAATACCGAAATGGAATCCATTTCACAACGTCTAACAACTCGAATCAAAGAATTGGGAGAACGCTATGATACTAAATTGGGAGACTTAGCATCCGATACTCAATCACTGGAATCCAAAGTATCGGAACATCTTCAAAAAATGGGGTTGGTATGGAGTTAACCAAGACAAAATACAAGCAAACTGAGGTTGGCTTAATTCCTGAGGATTGGGAAGCCTTTAAAGTTGGGAGTCTTACTGAATTCATTAATGGAATTGCGCATGAGAAAATTATAAATCCTTTAGGGGATTATGTTGTCGTCAATTCAAAGTTTGTATCTTCCGAAGGAAATGTAGAGAAAAATTGCATGGAATTGATTAATCCAGCAAAAAAGAATGACATTTTAATGGTAATGAGCGATGTTCCTAATGGCAAAGCAATCGCCAAATGCTTCTTGGTTGATTCCGATCGTAAATACAGTGTAAATCAGCGGATATGTATTCTTAGATCCAAAGAAACAGATCCTCAATTTTTATTTTTTCAAATCAATCGAAACAAATTTTACCTTCAGTTTGATGATGGGGTTAAACAAACCAATTTACGCAGAGAAGATGTTTTAAACTGCCCTATCCCCCTTCCCCCAACCCTCACCGAACAAAAAGCAATAGCCACCGCCTTGAGTGATGTTGATTCGCTAATCAGCAGTTTAGATAAATTAATCACCAAGAAAAAAGCCATCAAACAAGGTGCAATGCAGGAGTTGTTGACACCAAAAGATGGATGGAAAACGAAGACCATTAAGGATGTGGCTACCTACAGAAGAGGTAGTTTTCCTCAACCTTATGGTTTATCAAAATGGTACGATGATATCTCTGGGATGCCATTTGTTCAGGTTGTGGATGTTGGAGACAATCGAAAATTAAAACCAGAAACCAAACAAAGAATTAGTGCCGAAGGAGCAAAAATGAGTGTCTTTGTAAAAAAAGGATCCGTAATTCTTACTATTCAGGGTTCAATAGGTCGAATATGTATAACCCAATATGACGCATACGTTGATAGAACCCTTTTAATTTTTGAGTCATTTTTGGAGGAATTTAATAAATACTTCTTTATGACTATAGTTCATCAGAAGTTTGAAATTGAAAAGGAAAAGGCTCCTGGAGGAATAATAAAGACTATTACAAAAGAATCTTTATCGAGTTTTGAGATTTCTTATCCAATAATAGATGAACAAAAAAGAATTGCTGAAATCCTAACTGACATGGACCTAGAAATCGAATCATTGGAGAATAAAAAAACCAAGTATCAAGAAATTAAACAGGGGATGATGCAGGAATTACTAACCGGTAAAACAAGGTTGTTTTGGAATTGACAAAGACAAAATACAAACAAACTGAAATAGGACTGATTCCTGAGGATTGGACTTTAATCGGTCTCGGTGATATTTTTTCTTTTTATTCTACTGCAAATTATTCCAAAGCTCAGATGTCGGAAGATGATGAAGTTGGATGTATCCATTATGGACTTATTCATGCCATTTCAAATTCACACTTCAACCTAAAGGATGGAATTAAATATTATGTGAAGCCTGAAATGGCTAAATACGAGTATGTTCTTGATGGAGATGTAATTATGGTTGATGCATCCGAAGATTTGGAGGGTATTAATAAATCCGTTGAAGTTTTTGGAATTGGAAATAAAAAATTTATTTCTGGACTCCACACATATCTATTAAGAGATAAAGAGTCAATTCTTGCTGAAAGATTTAAAGGGATTCTACTGAATTCAAAATTGGTCAAAGATCAAATGCTTAGTCTTGCAGTTGGGATGAAAGTTTTTGGGGTATCCAAAACACAATTAATCAAAATCAAATTACCAATTCCCCCAACCCTCACCGAACAAAAAGCCATTGCCACCGCCTTGAGTGATGTTGATTCGCTAATCAGCAGTTTAGATAAATTAATCACCAAGAAAAAAGCCATCAAACAAGGTGCAATGCAGGAGTTGTTGACACCACCTCATAAAGGCGGAAGAAGGTTACCAGGGTTTAGTGGGGAGTGGGAGATTAGGAGATTGGGTGAAGTTGCGAAGATTAATATGGGCCAGTCTCCTCTTTCTTCAAATTATAACAATCAGGGTATAGGTCTGCCTTTGATTCAGGGAAATGCCGATGTCAAGAAAAGAAAAACAATAATACGCAACTTCACATCTCAGATTACCAAAATCGCGTATGCGAATGATATAATAATGTCAGTTCGAGCACCTGTAGGAGAAATTAGTAGGGCAGGGTTTGACTGTTGTATTGGTAGGGGTGTTTGTTCAATACAGTATGGTAATGAATACTTATATCATTATTTGGTTTTTTTAGAAAATTCTTGGTCTCAATTTTCAACGGGTTCCACTTTTGATAGTGTGAATTCAAATCAAGTTAAATTAATCTCAATCCCCCTACCCCCTACCTTATCCGAACAAAAATCTATTGCCCAGATCTTTACTGACATGGATTTAGAAATTGAATCCCTTGAGAATAAAAAAGCCAAGTATCAAGAAATTAAACAAGGGATGATGCAGGAATTACTTACCGGAAAAACAAGATTAATATGAAGAAGTATGTAAGGGTGATGTTGGGTCCAAAAAGTGTCTACGCACAACAATGTTATGAAGGTAATTTCATAGGTGCTGACTTTGACATCCAAGAAGATCTTACCAATAAACTACACGAAAACTGGAAAGATTTCAACGCTGTATACCGTCCTGTATGGATGCAGTCTAATCCTGGAAAAAGTAAAGTAGCGGCAGGTCTTGCCTGTGGAATGTTGTGGACCATTTGTAAAGGCATTCGTAAAGGTGATATCGTTCTTTGTCCGGATGGTCAAGGAAATTATTTTGTAGGTGAAGTAGATTCAGATTATTACTACAAACCCAATGAAATCCTTTTCCATCGTAGGAGTGTGAAATGGTATCAGGTGATGATTGAGCGAAATTCCATGTCACAAGAATTAAAGAAATCTGCAGGTTCAATTGGTACTACCAGTGACATTACTTCGTACGCTGATGAAATTGAAACTTTCATAGGAGGACATAAACCCCCAACCTTAATTTCAACTGATTCAACCGTTGAAGATCCATCTGTTTTCGCTCTCGAAAAACACCTGGAAGATTTTCTTGTTCAGAACTGGAAACAAACTGAATTAGGAAAAGAATATGAGATTTTTGAGGAAGATGGAGAAATCGTTGGACAACAATACCCCAGTGATACCGGTCCAATTGATATACTCGCTATCAGTAAAGATAAAAAGACACTACTAGTTGTCGAATTAAAAAAAGGAAGAGTTAGCGATAACGTGGTGGGTCAGATTCAACGCTACATGGGTTTTGTAAAGGAAGACCTCGCAGAAAAAGATCAACAAGTTAAAGGCGTTATCATTGGTTTGGATGACGATGTTAGAATTAGAAGAGCACTATCTGTTACCAATAACATAGAATTTTATCGCTATAAAGTAAATTTTCAACTGTATAAAAACTAAAAATAAACGACCATGAGATTTATTCAAGACACACAAGCGTTCGAAACGCTAAAACCCTACTTTATCCCGGCTATTTATCATCGAATTATCGATGGAAAGAAAAAAGTGTACCAGCTCTCTATTGTACTCGATGGAGCAGAGTTGATCGTAAAAAAATCAGCTAAGGACTTTGTACATACTGCCTTTAACAAGGTAATAATGGGTGGAGTTTTGAGAATGGAACAACTTTTTGAACCAGAAAAGATTCATTTGGAGGTAATCCTGCACTCAACACCATTAGTGAATGACCTGAGCATTGAATTTGAGCTTGTGAATAGAACCCCATTTATTATTGCAGGTGAAGAATATATTGCGTCGATAATGGTTGAATACAGCTACTCCAAAATGGAGGTTGTTACATACATGCCCATAATTTACCGTCAAACTTGCAGCAACGGAATGGTTAGTGTTATGACAAAACGATTTTCGGAAAAAGTATCGGCTGATAAAATTTTTGAAATCGGTTGCGAGTGGTCGAGATGTACCTTTGAAAAGTATAATCGAAAATTAAATGACTATTTCACCCAAATGAGGAATTCAGATGAAGGTTCAAACTCACCTGAAGATTTTAGAATTAATGCAATCAAGCAAATGGAACGAGTGTTGAGAATCAGCATGGGTGAAGAAAATTCCAATTCGAGGAATTTAATGCCCGATCGAGAAAGAGAAAGGAATCAACTTGGCAGGTACATTGAAGAATTGGGAATGAATCAATTTGCTGTTTGGAATGCCATTACTGATTTTGCTTCTCAAGAACGCAACCTTCGAGACCGTAATCGTCTTTTCTTGAACATTGGAAAATACTTGTCGAATGAATTGGATAAGGCTTTAGCTACTCAGAATAAAAAATGGTCAGAGAGAATGACTTGGGATGATGCACTTTCAAAAGCTAAATAAGTTGAATCAGTAAACCCTGAAATAATTATTAAAAAAATTAAATCCTGTGTAATTCACGATTTGTATGAGTACTGTAGATCCAATAGAAAAAGAAACCCAAAATAAAGTAATTCAACTTTTTACAGATGAATTAGGTTACACCTATTTATGGGATGGTCAAGATCGTCCAAACAATAGTAATATTGAAGAGGATGAATTAAAAAAATATCTTGTAAAACAAGGCTATAATGATATACTAATAGGAAAGGCTATTCATGGTCTTAAAACGGTAGCCAATGATAGTAACGATTCGCTTTATGAAAAAAACAAAAAAGTGTATGAATTACTTATAGCCGGAATTAATGTTAAGGAAGAGCCATCCAAACCAAGTGAAACAGTTAAACTCTTTGATTGGGAAAATTTCGAAAACAACGATTTCGGAATCGCGGAAGAGGTTACCTATCAAGGAAATCATGAAAAGCGTCCGGATGTTGTTCTTTATGTCAATGGAATTGCCCTTGTCGTTTTAGAATTGAAAAGAGGCTCCGTAGATATTGGTGAGGGTATTCGTCAAAATATCACCAATCAGCAAGATCGATTTATTAAAGATTTCTTTTCTACGATCCAGCTCATATTGGCGGGCAATGAGAGTGAAGGATTGCGGTATGGAACCATATTAACGCCTGAAAAATTTTATCTTAAATGGAAAGAAGATATAAATGACAATTCAAGATTGCCTTTATATAAATACCTGAACAAAATATGTTCAAAGGAACGGTTGATGGAATTAATACGTGACTTCGTATTATTTGATGCCGGTGTTAAGAAATTACCTAGACCTCACCAGTACTTTGGAATAAAGAGAGCACAACCTTTTATTGATCGAAAAGAAAGTGGCATTATTTGGCATACGCAGGGTTCTGGCAAGAGTATTGTCATGGTCTTGCTTGCAAAATGGATACTTGCAAATTACCATAATGCCCGAATTTGCATAATCACTGATCGAACTGAATTAGACAAACAAATCCGTGATGTTTTTGATAACGCCGGAGAAAAAATCCACCGAGCAAAAAGTGGTGGCGACTTAATGGAAAAGTTTGCCGCCACATCTCCAAGACTTATGTGCTCTCTTGTTCACAAGATGGGAGAACGTGGAGAAAAGGAGTTTGAGGAATACATGAGGGATCTGAAAGAAAAGGACATAAAAATTCATGGAGATCTCTTTGTTTTTGTGGATGAATGTCACCGAACTCAAAGTGGTAAGTTACATTCTTTCATGAAAGAAAAATTAAAGAAAGCCACATTCATAGGATTTACCGGAACACCACTACTAAAAAAGGACAAGAAAACGAGCCAGGATGTATTTGGTAGTTACATCCACACATACAAGTTCAATGAAGCAGTTCACGATGAGATAGTTAAAGATCTCGTTTACGAAGCGCGGGATGTAGATCAAGAGATTACATCTCAAACGAAAATCGATGCTTGGTTTGAAAAGAAAACAGCATCACTCAACGAATATCAAAAGAGTTTGTTGAAGAAAAAATGGGCAACCATGCAAAATGTCCTTAGTTCAAAGGATAGACTTCAGAAAATTGTAAATGATATCGAATTTGACTTTGGAGTTAAAGAACGTCTATCATCCCAAAGAGGAAATGCCATGCTCGTTGCAAAAAGCATTTATGACGCTTGCAGGTATTATGAATTATTTCAGAGCTCTACATTAAAAGGAAAAGTAGCGGTTGTAACCTCTTACAATCCAAGCACAAGAGATATCGTTACGGAAGACAATGGTGAAGCAACCGAGACACAAAAAGAGTTTATTTATAATACGTATGATCGTATTTTGAAGGACGTGAATGAACAGGCGGGCAAATCCAAAGCAGAAGTTTATGAAGATTGGGCAAAAGAAAAATTCATAAAAGAACCTGCCAACATGAAACTGCTCATAGTTCGAGACAAACTTTTGACCGGTTTCGATGCACCTTCCTGCAGTTATCTGTATATCGATAAATCAATGAAAGATCAAGGTCTTTTCCAAGCTATATGCCGCGTGAATCGCTTGGATACTGATGACAAGGATTTTGGATATATCGTAGATTACATGGATCTTTTAGATGAAGTAAACGGAGCTATTAGTGTTTACACGTCGGAACTTGACACTGAGAATTTTACAAAAGAGGAATGTCAAGTTCTAATGAAGGATCGATTAAAAGCAGCTAAAACGCGATTGGACGCTGCATTAGAAAAAGTCGCTTTGATTTGTGAAAACGTTCTTCCTCCGAAAGGTACTGAAGAATATATCAATTATTTCTGTGGAAATACGGAGATAGCATCAGACCTCAAAGAACGAGAAGGAAAAAGAATGAAATTGTATCAAGCTGTCGTCAGTTTAGTTCGGGCCTATGCAAATATTGCTGGTGAATTAACGGAAGCAGGATATACTAAACAAGAGATTGAAAGGATTGATGAAGAAGTTGAGGAGTATATTAAGGTACGAGAAATTGTAAAAAGTGCGAGTGGAGAAAAATTGGATTTAAAGACTTTTGAAGCCGATATGCAAGGATTATTGGATAAATATGTCAACGCAAAGCCAGCTGAAGTTGTGCAGAGCTTTGAAGATATGACGCTCTTGGATATCGTTGTTACCTATGGTATACACGATGCTATAAATTCTTTGTCATCTGGGATTCGTTCAAGCAATCCTGCTATTGCAGAAACATTGGAAAATAATGTTCGTGCAAAGATCATTAAGGACCATTTGATCGATCCTAAATTCTATTCTGAGATGTCAAAGGTATTGGATCAGCTTGTGAAAGAACGTAAAGAAAATGCAATAGCATACGAAGCATACCTGGAAAAAATCCGAAAATTAATTGATGATATCAAACGGGGAACCGCAGAAATTCTACCACCATCCATTAATACACCAGCGCTGCGTGCTTTATTCAATAATCTTGGTAAAAATGAACAATTAGCGCTGGATATTCATACGGTTATTCTTGACAGCCGTAGGGCTGATTTTAGAGGTAATTTGGCCGCAGAAAATGAAATTAAGAAGGCCATTTATTCGATTATTAACCGTGTGGAAGAAGTCAATTCGCTATTCGAAATAGTTAAGGAACAAAAAGAATACTAATGCCGTCGATTCAAGTAGCAGAAATTACTGTAGAGGTAACTTACAAGCCAATAAAGAATATACACCTAAGTGTTCATCCACCAATGGGTGAAGTAACCCTTTCGGTTCCTGAAAAATATGATCTCGATACATTACGCATGTATGTAATTTCACGACTTGATTGGTTAAGAGAACGCATAGAAAAATTCAAGAAACAAGAACGTGAAAGTCCGAGATCATTCATATCCAATGAATCTCACTATTTTTTCGGAGAACGTTACAAATTATTCATTGAAGCATCAACTTCAGGACATTTCATCGAACGAAAGGCTGACAAACTCGTTTTGCACATTCGTCCGGAGGCACCAACAGAAAAAAGGGCAACTGTTTTTAGTGAATGGTATCGTACAGAACTAAAAACGCTTATGGATAAACTCATTAAAAAATGGGAGCCAATTCTTGGTGTAAAAGTCAAAGAATTTGGCGTAAAAAAAATGAAAACTAAATGGGGAACTTGCAATTCCGAGGTAGGTCGTATTTGGCTCAATCTTGAATTAGCGAAAAAACCAGTTCATTGCATTGAATATATCGTTGTCCATGAAATGGTTCATTTATCAGAGAAATCGCATAATAAACGTTTTATCGCTTTATTAGATCACTACATGCCAAACTGGAGAATGCTTAAAGATGAATTGAATAGGTTGCCGTTAAATGAGTACTAAAATATGAAACCACAAACCATCCAAATATTTCTTCCTGAAACGATCTAGCATATTGAAATACAAACAAATAGTTTTTATTCAGTGAATTTCAACGGACGGTCAGGGTATATTTTTAGGTAAATTTTTCCTTTGACTTCGTAGTCTAAATAGGCAAAGTAGTATTGTCCTTCGAATTGTACAACATCCCCGACCTTTATATCTGCCCCGTGCTCAAATGTCTTGATAGCCTGAACCTTGTCGTTGGCTTGTAAAATAGTTTCTCTTTTACCTTTTGCCGTTTTATCAATAGCAATTTGCATTAATTTTTCACGGGTAACCTTATTTTTAAATCCAACAATATTCCCCTTTAGCCCTTTTGCGCCAACAAAAAGTAAATTCCAAGCGTATTGTAATTCAATTTTAAGTTTATCATATTGATAGCGTGCGAAATATTTATTGTAAAATTCATTTTCTCGTTTGTCGAGAACCACGCCATCAACCTCCATAAATCCCAACATACGATAAAGTAGATTTTCTTTATAAATCATACAATGTTCTTTACTGCCCATAATGGACTTCACTGCAAGAAACGCCGTAAGTTGAATCCATTCGTGCTCTGTTTTTACGTTCTTAAGAAAATCAAATACTAAAAGATAAATTGGAACTATTGGAAAAAACAGAGATGCCGTTTACCATTAGCCTATTCGAATTGGCTCAGGTTCGCTCCATAAAATCCTAAGCACCTCCACATCCCCCTTCCGCCCAGTCCGTGAATCAACTATGCTTAACATGATGATGGTGAAAATTACTACATTTACTACACGTTTTATTTGTGTCAGGGTTTATAATGGGGAAGGCTTAAAGAGATTAATAGAACTTCTAAAATGATTACCAACAAAGACTATATTGCATGGGGAAAGAAGTTACTTGAAAAAGCAACAGAATACTTCATTCCTTAATCGAAAAACATCCCAAATATCTAATCAAATGGAGTGGTGCATTGGGACCAATTAAAAATGGAAAGAATATTAAATCATATTAATCAGAAGCTTCGGGAGCATAAAATCGAACTTGATGTACCTGCCGTAGAAGCAGAACTCATTCAGGTTACCCAAAGATGGGAAGAAGTTATGGCAAGTATCACTAAACCAATTAAGTATTTAATAATCGGTGAAGCTACTGTAAATTGGGCTAATTATTTTTATAATGAGCAAGCGAAAACCACCTCGTTTTTAAATCCATGGGATTTCATTAAAAAAAATAACAAAGAAGAACTGATAGCATATTTTCAGAGGGAAGGCATTTTGGTATTTGATTTATATCCATTGCCTTTACCTACATTCATCTATGACAACATAAAATTTGATTGCAGTGACGATTTATATAATCAAGCACTGCATGAATACTTTACTCTGGTGACAGCATTATTAAACGATGAAACTAAAGTTGTAATACGTTATTCAAAATTAAAAGATCGCTGTGAATACAAATTATTTGAATCATTAATTAAACCTATCCCTGTTGATTCAATTGCTGGGCAAAATAGAGCGGCTGATAAAGTAAAAATTAAAAACATATTTGGAATAGAATAAAAGTGAAACACTGTTTTACGCTTAAATAATAAAAATAAGATGATTGAATTAGTTATAATTATAATTTTTGTAGCGTTAGGTATTTACACATATTTTGTATACATCAAGCGATACGTTAAAAACAAGGAGGATAACATCTCTGATAATTTTTACAGTAATGAACACATTTTTGAATCAATTCCTTCTATTTTTCCTACCCTTGGAATATTCTTTACGGCCGTTGGAATTATTTGGGGGTTATTTAAGTTTAATGAAAATGATATAAAATCCAGTATTACTGAATTATTGGGAGGAATTAAGTTTTCATTTATTGCAACAGCAATAGGTCTTTTATTACTATTAATTTTTCAAAAAATTATTGAGTTCAAAAAAAAGAAACTAGATATTTTAAATGCAAAAAAGAATGTTCAATCTGAGGAAAAATCGGAAGATTTTTACAAGGAACTTATTGAGAAATTAACGGAACTTGGAGAGAATCAGTTAAAGTCGGAAGAACAAGTTAAAATTTTAAAGGAACAAAATGACAAACTAAATGAACTATTCAATCTTGTACAACTACAACAACAACAAAACTCGAAATTGGATGAAGTTTCCAGTTTTATTGAGAAGCAAAAGCAAATTGATGAAAGCATATTGAAATCAATAGAGGATTTAAAAAATCAACAATTAGACAAAAGTGAATTATTCACGAAACAAATTAAAGAAATTGAAACTCAGTTAAAAGAAGGAAACACTTCATTAAAAGAACTGCAAGTTGAAACTAATTCTATTTTAACGACCAACCTTAAAGAAGTGAATAATCAAATAACGAACGGTCTCGACAAATTAAACAATGAGGTTACAGCTTCCAATAAAAAAACAATTGAAATAAGTGAGGGAATATTAGAATCAAATATTCGAAGTAATGAAATTTTTGAAACCAAATTTGAAGATTTCATAAGATTACTAGAGGAGAACAATACTAAAGGTCTCGTGGAAGTAATGAAAGTAGCCACTGATGAATTTAACAAGCAAATGGCTGATTTGATCAATAAACTTGTTCAAGAAAATTTTGCTCAATTAAACGATAGTGTTGAAAACTTAAATAGCTGGCAAAAAGAGAACATTGAGAATATATCAGCCTTAACTGCCCATTTCAAAGAAACAACCGAATTATTCTCCCATTCTTCTTTAGTTCTGAAAGAAGTAGCAGAAAACACAAAACAATTGGTGTCAGACGATGGAAAGCTAAAAGAAATCATACATCAATTATCCACGGTGCTAATTGATGATGAAAAATTTGTTTCCATCACCACTAAATTATCGAACACCATCGATTTAGTTGAGACATCGACCATTCTTTATGAAGAAACATCATCAAAATTGAACCAATGGATAGTTAATGAATATGAGTTCAAACAAGGAGTTGAGATTCTAATTACCAAACTCGAAGAATTTAAAGATTTTAATGGCGAATTATGGATTTCCTATCGTAAGGAAATGCAAGAGGCGGTTAATATCATTAAGGATACAACTAGCGCATTTAATGAAAACGTGGATAATTTAAATGCAGAGTTTTATGTGAGGTTAGAGAATACCTTGGAAAACTTAGATAGCTACATTGTTACATTAATTGAACGCGAAAGGGATGAGTAAGAAAGATAACTTTTGGATTTCCTATGCGGATTTGATGACACTTCTTATGATCGTCTTTTTACTCATTGCCTTATCATACATGGCTTTAGTGAACGATCAACAAGAAAAAGATCAACTTATTTTATCTGAATATCAAAATACTAAGAGGCAATTGTATGATGAATTGAGTGCCAATTTCGATAAAGATTTTAAAAAGTGGAAAATCGAATTGAATAAAGATTTATCTATTCAATTTACGAATCCTGAAGTTTTATTCCCCTCCGGGAAATCAGAACTTACGGCTGAATTCAAGAATATCCTTAATGATTTTTTTCCAAAATATATTCGGATTATTACGAAACCAAAGTTTCGAAAAAGTATATCTGAAATTAGGATTGAAGGTCATACGGATGATATTCCAATCGGTAAAACCGAAGATTCTTATATCGATAACATACAATTATCTCAGGACAGAGCCCGTAATGTATTAGCATATCTGCGATCATTACCCGTTTATAAAAAACTGAAGTCATCCGATGAAAAAGTACTGAAGTATTGGTTTACTGCGAATGGTTTATCCTATGGAAGAACCCTGGACAATAAAAAAGACCTTACTTTTTACTCAAACAAAAATATAAATCGAACCAACTCAAGACGAGTCGAATTCAAGATATTAACGCGAAGCGAAGAGTTAATCGAAGAGGTCATCAAACAAATAAAGTGAACTAAGTGAGTGACAATAAAATTTATGGATTCAAACATTTCAGATCTTATTTGGAGGAAAGAAAATATGTTTTTAAAACACGCCCTGAAACCATTTTAAAGATTGAGAAAAAAGATTTTACCACCGAAGAAAGAAAAGGGAATATATATTATGAAGACGATGGTATTTATTTACTAATAGATGGTATTAAGCATATTGGCTACCTTTCAATGAAAGACTATGACATTACGGGACGTAATAAATATCCCAGTTTTCATACTGTTGAGTGCAGTATTATCAAGCAATTCAAACAAAATGGTCTTTTTGATAAAAAATATGATTTTTACAATACTAAAAATGTTGACATTCTGGACAGGCAGACTCAATCTGTTCATAAATCAATTGATTTAAAATTATGTACATATTGTAAAAATCAAACTAAAAATCAAATTTATTCGACAACAACTGGATTTCACGAAGAATTGTTAAAATACAATCAAAAATTAGTATTAAATGAAGTTAAATTAGGCCTTAATAAAAGGCCTCTTGACTGGAACAAAATGAGTAAAGAATACAAAAAATACAAAGAATATCAATGCGAACGTTGTTCATTCAATGGATTAGAGCTAAATGCATTTGACAAAAGGTTCATTGAAGTAGATCATATTAAGGCTTGGGAATTGTGCAACCTAAATGAAGAAAATTTACAATGCTTATGCGTATTATGTCACAGTCAAAAAGACACGGTTCACCAAAAAAACTATTCAAAAGGTGCTAATCTGAAAAAGGTTAAGGAATTTGTCAAAAAATATAAAAATGACCTTGAAAAATGTGCAAATCCATATTTGAAGGATTGGCTTTTAAAATATCCTGAACACTAAAGAAAAACCAAGTGAGTGCTTCTGTTTGCTTCTATGGCTGTAGGAAAATTCAATATTATTAATCCTATAATATCACAAAATCATTGGATTTATTTAACAATAAAACTTTGAATATGACCTTTAATACTCGAATACACGCCAATTTTAATAACGCGATATTCAATTTCCTTTAATGCCCATGAATTTTTTGCTAAATATTTTGCCCTATTCAGTGCATAGTTTTTATCATCTATTTTTTCAGAATAATCAGAGTTAAATTTGTCTAGTCGATCTAGGAAATTTATATAGTAGAATTCAACTCCAAAAGTTTTTGCATCCTTTCGATATTTATAATCCCCTTCTGAATATTTTTTCTTCCACATAGTTCAATAAAAGATATAATTTGTTGAAGTCTGTTGAATTTTAATAATAATTACTTTAGCATTGGATTCCTTAAATACTCTGAATATAAATACAATACCATATCCACATAGCGCTGGTAAAAACCGGGGGATTCATTTTCAAATTTCAAAACTTCCATAGGATCTAAATAAAAACGTTGAAGTCGATATTTTTCAGTATCATCTTTGTAATTTGGTTCAATAAGTAGATTTCTTTTAGAATTAAGGTGACTATTAATGTTTCTTAAATGATACATATGATCAAACGCCCATAAAGATGGAAGTTTGTCTGCATCAATTTTCAGAGTATTTTCAGTTAAATCGCCTTTTGAACCAAACGTCTTAAAATAAAATATCGCCTTGAAGATTCTATTTTCTTCATTTTGACTCAAATTAAGTTTAAAATTTTTCAAATAAGACCAATCATCTCTCGGTTTTCCTATTCCATTCAATTTGAGAATTAAACATTTGGGATTCAATTCTACCTTGCCAATATGTTCGTTGAAAAAAGTATGTGATAAATTCTTTGCTGATGAGCTATTAATTTTCCAATTCGGGGTTGGATCCATAATAAAGTTCTTATTATTCAATAAATACTTTGCGATTTTTTCTATCCCAGGATTAACCCATGTAAATTCTGAAAGTACTTTCTCAACTTGTCTAAAACAATGAGTAGCATATTTCTCAAGATCATTATTAACTCTTGCTACCTCAGCTAACCCAGCTTCTTTTCGCAGTTGAATATTAAATTCCCCATCAAAACAATAATTTTTAGAATCAAAATACTCACATCCTTTGTGAAAAGCATCCTTATCCTTCATTAGTTCACCTGTCAAATGGCGTTCATATAACCATTCCTTTTCAAACCATTCCTTTAAGGATTCAATTATTTCTTCACTCATAAGGTGTTCATTTAAATTGAGACAATAAATTTCTATATACCCGATCTTTACCTTTTATCATTTTCAAAAACTCTAATTTTCCACTAATAACAGCCAGTGCGTTTTTTTGAGCCTTTCCCAAATTATAGTTATGAATTAAGGCTCGTAGATTACGCACATACGTTCGATTAACATTTAATTTATCATTGACAACAACTCCTGTAACTTCTTGTCGATTACTTCTTGTTTGTATTCTGGTTTTTGTTTTCTTAATTCGAAAATTATTTTTTCTCACAATTATTTTTCCTAACTCCGAAAAAAACTTATCATCAAAAATTCTTCTATAACCAGAAAACGTTATATCGTCAGCGTAGCGGGAATAATTCAATTTATACTTTACAGAAAAAACTTTTAAGTCCAAATCTAATTTTTCACAACAGATATTTGACACTATTGGACTCATTGGAGATCCTTGAGGAAGACCACCATCCTTACAGGCTAATCGTGCTATAATACTTGCCATTTCATCGCTGAAATTGAAAGGTTCATTTATCAAACTTTCAACTATCTGGTTGGCTTTAATCGAAGGAAAAAAGTCTTCGAGGTCTAAATTTAAAACATATGTCTTATTCGTGTGTATTTCAGCATTTGAAACAATACCTCTTCCTTTCACAAAGCCGTGACAATTTACATTCGGAGTGTAGAATAGTTCCAACATTTGAGCAATTTTCTTCTGAACTAGTTTTAACTGTTTTGAAGGGGCACAAATTTTTCTTTCGTCACCCGATTTTTTTGGGATTGAGAATTCAAAATATTGTCTATTGATCGTTCGATACAAATAAATGAAAGATTTTTTCTCCCATAGTTTTCTATCTTTTCCGTCCTTTGAATTTTCATAAAGAAGAAAAAAGTTATAGGCTTCGAGAAAATCATCGAAATCCTTTCCCTTTTGTAAAATCATCCAAATTGTATCTTCAATATTTTCCATTTAAAAAATTTAAAAATGCCTGACCGTTAATTTCTCAAAGTGCGTAGCACCGATTAAATCAAAATATAAGCCTCAGCTTATAGAAGGGTTGTAAAAGAAAAGGGCAGTCAGTCATATCGACTGTTTTCAGTTGGAACCTTTTTAAATGCATTGCGAAACACAACACAGAATCAAATCAATTTCAGTCAGGCATTTCAAAGAACTTCTGCAAACCTACTCCCCTTCCATGCAATCAACATGCACAGGAAAAAAACTTTGCTTCCCGAAGGTAAAATTATTTGTAAGGATTACCAACATCTTTAATTGTTTTATTGTTGGAAATCATTCTTATTTGGTTTTATAGGATCTCTAAAAAAAACAATCCCTACGCTGCACGAACCAACCCTTGTTTAAGTAATGAGTTTCCGAAGACCTTTTGTGCGCTACATCGCCTACATACCCTGAACCCGATGTGTTCCAGGAGGTGTTCGTTGAAAGCCAACCCTTCGTTTTCCTTTAAGCGGTAATATACCTTGAATAAATCCATTAACGGCTGCTTAATCTCCGTTTCAATGTGCGTTAAGCGCTTCATCACTGCTTCTTTTGGCGCTGCAATGGTCAATCGCTTTAGGTTGATACTCTCAGGATTCTTGTAATTGAATGACTGGATTCCATATACCTCCATTACTTCTCGGTTCAAATGACTGCTTGTGAGCCATTGCTTAACCTCATCCAGTTTTTCGCCGATCGCCGTTTCTACCTCCTCCAAGGTAAGGGCCTCATATGCCTGATAGCCGCTGTTCTCTATTTTTACATCAATGTTTTCAGTAACCTTAAACTTCCATCTCAAACGAAGTTTAAATTGATCCGGATACTTGGTACGAAGGTCTTCGTTGGCTTCACACCACTCGATGAATTCCACCTCACGTTTCGAATTCAAAATGGATTCAGGAATTCGTATATTCTCATAATTGGATAGCATGCGCTGACAGTTCTGAAAATAATGAAATGCAGGAGGAATAGCATTCTTGTACACAAAGGATCGTTGTGTTTCTCTCGGCTTCAGCTTGGAAAATTGAGCCACAAATTCTTCCGGGTCTGAGAAAAACAATTCATAGGCCATCAAGGTTCCCAATTCCCAATTATTAAACCACTTGAACTGCATGTGCTTTGCAAATTCAGAGAAGTTTAAGCCTTTGACATCCATTTTCTTAATGATGCGTTCTGCATTTGATCGAGTAATAAACACTTCCATAGTCGGTTATTTTTTTTGATTCGATACAAAATTATAGCCCTTCTATGCAATGTATCTGCACAAAATAATTACCTTTGCGGAAATCTTAACTTGTTGCCATGTCCATCACCAAAAACGCCTTACTTCGCTATCTTACCCTCGACCGTTGCTTTCGCAATACCGGCAGGGCTTACAGCTTTGACGACCTGCTCCATGAAGTGAACGAGGCACTGCTGGAAGACGACCACCGCAGCAGTGGGATCAATACGCGCCAGTTGCGTTCGGACATTCGTTTTATGCGCAGCGAGGCAGGGTACAATGCGCCCATCGAGACGCGCATTTACCGAGGCAAACAACGCGCCTATTTCTACAGCACCCCGGAGTTTTCCATCCATAATAGCCCAATGACCGAAACCGAAGCCAAGCAGTTTAAAGGCGCCCTGGAATTGCTGCAACGCTTTTCGGGCGGACCCGGCTTTGAATGGGTGGATGAAATCAATGTCATGCTGAAAAACAAGTTTGGTGGCGGAGACGAAAAAGTGATTTCCTTCGAATCTAACTTCGACTATACGGGAAAAGAACACATCACTCCCCTATTCAACGCCATCGTGCAAAAGAAGGTGTTGAGCGTGCACTACGCCCCCTTCAATGGCGATCCGTTCACGCTGACGTTTCATCCGCATTATTTGAAACAGTACAACGGAAGATGGTTTGTCTTCGGACTCAATGAACAGATCGAAGTACCTACATGGAACATGGCCTTGGACCGCATCCAAGAACTTACGCCGCTCACCGATGCGTATGTCCCGAGCACCCTTGATTGGGAATACTATTTCTCCGACATTGTTGGAGTAACGCGCTTAGCCGGTGAACTGGTGCTTATAGAACTGCTGTTCAGTCCCAAACGGGCGAAGTACGTACTTACGAAACCCCTGCACGAAAGCCAATGGCACCAGCTACGGGAGGATGGCTTATATGTGCGCTTGAAATTGGTTCCCAACCCAGAACTCGAACAATTGATTTTATCGTTTGGGGAAGATGTTAAGGTGCTTCAGCCGGAATCGCTCGCTACACGAATTAGCACTCGAGCGCAAGCGATGGTGGGGTTGTATGATAACAAGTAATTTGGAAGATGATTGACATTACCTTTAAAACCTATTCCGATGCAGGAGGTGGATACTTCACTGTATAAAGAAAAACAATCAAATAAATTATTAGATAAGGTATGAAAGAGAAAACAAAAACAAATAAAAATATACTAAAATCATATAGCACTAAATTATGAAAATCACTGCCTTGTGTTAATGGCTCAATCAAATCATTTATTAGTACACGCACCAATTCCCAAACGAAATCAGTATAACCCGTTGATATGCCAAGAGCATTAAATAAAAGGGATCCGAACAAAACGATGAATAAATAAATTGTAAATGAAATTGAACCTTTTGAATTTACAGCATCATCTAAATAGTTATTTTCATAGTTTTCAGTTGTTTTTAATGGATTACCTATTTTTGATTGCAGTTGATTTAGCCACTTATGAATTACAAACAGGGTAGCAAGATTGAGTATAGCAAGAAACAAAAAAGCCCAAATACCAAATAAAAATTTACTGAATCCGAATATGGCTATGAAAATATTTTTTCTCGGTTGTTTTTCACGTAAATAAAAATAACGGAATGGGTAGGAAATGACATAATGAAGCGAAATTAAAGAAATAAATAACTGAATTAGCAATAAAACAAGCACAAAAACGGCATATGCAAAGAACATTCCTAATATAATTAGCATCAAAAACAACCCAATAAATAGAGTAATATTCGATATCAAACCATCAAACAATAACCTCAAAATTCCAACATCAGAATTTCGATAATTTATATATGCTTGATCACTATTTAATTCAAGAATATTAACTAATTTGACATTTTTAGTATTGTTCAACACCATATCAAACCAAAAAGGGATATCCAAATGTGTTACAACAAGAAACAACATACAAGAACCTAGTAAATAAAATCTCCATTTTATGCCAGAAAAATCGTTTTGTACTCTTGTTTCTGATTCCAAGAATGGAACAATTTGTTTATCATTACGAAGTCTAAATTTAAATTCCTTTGCATCAGTACTTATTACAATTAAATCTTGTTTTTTTTCTAAAAACCAATTAACCATTGCCTTTGCAATTTTCCCTTTGTAAAACAGAGCAAACCAACCTAAAAATTGAAGGAATATAATGAAAAGAAATATCCAAACAGTCCAGGAGCTATTCTTAAAAATATTTCCAATGAACAGAGAACCAAAATGCTCCCCAATACCAAAAATCTTAACCATCATTTGACTTATCAAATTTTGGCTTGCTCCCGTCATGAAAAAAGCAAAACAGCAAGCTAATTGATTGGAAGCATTTTCATTAATCGGATTACTCCATATATCGTTTAGGAGTTTTTTTTCTCGAACTTCATTGGAGTTCATGTTGAATATTCCCTGAGAATGTTCAATGCTAATTACACCTTGTTCACTTATAAATATTTTATTTACAACTGGTGTGTCATCTTTCCAAAAATTCATTTTCAAAATTTATTTTTTAAATGCCTAACGAATTTAAATAAATTAATTACAATCTCTCCTATGCACATCCACTGCACTAATGCCGCCTAGCTTTGCATTGAACCCCGTAAATAGCACAGCGCAATGGTCATCAATCAACTCTACGCCCCGTATTTTCAGAAATCGAAATTGTTCCTATACCCTTTATTGGGCATCGAACGTGGACTCACTGCTCCAGAAGAGGTGTATTTCTCTTGGGAAGGAAAATATGCGGCCGAAGACCAGAAGTTGATCCTCGTATACCAGAATCTCTCAGACCCAAGTTACCAAGCATTGAAAAGCAGCCAGCTTTCCAAACACTGTTTATTACTAGAAATCATCCCAACCATGGACGGCCAAGAACTCTATGTCTTTGATTTTTCTTCGTATGCCACCGACTGGGACCACCTCATTGCCGGCAGGTACAGCAAGTTGGCCCACAAAACTAAGCAAATCATCCTCGACTACTTCGAACGCTATAGCGGAAATTACATCTACATGCACAGTTTTTTATTTCCCAACAAGTGGTTTAAGCGTTACGCTGAAATTTTGGACGTTCCCGAAGAACTCCTCATAGAAGTGGGCGAATTATGCGACAAACCCGATGGGAAGAAAGAGCTTTTCACCATCCATGACTTCTTCCTCCCCTATTCGGACGACGAACCCAATGCAACGCAACCCCCTTTCCCTTCGTGCGATCGCTGCAACGATCAAGGCGTCATTCCTAAGTACAGCCACATTTCCAACGGCGTGTGCTTCAAATGCTATGGGCGCAAAAAGAAGGAACAGGAAAGGGATTTAGAACGTCAAGGCAATATATAAAGGAAGATGAACTAACTCAAAAACAAAGAATTAAAAAAATATTCAACCCGAAGGCAACCTCTTAACCCCCTGATACGATTACTATGCACAATCCAATTTTTCACGAACACCTTTAGCACACCTGCTCTTGCTGTGTGCTGTTTGCACGCTTGCGCGTTTTAATGCGTAGGCATGTTCTGAAGGCTTGACTTGTACCTAAGAACCCACGTAACCCTTAAACCCTAAATAACCCTATGCACCAAGCAACGATTAAGCGCCCAAGCCGCGAAGAAGTAGACACCAACGATCAACTTCTTAAAGCTTTTGTGGCCCTCTTCTCGGCTAAAAACTATGATGAAATCGTGCCCTTATTCCACTACAACGGCAGGTATTTCAACCGGTTCACCTACGCAACCCTCAACGGGTATTTCTTTGAAGTGCTCAAAACGCGCTATGGTCTTCGCGAGCACTTTTGTATGGGGGTGAACTACGGTTTCTCCAACGATGAAACCCCTGGTCAGGTGGTGGTCGAATTCCGTTTCATGGATTTCGACCCCTTCACGCACCCAGAGGCCAATCCCAACAAAAACCTCGCTAAACGACTTGGAGAACCCGGCGACGACGACCTCAAGGAGTTGGTTTACCGCTATGCGCTATCGTTCAAGGACGGCAAAATATACTCCCTCCGACACCCAAACCGCTTCACCGAAACCCTGGAAAAATTCACCCTCGAAAACTAATCCCTCCTATGCATAACTTCTACGAAAAACGCAAAAAAGTCCTATTATCAATCCTTTGTTCCGTGGCCGCTTACGGCTTGATCAACGGTTTACTCCTACCCCTTCCGGTATGGAAATACTTGGTCATTGAAGGAATCTTGTCCATCGGGTGGATGCTCACAGAGCGCGAATTGAAGAAAACCTAATGCTCCATCCTTCATAAAAAATATAGCTCATGAAAATCAAGCCTTACCCCAAAAAAGAAGTGCACCAGCTAATCCTTGGCAAGCAACGCACGCAACAAGTGGAGCAAGGCTACTTCGATGGGCGTTTTGTGCAACGCGCCGAGCCGTCGAAGAAGATTTACCGCCGGGAAAAGAACAAGCGGTGGGGAGAGGAGTGACGGGGGGGGGATTAAAAACTCATTTTAACGAAATAACCTTTTTATAGGAAAATAGGATAAGTGTAAAGGGTTTGAATTAAAAGGAATTTAAGGGTGAAATAATTTCAATCCAACGATAAATTAAACAATAAAACTGCACTTGCATAAATGAACCGTTACCCGTTTGACGTAAAAACCTAGTTGGCAGTAGTTTTTATCATTTTGCTTTAGCTACAATTGTCATTACAGGTCGGTTTAGTTTAACAAGGTCTGACATTGTCGAAGCGAATGAAATTCTTGCATGTTCAAAGTCATAATCGCAAAGAAGTAAAATAACAGGTCCTTTATTCTTCCAAATTGCCGAGTATTGGTGAATTTGTCCTGTTGCTCTCTGAACTGCACCTGCACTTGAATCACTTTTCATTTCAATTAGTATCGTGTCGTTAATTACAATGTCTGCACGTCCTTTATTACCTATGGCAGAGTCACCAATTGGATATTCTAATTCTATTTTCGCATCAGGTAAGTTTTTTCTCAAATGTCTGTATAATCTGTCTTGATACTCATATTCATAAGATGCACCTCTCGGATTCCAATTTTGTAATGCTGTTGCAAAGTCATTGAATAGTGTCGAGTTACTTGCTGATTTTATACTGTTTATTTGTTGCTCTGTCTTGGCATTAATTACAAGTTCGTTTGTCGGATTCATCTCAACTTTTACAATTTCGTTACTGTATTTTGTTTGCTTGTCAGAACCCCAACCAAAAAGCTGCCTTAGTTCAATTTTTATACGTTTTAAAATCTGCGGATTCTTATTACAGAGATAAAAAATCACTCCAACTCCAACAATAATCGGAAACCAGTAGAAATGGTTTGTGAAAACCTCAAATTTTCTCAACAAATTAAATCTTATGCTAAAAAGTCCTTCAATTAGAATGCGAAAAAATACTGAAATGTTTTGAAGTGCTTTCCAAACAATACCACCAAAAAAGAAAAATTGACCAATAGTAAATAACTTTTCGTCCAGAGAGGATGTCCTGTTTGTTTCAACGATGTCTTTAAGTGTTTCAGAATATGTTTTAAGTCTTGATTTCACTCTTCGCAAACTCCAATTACCTGTTTCGTCACGCAACGAACCAACGAACGCCAGAACAAGCACAACTAAAAAAAAGAAAAACACAAGCGTTGAATAAAATGTAAATTTGTTACCGCGAACATTAAATAACTCAAATAACTCGTCAAGGAGTGGTGCAATAATTAAAACCAATAAACTGCCCCAAATGACAAATTTCATTCGTCTGCCGTAAAGTTTCCTGTCAATGTTGTCAACAGTGTCAAAAAATTTAGTGAACACAGACTTTGTCTGCGTTAATGTTTCGTTGATTAAGTCATTTGTTTTGTTTTCCGTTGTGTCCATACTTTAATTGTTAATGTATCTTGCTAAAATTACCGCAAACGTACTTATTACCCATCACAATTTCACTGACACAAAGCAAAAGGTTGTTGACTTGGTATCATAAAATTATGATTTTCAAAAATAATTATAATTTATAAAAAAAAACAGTTGGGCGCGGAGTGAAGGGGGATTGGTCTTTCTTGAATCTTGAAACCGGAAACAACTTATTAAACAAATCATTACCTTTAACTAAGCCCCTTCCCCTATGGTTACCAAAAAAAAAGATCCTTTCTACGAATCCGAAGAGCAGGTCAGTATGTGGAAAATCTATGTTAAAGGATTCCTTGCGCTGTTCATCGTCATTTCAGGCTTCAATCTGGTGTTAAGCGCACTCCTGTTCTTTCCATGGAATGCGTTGAATGCGGCTTTACAAGGATCCCTCGAACTGCCTTTTTGGACGTGTTTCGGAGCTTTGTGGGTGCTCGAATTACTGCTGTTTTTCCTAATAATCCTGTCTCCAAAACCTCCTTCGGACGGGATTGAACATCCGTTTGAAAGTAAAAAAGGGCTTTTTGTTAACCGATATTAATTACAAGCTGGCTTACAAGGAACAAAAGGTTGCGATGTATTTCGCTGCTGCAAATTTCTTCTGCAACCTTCCAAAGTGATTCACTGGTAAACTGAGGAAGGTACAGTTCTTTAAATCTTTTTTCAATAGAGTTTCTCTGCGCTCACGCATTATTGCTGGATTAAAAATATCATCCCTTTGCCCGTCAATGAATAATACCTTTTTCGCTATTTGCTCGAAATTGAGTTCTGGATTGGCCCCTAAATCTTCCCCCCAGATTAATTCCTTAAAAACAGCATCCGTGTTTTCATTTTCTCGAAGCGTCTCTAATTCGTTCATCATCGTGGTCCAAGCCTCTGCGTCCAACTGAGACCTAAAAAATCTTGAAACTGATGACGCATCTATGTCCTGTATTTTCCAAGCAGATAGAACCACGACCAGAGAATCTAATTTTAATTGCAACTCATCTTTTAAACATTTGGCCGCGGCAATGGCAGATACCCCACCAATCGAATACCCCAGAATACTCACTTTAAAATCCTCGGTTAGGCGAAATCTTTTTGGATCATCTTTTATAGTTTGGTACAAGGCTTTCACGTCTGCTTTTACCTGGGTATAACCTCCGTGGTACAAATAAATTCCATGTACTTTTAGCCGACTCACTGGACTTACGGTATCCTGACCATCGCTTGCCATGGAACGTCCAAAATGAAAAGGAAGGGGCAATAGTATAGCAACAATGCCTTGTTGGTTCAACTGCTCACCAATTTCATTGTATTTTTCGTAATGATCTTCCCTATTGCCAATTCCCTCTAAAAAACCGTTGAACATAATGACCACATGATTTGACCGATCATCGGTATTTTCCCAAACCTTGCATTCGAATTCATGGTTGTTGGTGTATTTCTTAAGGTTTTGGTACAAGACCTCGGTTTTTAATATAAAAGGTTCTTCCATGGCGGTTGGTTTAATTTTACCCTAAATTTATCGATTTTCCGGCAACATCGAATGGGTATTTCAACTACTAAAACATTGAATTAACGCGTGGGGTTTGGTGCTTAAGCATCGTTTCCACCTTTGAAAAGGATTAGATTTTATCGCTTACTCACTAGAATTTAGAACCAATAAAAGAAAAGACACCTGTAACGTAGTTCTATTTTTAGATTCTATGGTATATTTCCCTTGGTCAAACCACAATGAACGATTCGATTCGATACCAAGTGAACATGCGGAGTAAAATATGTAAATCTGCCGCATTCTCCGGATGGATGCTTCCTTTTACTAGACCATCGTAGATGTATCGGAGGTAGGTGGGTTCGAGGTTCACGACCCCAATATATTAATTTATCTGCGTAGTTTTGGTATGATGAATCTTTTGTTAATATCAATTCCACGATGAACGAAGCCCTACGCCGTTTTAAAGAGGATCGTCCCGAAGAATATCAAGAATATCGAGGGTATCAGCGCAAGTACCAGCAATTGAAGGTTCAGTTTATCGTTGCATGTACTGTTGCACTCAGCGTTGTTGTTGGGGACTATTTGCTGTGGGGTATGGTACCTGCCATAGCAATGGGCGTAATCGCCTTGGGTGTACTCATAGGGCTTTATCGGTCGCAATCCCGTACGCGTTCAACGCTTCGTCTTTCGATGGCGCTCATGCAACTAACCTTCGATGATCCTTCGGAGGTTTCACCGGAGATCAAGGAGGAGTTAAAGGATATATTTAGGCAAGATTAATTCAATCAGACTATTTCTTTAGAGAAATAACCCCTACCAAATCCCTGGTAGCACCGCTTTGCGGTCCTTGGGATAATCCGGGAATTTTTCCTTGTACCATCGGTGATGCGAAATCGCTCGGGGTACCACGTTGGCAAAGGTCCAAATGGCAAAGACCAAGCCCGGTAAACTCCAGGTTAAGATGCCAAAGCCCACCCATTCAATGACCTCGCCCAATAAATTCGGACACGATACCCAACGGAACATTCCGCCCATGGGGATTTTATACCCCGTTTCTCCCGGCTTGCGCAAATTGATCAAAATGGCGTCTGAATGCCAATTAATGGCCATTCCCGTGAAAAAGACAGCCATCCCAAGGATGAACCGTGGATCGCTGAGCCATTCCATGCTGTACTCCGCGAGGTTACCGAAGTAATAGCCCATGAAAAATCCGTTCATGGTATTGAACAGCATGGCCGAAACCATGATGATGACCGGCATTTTCTTGCCCTTCGTTTTTAACCGTAAAGGAAATATAATCGAACGGTTCACATAATGAAACACAAAAAGCCCCACCATAATGCCGCTCACGGTGTTCAAGGTCTTCTCCCCCGCCCACAAAAAATACGCGAGGATCACCAATACAAACACTTCCATGATGAACCATCCCCAGCGGTTGTCGACCATAGGCCCCCATCGCTCGTTGGAATGCCGTCCGTAAGGTGCGGTGGTTTTGAACAAGTATAAAAACGTGATGATCCCAATGGCGATCCAAGCCCAAGAGATCCATTCAAACGTTGTTGCTGTCATGCCTTTAATTTTTTATGTACCCGTTCCCTTTAAACCATTCCACTAAATCTGCTACCGTTTCTTTGAAGGGACGAGGATTATGCTGCAGTTCGAGCCGCGCTTTCTCATGGCTGATCATCGGGCTTCCGTGGAGCAAGATTTCGATGGATTCGATCGTGTACAGCGGCGCTTTACCGGTAAACCACGACTGCAACTTAACGAAGGGAAGGCCGGCTTTTACGACCCACACAGGCACGTTTGCCACCCATATTTTGCTTCCTTTCACCTCGCTCACAATGCTTACGATATCCTTCATGGTGTAGTATTTTCCCGACAACAAATAGTTCTCACCCACACGTCCCATGGTCAAGGCGTTGCAGATGGAACTGGCCACATCGCGCACGTCGACCCAGTCGTAACCTCCCGCGAACATGGCGGGAATTTTCCCAAGGTAAATGTCCAGGATGGCTTTTCCCTGAAGCGATAGCTTGTTCTCGGGCGCCCCAGTAACCGAGGTGGGGTTTACCATCACAGCGGGAAGGCCCAATTTCACGAACTCCAATACGGTAAGCTGACCGTCGCGCTTGCTTTGGTCGTAGGCGAAGGCGGTGTTGTCCACGAAGT
>Ga0194130_10002054_pt1 | contig 30253 bp, 23 predicted proteins | sample TA2KigsurfametaG_FD_160084 | JGI IMG/M metagenome (GOLD analysis project Ga0194130, IMG submission 160084) | Freshwater microbial communities from Lake Tanganyika, Tanzania - TA2015050 Kigoma 12 surface | ecosystem: Environmental > Aquatic > Freshwater > Lake | place: Tanzania: Lake Tanganyika...
CGCTTCAAATCCCAAGTCGTTGACACTATCCGGGAAGTATTTCAGCAGCCTGCTAGGGGAAGATACACGGTCTCTCCGTTGTTGTAAACACGCAGTCACTCGCGCACTCACACTCCTCCCAAGCCAGTCTCCCGGCGCAACTGGTTGGCCACCTTCGGCTCAAAGCCCTGCAGGTGGCGGATGATGGCCTCGGTCTGCTCGGGTTGATTGAGATCAAGGTGGACTCGCGCCATCTGGTACCAGGCGAAAGGACTCATCGGCTGCAGAACCGTGTTGCGCTGGAGTGCGGACAGGGCCTCCTCGAGCCTTCGCTGCCGGATGAGAACCAGCCCCAGACCGTACCACGCACGGTCGAGTTTCTCGTCGATCGCCACGGCACGCCGAAACGCCGCCTCGGCATCCGGGAGCTGACCCTGCGCCTCAAGGAGAAAAGCAAGGTTGAAATGCAGCGCTGCATTGTTGGGTTGCAGGCCCAGCGCCTGCCTCAGGAGCGTGATGGCCTCGGCGCGATTGGGTGCTGCCTGACCTTCATCACGCTGCCCGAGAAAGTGCGCCAGGGTGGTGAGCACAAAGAAATCGTCCGGCCGGACCGCGCGCATCTGGCGCAGGTACGCGATCGCCTGGTCGCGCAAGCCCAGCAACACGTATACGAAGACCTGGGTGCGCAGGAGCATCCAGGAAAAGTGGTTGACCAGTGCTTCAATCACCGCGCGGGCACGGACGTGGCTCCGCTACTTGCACCGTTCGATGCCAATCTCGAGGCACACGGAGATCTTCGCGATCAACGCTGCAATCCACACGAAAAGCATGATGAAGAAGGTCACGATGGGCAGATGCCGATCGAGCACCACACGTGGCGCCACGAATCGCGCCGCGCGTTCGAAAGGGCGGGTCATCATGCCCAGCACCTGGTAGAAGAAGTTGCGATCCCGGCGTTCGCCGGCAAGGAGCGCAACCAGACCCTTGCCGAGAAGGGCCATCAACACGATCTCGGCGATCAGCTTCACGAGGCTTGCAACAAGAAGCATGTTGCGATCATGCACTATGGCTCAGTTGCTCGAGGATCGCCGGATTTTCCAGCGTGGAGGTGTCCTGGGTGATCGCCTCGCCCCTGGCCACGGACCGCAGCAGGCGACGCATGATCTTGCCGGAACGCGTCTTCGGAAGGTTGTCGCCGAACCGCAAGTCCCTGGGCTTGGCAATCGGCCCGATTTCCTTGCCTACCCATTCGCGCAACTCGGCTGCGACCGACTTTGCCTCCGCGCCGCTGGGGCGGGCCTGCTTGAGCACGACGAAGGCGCATATCGCCTCTCCGGTGAGATCGTCGGGGCGCCCAACCACCGCGGCCTCCGCAACCAGGGGATGCGCCACGAGCGCAGACTCGACCTCCATGGTGCCGAGCCGGTGGCCCGAAACATTGAGAACATCGTCGATGCGACCGGTGATCGTGAAGTAGCCCGTGTCCTTGTTGCGGACGGCACCGTCGCCAGCCAGATAGTAGCCCTTGAGTTCTTCAGGGTAGTAGCCCTTGCGGAACCGCTCAGGATTGCCCCAGATCGTGCGGATCATCGAGGGCCACGGCTTCTTGATCACCAGCAGGCCTCCCTGCCCGTTGGGCAGATCGTGCCCCGCCTCGTCCACGATTGCTGCGGCAATTCCGGGAAGTGGCAAGGTACACGAGCCCGGCACCAGCGGGGTTGCTCCCGGCAACGGCGTGATCATGTGCCCGCCGGTCTCGGTCTGCCAGAAGGTGTCCACGATCGGACAACGCTCACCCCCAACCTCCCTGTAGTACCACATCCAGGCTTCCGGATTGATCGGCTCGCCCACCGAACCGAGCAGTCGCAGGCTGCCCAGGTCGTAGTGCGAGGGATGCAGTTTTGGCGCTCCCTGCGAGGCCTTGATCAGCGACCGGATCACGGTGGGGGCGGTGTAGAAGATCGTGCAACGGTGGCCCTCGATCATGCGCCAGAAGCGGCCGGCGTCGGGGTGGGTGGGCACCCCTTCGAACACGATCTGCGTGGCTCCGGCTGCAAGCGGGCCGTAGGCAATGTAGGTATGGCCAGTGACCCAGCCCACGTCGGCGGTGCACCAGAAAACGTCGCTCGGCTTCAGATCGAAGGTCCACTTCATCGTGAGCAACGCATGCAGCAGGTAGCCGCCCGAGGCATGCTGAACCCCTTTGGGCGTACCGGTTGATCCGGAGGTGTAGAGGATGAACAGCGGATGCTCCGCATCCACCCAGACCGGATCGCAGGTGTCGGGCTGATTGGCCTCTGCATCGTGCCACCACACATCGCGACCGCGGTGGAACGGAATCTTTGCCCCGGTACGACGCCAGACAATCACATGTCGAACCGGGTCGCAACCGCCCATCGCAAAGGCATCGTCGACCGCAGGCTTGAGCGGTATGTGCTTGCCACCGCGTACCTGCTCGTCGGCAACGATGACGAGTGTTGCACCGGCGTCGATGATGCGCTCGTGAAGCGAGCGGCTCGAGAATCCGCCAAAGACCACCGAGTGAATCACGCCGAGCCTCGCGCAGGCCTGCATCGCCACGATCGCCTGCACCGACATCGGCATGTAGATGATCGCCCGGTCGCCCTTCTTGTAGCCAAGCGACTTGAGCCCGTTGGCAAAGCGGCAGACGCGATGGTAGAGATCCTTGTAGCTTACCCAGGTGAGTGCGCCGTCGTCGGACTCGTAGACGATCGCGGTCCTGGATTCGGTAGGCGTGCCCAGATGCCGATCGAGGCAGTTGTAGGACACGTTGAGTTCGCCGTCGGCAAACCACCGGTAGAAGGGCTTCTCGCTCTCATCGAGCACGGAGCTGAAGGGCTTGTGCCACTGCACATGCTCCCGGGCGAGCCGCCCCCAAAAGCCCGCATGGTCGGCCTCCGCCTCGGCGCACAGGGCGTGGTATTGCTCCATGCCCGACACCGCTGCCTGATGCACGAATTCCTGTGCCGGGGGAAACACCCGGTTTTCCTGCAACACTGAATTGATCACAGCACTCATCGATCACCCCCTCCAGGTTGGTAGACAGAAGCCTCAGGCTACGCGGGCAGACTTGCGCCGCCCTTACTCACTGCGGGAAAGTATCCTATAGAATCCATCATGCGTGGAGCCATGCCGGCGAAGCAACGCGCAGCTTTTGGGCAACTCGGGCGCAGCATAAGCACAGCCTAAGCCGCCTCGGGCACGCCCGACGCGGCGCACTGCATCGTGGCCGATGGCTCCCGGATACTCCCTGCAGGAGGCAGACATGGCGGTCATACGCGAAGACGATCTCATCCAGAGCATCGCCGACGGCTTCCAGTACATCAGCTATTACCATCCGCCCGACTACATCCGCGCCCTCGGTGCAGCGTACGAACGCGAACAGAGCGCTGCGGCACGCGACGCCATCGCGCAGATCCTCACCAACAGCCGGATGTCGGCCGAAGGCCATCGCCCCATGTGCCAGGACACCGGTATTGCAACCGTGTTCCTCAAGGTGGGCATGGGACTTCGCTGGGATACCCGTATGAACCTCCATGACATGGTCAACGAGGGGGTGAGGCGCGCCTACAACAACACCGCGAACCGTTTGCGCGCCTCGGTGCTTGCGGATCCCGCTGGGGCGCGACGCAACACCCGCGACAACACCCCGGCGGTCATTCACATCGATCTGGTTCCGGGCGATGAACTCGAGGTGGTGGTCGCCGCCAAGGGTGGTGGGTCGGAAGCCAAGAGCAAACTGGCCATGCTCAACCCGAGTGACTCGATCATCGAATGGGTGGTGAAAACGGTTCCGGGCATGGGTGCCGGTTGGTGCCCTCCCGGAATGCTCGGCATTGGTATCGGCGGAACCCCGGAGAAGGCGATGTTGCTGGCCAAGGAATCCCTGATGGCGCCGATCGACATGAGCGAGCTGCGCGCGCGCGGACCGGCCAACCGTATCGAGGAAATGCGCATTACGCTCTACGAAAAAGTTAACGCACTCGGGATCGGCGCGCAAGGGCTCGGGGGACTCACGACGGTCCTTGATGTGAAGATCCTCGACTATCCTACCCACGCCGCCAATCTTCCGGTTGCGATGATTCCGAATTGCGCGGCAACCCGGCATGCGCACTTCGTGCTCGACGGTTCGGGTCCGGTTGCGCTCACCCCCCCGGCACTGGAGGACTGGCCGCAGGTCACCTGGACCCCGCAGGCGCACAACGCGCAACGCGTCGACCTCGACAGCCTCACCCCCGCACAGGTTGCGGCGTGGAAGCCGGGCCAAACGCTGCTCCTCAACGGCCGCATGCTCACCGGCCGCGACGCCGCGCACAAACGCATCCAGGATATGCTCGAACGTGGGGAGGCACTACCCGTGGACTTCACCAACCGGGTGATCTACTACGTAGGGCCGGTCGATCCGGTTGGCGACGAGGCGGTCGGTCCGGCCGGTCCAACCACCGCCACGCGCATGGATAAGTTCACCGAGACGATGCTCGGCCGCACAGGGCTGATCGCCATGATCGGCAAGGCCGAACGCGGGCCCGAGGCAATCGAAGCCATCCGCAAGCACCGTTCCGCGTACCTGATGGCCGTAGGAGGCGCCGCCTATCTGGTCTCCACGGCGATCCGCTCGGCGCGCGTCGTGGCCTTCCACGACCTCGGCATGGAGGCGATCTACGAGTTTGTGGTGCATGACATGCCGGTTACGGTTGCCGTCGACGCACAGGGCGAGTCAGTACACGAAACCGGTCCTCGCACTTGGAAGGCCAGGATCGCGGGGATTCAAGTGGTTGCTGCCTGATGTCAGATGCGGGCGTCACGGGTACACGAGGGCCGGGGAAACCACGCCTCGTGATCGCGCAGTTTAAGCACGAGACGAACACCTTTTCCCCGGTGCCTACACCACTCGAGCGCTTTGCGCGGGCCGGTAGCCAACCGCTGACCGGAGACGCTGTGCGCGAGGAGTTTCGTGGGACGGGCTCAGCGATCGGCGCGATGATCGACCTGGCCGAGGAGGCAGGTGCCGAAATCATCCTGCCTGTTGCCGCCGATGCTGCGCCTAGCGGCCCAGTGGCGCGCGAGGCCTACAACTGGATTGCCAGGCGGATCTGCGATGCGGTCCGCATGGGATGCGATGCGCTGCTGCTCGATCTGCACGGCGCAATGGTAAGCGAGGATCACGAGGATGGCGAGGGCGAACTGCTGCGCCGGATCCGGGAGCTTGCGCCCTTGCTGCCCATCGGTGTTGCACTCGACATGCACGCCAATGTGTCGGCTGCAATGGCCCGGTACGCCACAGTGATCGCGGGCTACCAGACCTACCCGCATGTCGACATGGCCGAGACCGGTCTGCGGGCTGCGCGACCGATCCTTGCGGGCCTGGGTACCCCCGCACCCGTGCTGTCCTGGGGCCGGGTGCCAATGCTGCCCCATGTCATGCGGCAGTCAAGTCTCGACTCACCCAACCGCGCGATTCAGGCCCGCTGTCGCGCAATCGAAGCCGAAGGCGCGCTGGCGGCATCGGTCTTCGTGGGGTTTCCGCATGCCGATGTCGCATGCGCCGGGATGAGTGCAGTCGTTGTGGATTCCTCCAGCCCGCAACGCGCCGCGGCATGGCGTAACGAACTGCTTGCAATGTGCTGGCAAGCGCGCCACGACTTTGTGTATTTGCCTCAACCGCTCGCGATTTCGATGGAGACTGCGCGCGAGGCGGCGCGAAGCCATGCGGCGAAATCACACTCCGCCTCCGGTCCGGTGGTGCTTCTTGATCATTACGACAACTGTGCTTCCGGCGGAAGCATGGACACCACCACCGTCCTTGAAGCGTTGCTCGCTGCCGGCCTCGAGCAGGCTGCGGCCTTCGCTATCTTCGATCCTGAAGCTGTCGGTCAGATGATGGCGGCCGGTGTAGGTGCCGAACTGGTCGTTGACCTTGGCGGAAAAACAGCGATGCCCTCTATCGGGCTTGCAGGCAAACCGCTGCAACTGAAGGGCCGGGTGCGCACCCTCACCGAGGGGCACTACCGGCTGCGGGGTCCGATGGCACGGGGTTTGCGGGCCAGCCTCGGGCCGAGTGCATTGTTTACGGTGGGCGGCGTTGACATCGCTGTTATCAGCCGGCATGTCGAGCCTTTCGACCTCAACACCCTTGTTGCACTTGGAATCGATCCGGCGTCGCTCCGCTTCCTAATGCTCAAGAGTCGGGTGCACTGGCGCGCTGGCCTCGGCGATCTAGCCGCAGCAGTGATCGAGTGCGCAGGCACCGGGGTATGTACTTCGGATTACTCCGCGCTAGCCTTCAGCCGCGTGCGACGGCCCATCTTCCCGCTCGATCCGGATACTCCGTATGAACTACCCGGGGAATGACAAATCCATAACTGCGGAGCATGTTGCCGCATGCGGGGCAGATCAATGCGCGCGGTGAGCGCGCGCTGCAACCGGAATCGCTGAGGAACATGAGCATGGCACGCATCGCAGTGGGCGGAATGCAGCACGAGACCAATACCTTCGCGCCAACCAGGGCCGATTACGCTGCCTTCGAAGAAGGCGGGGGCTGGCCCGGTATCCAGCACGATGGAGCCATCTTCGATGCACTCGAGGGCACCAACATCCCCGCTCAGGGTGCGATCGAAGCCTTTCACGCTGCCGGCCATCGCGTGATTCCGCTGGTCTGGGCTGCCGCCTCGCCCTCGGCTCATGTCTGCGACCATGCCTTCGAGTCGATTGTGGGCGCGCTTCTCGAGCGTCTGGGACGGGCTGTGGAAAACGGTGGCGTGGATGCGGTCTATCTGGATCTGCACGGCGCGATGGTCACTGAGCTGCACGATGACGGGGAAGGCGAAATCCTGCGCAGGGTCCGTGCAGTGGTTGGACCACGGGTGCCGATCGTGGCAAGTCTCGATCTGCACGCCAACCTCACGCAGGTGATGCACGCAGAGGCCGATGCGCTGTCGGCCTATCGAACCTATCCGCATGTGGACATGGCCGACACAGGCGCCCGAACGGCTTTTCTTGCCATGCGTATGCTCTCCACCGGCCGGCGGCCCGCAAAGCGGATGCACCGCTTTGACTATCTCACAGGTATTCCCTCGCAGAGCACGTTCATCGAGCCAGCGCGCTCACTCTACGCCTTGCTCGAGCGGATCGAGCAACGCGAGGGCGTGTTTCTGTCGTTCACACCCGGCTTTCCGATGGCCGATATCGCCGAGTGCGGGATGGTGGCGTTGGGCTATGGCGACGACGCCACAACGCTCGACCGAGCGGTCAGCGCCCTGGTGGAGGCCATCGTCGACGCCGAAAAGGACTTTGCCCTGGAGCTCCACAGCCCGGAAGATGCGATCCGGCGCGGCCTCGTCACTGGGGCACCCGGGAGGCCGACCGTACTGGCCGACACCCAGGACAATCCAGGTGCTGGCGGCAATGGCGACACCACCGGAATCCTGCAGGCGCTGCTCGAGCTTCGCGCGCAGGACGCCTGTCTCGGGCTGCTGATCGACCCACTGTCGGCGCAGCGGGCGCACGATGCGGGACAAGGTGCGAGCCTCAGCTTCGAACTCGGTGCAAGGTCGGGGCTTGCAGGTCATGCACCGGTTCGCGGCCGCTTCAGCGTGGAGCGCCTCGGCGACGGACGGTTCACCTGCACAGGCCCGATGTTCAGGGGATTTCGGATGCAGCTCGGGCCGATGGCGCTTCTGCGTCAGGGTGCAGTGAGCCTCGTGCTGGCGAGCCGAAAGTGCCAGGCGGCAGACCAGGCCATGTTTCGTCACCTCGGCGTGGAACCTGCGGCCCAGCGACTCCTCGCGCTCAAGAGCTCGGTACACTTTCGCGCCGACTTCCAACCGATCGCGAGCGAAGTGCTGGTCGTCAAATCCCCAGGTCCGGCGCTCGCCGATCCGGCCGAGTTCCCCTGGCGGAAGCTGCGACCCGGCGTGCGTCTGCGGCCACTCGGGCCAGTCTCCCAGGCGCAGGATCCCTGAGCATGCTGATGGCCGCAGAGGTGCCGCGGCTCGAGGTGGCGCGCTGGCTGCTGATCGACGTGGGCAACACCTTCCTCAAGTGGGGGCGGTATCAGCCGGCCGAAGACGGGCCACGTGCTGCTCTGGCCAATTGCGCAACGCATGGCCGGGTACTCCTCGCCGAGATCCCGATCCTCGCAATCGAATGGCGCATGCAGCCCCGCCCTTCGGTCGTGGTGATCTCGAGCGTTGCCGGCACCCGCCACCGCAACCCCCTGATGCGCGCCCTGGAGGTGTGGCCCGACACGCCGGCACCCTTGTGGATCCATGCACAGGACGAGGAGTGCGGAGTACGCAACGAGTACCGCAATCCCGGCCAACTGGGAAGCGATCGGTGGGCAGCACTGATTGGCGCGCGCGGGCTCATCGGTCCATCGTCTGCGCTGGTTGTGGTGTGCGGCACAGCCACCACCATGGATCTGCTCGATGGTGATGGCCGCTTCAGGGGAGGGTCGATCATGCCGGGTCTGGGGTTGATGCAGCGCTCTCTGCACGAACGCACGGCAGCGCTTCCGGATGCTTCGGGTGACTACCTCAAGTACCCGCGGCAGACCGTGGACGCGATCGCCTCGGGCTGTCTGCATGCGCAGGCGGGCGCAGTGGAGCGGGTGTACCAGCAGTATCGCCTCGAGTACCCGGAGTTGCTCTGCATGGTGTCGGGCGGCGCTGCGCGCATGTTGTCGCCCCGGCTGCAGATCACCCATCGGCTGGTTGACAATCTGGTGCTCGAAGGGCTCTACTGCATCGCCTCGCGCAGGGCAAAGGAGCAGGAACCGGGACTGCAAAGCTGAACCTTCCAGACCTCGCGTCAATGCCCCAGAATCTTGGAGAGGAAGTCGCGGGTGCGATCGCTTTGCGGGTTGGTGAAGAAGTCGTGCGGCGGAGCTTCTTCCACAATCTGGCCCTGATCCATGAACACGACCCGATCGGCGACCGCGCGGGCAAACCCCATCTCGTGGGTGACCACCACCATGGTGATGCCCTGGCCAGCGAGTTCGATCATCACATCGAGCACTTCCTTCACCATTTCGGGGTCGAGCGCCGAGGTCGGCTCGTCAAACAACATGATCCTTGGCTTGAGGCAGAGCGCCCGTGCGATCGCCACCCGCTGCTGCTGACCGCCCGAAAGTTGCAGCGGATACTTGAGCGCCTGCTCCGCGATCCGTACCCGTTCGAGTTGCTGCATCGCGCGCTCCTCGGCCTCCTTGCGCGGCACCCTGCCCACCCACATAGGCGACAAGGTCAGGTTGTCGAGCACCGTGAGGTGGGGAAAGAGGTTGAACTGCTGAAACACCATGCCCACTTCCTTGCGCACCGCATGGATGGCCTTCACATCGTCGGCGAGCGTGATGCCGTCCACGATGATGTCGCCCTCCTGGTGCTCCTCCAGCCGGTTGATGCAACGGATCAGTGTGGATTTGCCCGAACCTGAAGGGCCGCAGATCACCACCTTTTCGCCGCGGGCAATGTCGAGTTCGATGTCGCGCAAGACGTGGAAGTGGTTGCCGTACCACTTGTTGACCTTGCGGAAGCGGATGATCGGATCGTTGGGGTCTTGCGGCACAGGCAACTCCTCAGTACTTGGCACGGGGCTCTGGCGCACGAGCGGTCGACGAGCGGGCCCCGCGCCCGGTGAGTGATCCTGCTCTGCGCGCCGAGACGCTCCGGCCCTGCCGGCATCGGGTTCAGCGCGCGCGCGACCGCGAAAGGTGCGATTCGATCCAGAGGCTGTAGCGTGACATGGCGTAACAGCCGCAGAAGTAGATGAGCGTAATGAAGATGTAGCCCTCGAGCTTGTAGGGCCGCCAGTCAGGGTCGCTGTTGAGCGCAAGACCGAGTGCTCCTGTGAGTTCGTAGAGACTCACGATGGTTACGAGCGAGGTGTCCTTGAAAATCCCGATGAAGTTGTTCATCACACCAGGTACCACCATCGACAGCGCCTGCGGCAACACGATCTTCCCCTGTGTCTGCCAGTAACCCAATCCGAGCGACTGCGCCGCCTCGACCTGACCCTTGGGAATCGCCTGCAAGCCTCCCCGGATCACTTCGGCGGTGTAGGCGGCCGCAAAGAGTGTGATTCCGATGAAGACCCGCAACAACACATCGATCTTGTTGCCGGTGGGCATGAGCAGCGGAAAGAGAAAAGAGGCCATGAACAGCACCGAGATCAACGGTACGCCACGGATCAGTTCGATGTATACCGTGCACACAGCGCTCACCGCAGGCATGTCGGAGCGTCGGCCCAGCGCGACCAGGATCGCAAGGGGGAACGCCGCAACGATCGACAAGGTGGCGAGCAGCACCGTGAGCGGCAGGCCGCCCCAGCGGTCGGTGGGTACCGGAGCGAGTCCGAAGTATCCGCCGCCAAGCAGCCCGAAGACGGCAAGCATGACGGAGAACCAGAGCAGAACCAGCCAGCGATTCCACAGCGCGCGGGTGCAGCTGGCCACCAGTAGCGCCACCATCAGCAGGGTGGCCACCAGCGGGCGCCACTGCTCGTTGAAAGGGTAGTAGCCAAAAATGATCACCCGGTACTTTTCCGCCACTACGCCCCAGCAGGCACCCTCCCCCATCGCCTGCTTGCACAACTCCGCATCTGCGCTCCAGACGGGATGCACCAGTGCCCAGGCCATCGCATCCGGGAGTACCTGAAGCAGCAGCGCCAGAATCACCAGTGTGGTGAGGGTGCTCAGCCGGTTGCCGAAGAAGCGTTCCCGCAACTCGGACAGCAGACCGTGACGCGACTGTGGCGCTGGTCTCGGTGCCACGAGCGAAGCCGGAGCGAGGCTGCGCGCCATAAACCTCAACGCTCCCGGATTGCTGCGCGCGCGTTGTACCAGTTCATGAGAGCCGAAGTGAAAAGCGAAGTGGCAAGGTATACCAGCATGATGATCGCGATGCACTCAACCGCCCGACCGGTCTGGTTGATCGAGGTGTTGAGGATCGACACCACGTCCGGGTAGCCGACAGCGACCGCGAGCGAGGAATTCTTGGTGAGGTTCAGGTACTGACTGGTGAGGGGCGGAATGATGATGCGCAAGGCCTGGGGAAGAAGCACGAGGCGCATCTCCTGCGCCGAGGAGAGGCCCAGTGACTTGGCCGCCTCGTCCTGTCCACGCGGAACCGCCTGGATACCCGCGCGAACCACCTCGGCGATGAAGCCTGCGGTGTACAGGGTGAGTCCGGTCAGGACTGCGAGAAACTCGGGCGTGACAGCCCCGCCCCCTTCGATGGCAAAAGCGCCCGCCTCGGGCATCCGCATCGCATGTGGTGCACCACCCAATACCCAACCGAGCACACCAAGCCCCAACAGCCACCCAATGGCCGCAAGCAGCACCCGGGGTTCCTTCCCGGTGCGCTCGAAGATCCTGCGCTCGCGAAGGTTCCACGCAAAGGCGGCCATCGCGCCCGCCGCAACGCCGAGCGCCAGCGTGAAATGCCCGAAAGCCCACTCCGGGAGCGGGAAATTGAATCCACCCTTGCTCAGGTAAAAGCCCGCGCCGAAGTAGAGCGGTTCATCGGGCGCTGGAAGCATTTCGGTGAGGATCAGGTACCACATCAGCAGTTGGAGCAGCACCGGAACATTGCGAAAGAACTCCACATACACGCGGCAGAGCCCGCGCAACAATGCATTGCGCGACAAGCGCCCGATCCCGACTGCGGTTCCGATCACCGTGGCAAGGACAATTCCGATCACCGCAACCCGAAGCGTGTTGAGGAGCCCCACCAGCACCGCCTCGAGGTAGGAGTGCGCCGAGTCGTAGTCGATCAGCGCTTCGCCGATGTCGAAGCCTGCCGGTTGAAAGAGAAAATCAAAGCCGCTCTTGATCCCGCGCAGGCGCAGGTTGTTGGCAGCGTTGTGCGCCAGATAAACCCCCACCGCCAAAAGGCCGAGGATCAGGAGAAGCTGAAACAGTCGCGCTCTGAATGCCCGACTACGCGGGGACCACGAGGATTGCGCAGGAGGCGCTGACCTCGGCGCAATAAGCGCATCGGCATGCCGGAAGGAGGCTTTCCTCACGCGCCGAGGGGGGAGACGGGTTGCACCCTGGTGGCTCACCGGAAGTGGGTTGCCCCGTGGCAACCCACCGTCCACTCACCAGGATCAGCGCAGTGGCGGCGAATACTGCAGTCCGCCCTTGCTCCACAGGTTGTTGAGGCCACGCGGCAGTTTGATCGCCGACTTCTCGCCAACATTGCGATCAAACATCTCGCCGTAGTTGCCCACCGCCTTGATCGCGCGCGCCGCCCAGTCGCGGTCGAGTCCGAGAAGCTTGCCCATGTCTTCCGACACACCCAGCAAGCGCAGCACCGGGGGCTCGCTGCTCGTCTTCATCTGGTCGACGTTCGCCTGGGTCACACCGTAGTCCTCGGCTTCAAGCAGCGCGTTGAAGGTCCACTTCACAACTGCGAAGAACTCGTCGTCGCCGCGCATGATCGAGGGGCCCAGGGGCTCCTTCGAAATCAGGTCGGGCAGTATGCGGTGCTCCTCCGGGTTCTTGGCCTCCTTGGAACGGATACCCGCCAGCCCCGAGGCATCGGTGGTGTAGGCCTGGCAGCGGCCCGCGAAGTAGGCGGCATTGGCAGCTTCCAGCTTCTCAAACACCACCGGCTTGATGTTGAGGTTGTTGGTCTTGGAGAAATCGGTGAGGTTCTTTTCGGTGGTGGTGCCCGACTGCACACACACCGTGGCGCCCTTGAGCGCCTTGGCGCTGGAGATCTTGGTCTTTGAAGGCACCATGAAGCCCTGGCCGTCGTAGTAGGTCACTCCGGTGAAGACCATGCCGAGCGAGGCGTCGCGGGTAAGGGTCCAGGTTGTGTTGCGCGACAGCAGGTCGATCTCGCCTGACTGAAGCGCCGCGAAGCGTTGCTGCGCATTGAGGGGCACATACTTCACCTTGCCCGGATCGCCAAGGATCGCCGCAGCAACCGCCTTGCACACGTCCACATCCAGACCGGCCCAATTCCCCTGACTGTCGGCCTGCGAAAAGCCCGGCAGACCGGTGCTCACACCGCAGACGAGTTGCCCGCGTTGCTTGACCGCATCGAGGGTCTTGCCCGCGTAAGCGAGCGAAGAGTATGCGGCGAGCGAACCGATCGCAAACGCTAGCGCTGTTTTCCCAACCTGTCTCATCATGAAGACTCCCATGGATAGCTTGTAGAGGGTATGCAACCTGAGCGCGACGCGTATCCGCCGCACAGGGCGAATACTTTCGCATCAACCCGTGGGTGCAATGTAGCAAACCCGCGGCTTTGCATGGGAATTCGATCGGGAGGCTGCACTGCCGGCAGCGGTGGATACGGCCAGGAGCTCCGTGGCGATGGTCTAAACCCCCTTAACGGCCGTCTCGGCTCGCATGGCTGACTCCACTCCGCGGCGCATGTCCACCCGGGCAAGGAGGACCAGACCGAGCACGAAGGACAGCCCCACCACTGCCAGCGCTATCCGCTGTTGGCCTCCGGTGAGCCAGACCAGCAGCCCGTAGCTGATCGGTCCGATGATCGCCGACAGACGCACCGCAAAGCCCCAGAGCGCAAAGAACTCCGACTGATGACCCATCGGCGTGAGTAGACCCACCATCGCGCGGCCCGCCGACTGGCTGGAACCCATCGTGAGTCCCGCGATCGTTGCTGCCAACCAGAATGATTCGCGCGATTCGCCCATCACTGCAATCGCAACCATCACGATCCATGCAAGCAGGGTAACTGCGAGGGCCTTGCTATGGCCCATCCGGTCCTGAAAACGGCCGAAGGCAAGCGCTCCCAGCGCCGCAGCAATGTTCACGAGAAACACGAGCATCATGGTCTCGGTCTGCTCAAAACCCATCACCTGTTCAGCGTAGACCGCAGCCAGCGTGATCACCACGAAGATGCCCGACTGGTAGGCAACGCAGCACCACAGCAGCGACCGCAGATCGGGAAAGCGGACGGTTTGCCGCCACGCGGACCTGAGCCGGATCCATCCCCCCTCCCAGGCGCCACCCCGCCCCTGGCGTTCCCCGAGCACCGCAAGGGCGGGCAGCGTGACGCCGAGGTAGACCACCGCAACGATCGCAAGCGTGACCGGCACGAACTGGGCAGCGCTTTCGCCGCGGGCCTTGGCGGAAAGCACGTAGGCCAGCGAGAGCCCGAGCGTGAGCATGCCACCAACGTAGCCGAGACTCCAACCCCACCCTGAAACGCGCCCGAGCGCATGGGGTCTGGCGAGTTCACGCAGGAATGCGGCGGTGAAGGTTTCACAAAGGCTGAAGGCAAGGCTTGAAAGCGCCACCAGCACAACCGCCGCAGCGAGCGCCTGTTGCGGAATGAGGCCGAGCAAAAGAGTGGCAAGGCTGCAGCCAATGCTCGCAAGGAGGAGGATGCGCCGCTTGCCGCCAACCCGGTCGGCCCACATGCCAAGTCCCGGCAGCGCAATCATGGCAAGAAGTGAGGATGCGGAGAGTGTGGTCGTCCAGAGCAGGGTGGCCCACGGTGCTCCGCCAGCGACCGCACCCACAAAGTAGGCGGAGTACACCGCAGTGAGGACAACCGTGGTGTAGCCCGAATTGGCAAAGTCGAGGAAAGCCCAGGCCCAGACCTCACGGCCCCGGACACCGGGGTTGAGCAAACGCGGGTCCTGGCTCAGTTCCACTGAAGACAGCGCCGGATCTGCTCGAGCGCCGAGGGATCCTCGATCGTGGTGAGGTCGCCGGGATCGCGCCCCTCGCAGATCGCCTGGATCGCGCGCCGCACCACTTTGCCGGATCGGGTCTTCGGAAGCAGATTCAGGAAATGCACCCGCGCCGGACGGGCAACGGCACCAAGTTGGTGGTCCACCGTCTTCATGACCTGCCCTTCGAGGGCCAGCCGTGCACCGGTGTGCTCGATGGCGGAGGCGTCGCGAAGCACCGCAAAGGCCACTGCGACCTGACCTTTGAGCGGATCGGCAACGCCCACGACCGCACACTCGGCAACCGCAGGGTGGGAATTGATCGACTCCTCGATTTCGCGGGTTCCGAGGCGGTGCCCCGCCACGTTGATCACATCGTCGGTGCGACCGAGGATGAAATAGTAGCCATCGGCATCGCGGATTCCCCAATCGTAGGTGGAATAGGCCATCACCTCAGGGATCGACTCGAAATAGGTTTCGCGGAAACGCTGGTCGTCGCCCCAGACGCTCTGCAGGCAGCCAGGAGGCAGGGGCGGCATGATCGCGACTACACCTTTCTCGCCCTCGCCCACTTCCCTGCCGGTCGCCTCGTGGAGCAACCGCACGTCGTAGCCGTACATCGGCAGACCCGGGCTACCGAACTTGGTTGCCAGGTCCAGCTGCACGCCGCGCGCAAGGGTGAGGATCGGCCATCCCGTCTCGGTCTGCCAGTAGTTGTCGATGATCGCCACCCCAAGCCCCTCCGAGATCCAGCGCGCTGTGGGTTCGTCGAGCGGTTCACCCGCGAGGAAGAGGGCGCGCAACGAGGAAGTGTCGTGGCGGCTGAGCAGGGCCGGATCCTGCTTCTTGAGCACACGCAGAGCGGTTGGCGCCGAAAACATCACCGAGGGACGGAACTTCTCGACCAGTTTCCAGTAGATGCCGCCATCGGGGCGCAGGGGCGTCCCCTCGTAGAGGATCGTGGCCATTCCCGCAATCAGCGGGCCGTACACGATGTAGGAGTGGCCAACCACCCAGCCGATATCGCTGGTGCAGAAATAGCTCTCCCCGGGCCGGCCCTGAAAGATATGACGCATCGATGCGGCAAGTGCCACCGTGTAGCCGCCAATGTCGCGCACCACACCCTTCGGACGACCGGTGGTGCCCGAGGTGTAGAGGATATAGCTCGGCGCGTTCGACTCCATCCACACCACCTCGACCACGTCGTTCCAGTGCGCCTCGCGCAACTGCGCATAGTCGAGATCACGGCCAGCGCAGAGCGCCATCGGCGCAAGGTGCCGGTTCACCAACACCACGTGCTCGGGCTTGTTGGCGGACAGTTCGATTCCCTCGTCGAGCAATTCCTTGTAGGGCACCACCTTGCCCGCGCGCGAGCCCGCGTCGGCACTGAGGATCACCCGCGGTTGCGCATCCTCGATCCGCGAAGCGAGACTGTGCGCTGCGAAGCCACCGAACACCACCGAATGGATCGCTCCGATCCGTGCGCAGGCCAGCATGCTGAAGACGGCCTGCGGAATCATCGGCATGTAGATCAGGACCCGGTCGCCGGCAGTCACGCCAAGGGCGCGCAACATACCGGCCGCCGCATTCACCTCGCGGTGCAACTGCGCATAGGAATAGACGGTTTCCTCGTGGGTCTCGGTGGAGACGAAGATCAGCGCGGCGTGGTCGCGATGTTCGGCGAGGTGCCGATCGACAGCGTTGTGGCAGAGGTTCGTGGTGCCGCCGATGAACCAGCGGTTGATGGGCGCCCGCGAGTCGTCGAGAACACGCGTGAAGGGTTGTTGCCAGTCGATCAGCCGGGACTGCTCGGCCCAGAACGCATCGCGATCGTGCAGGGAACGATGATGAAACTCCGCATACTGTCCCACCTGTGCCTCCGTCCTTGTTGCGTGTGTGCTCGAAATTCTAGACCTCGCGGCCTGACATCACACGGACGGGCCTTGAGAGCGGCTGCGGTTTTTCTGAAAGTGTAGTACGCAACCGCCTGATCGTGCGTAATAATCGCGAATCAAGACTTTGACAAGGCACGCGGCTTCGCTTAGCCTTCGCCCATGGTGAGATTCCATTCAATGGAAAGGCCTTGCGGAGCCGGTGGCGACACGCCTCGGGCGGACCCGGGCTCAGGCCTCGTCCGCCTCGTCCGCCCCGCCCGCATCGTCCGCCCCGCCCGCCTCGTCCGCCTCGTCCGCCTCGTCCGCCTCGCCAAGCCGAGGCTGCTGCGATCAGGCCGGGCAGTGCTCGTGTGGGGTTCGCAGCGCAGATTGCGCGCTTTGCAGCGCGGGTGGGCTGGTGTGCTGCTCCTCGCGTTTTCGGTGCTTTCGCTGATGCCGGCGGCGGCGCAACCTGTGCTCGACCCCCCTACGCCGTTCAGCAACCCGACCGGCGCCACGTCCGGCGCAACACTCGCCGCCATCGCGCCGGCTGCCGCCACCATGCCCCCGGTCGCCACCGCCGCGGCCGAATCCAGTCCAACCGGACCCGCCGGAATGCGCGCCGAGCGCCGGGCCGATCTGCCACCCACGGAGGCCTCGCTTCCGGCGGAGGTGATTGTCCGAGCGCTCACGCTGATGGGCATCGGTTACCGCTGGGGCGGAAACATTCCCGAAACCGGCATGGACTGCAGCGGATTCGTGCGGCATGTGTTTCACGAGGCGGCCGGATTGATGCTTCCACGCCGCAGCGAGGACATGAGCCGCTCCACGGTCTCGGTCGGCAAGGAGTATCTCCTGCCTGGAGACCTTGTTTTCTTCAACACCCAACGGCGCGGCTATTCGCACGTGGGCATTTATCTCGGCGACGAGAAATTCGTTCACGCGCCGGCAAAGGGAAAGCCCATCCGGATCGACTCGATGCGTGAGCGCTACTGGATTGGTCGTTACGACGGCGCGCGCCGGGTGATGGGGGAGTTGCCCAGCCAGGATCCCGCGGCACTCGATCAGGTCATCGAACGTAGCCTGTCGCGACTCGGCGTTGCCCTGCTGCCCGAATCGACGGGAACTGGCGGCCCAGCGACAGCATCCGCCTCGCGTGAAAACGCAGCGGCGAGTACCCAGGTACTACGCGAGGTGCCCGCAAGCCTGTCCGAAGCACCCGCCGGAAGCCGAGAAGGCTACGGGTGGCGAGCCGCTGCGATGCGTGCCCACGACGCGATCGACGCGGCGCACCGCGCGCCCACGCCTTCAGCCAGCCTTGCGAGGAGCAGGGAGTGGCGCACGACCCCGGCGGGGTCGCGCAACCTCGCCTCAGCAGCAGCCAGGAAGCAAGACAAGGCTGCAGCCAAACCGAAGCGTCCCACGCGCAGGACCTGAGCAGCCGGTACCGGAACTCAGCCTCTGCCGATCAGCTTGCGCCAATTGGCAAGCTCAGCGGCCATTGCTTTCTCACCTTCCGCAATCGCCTCCGGCCGGGTGCTGAAGTCGATTGCCGACCTTTGCGTGACCTGCGGCCGCAGGGTGAGGTCAGCCTCGCGAAGCTCCTGGCTACCCAGATGCTCGCCCATGATCGTGATCGTCTGCATGAGCAACTCCCCAAGACTCTGCGTGGACTGAAAGAGCGGCTTGGCCGAGATATCCACCGCAAGCACTCGCTGTGCACCCATGCCTCGGGCGGTCCGCACGGGTACGGGCGACGCGAGGCCACCGTCCACATACTCGCGACCTGCCACCTGCACAGGCTGAAAGACGCCGGGAACAGCCGCCGAGGCTCGCACCGCCAATCCGGCGTTGCCCTTGTCGAAGATCATCAGCTGTCCGGACCACAGATCCACAGCGGTTGCAGCAAAACGCCGGGGAAATTTCTCGATCGGGCGGTTCTCGACATGCCGGTTCACGAAGTCGGCGAGAGCCTGCCCCTTGAGCAGCGCACGGGTGCTGAAAGCCCAGTCGCCGAGTGCGCTCTGGTCGAAGGAAAGCGCCACACGCCGCAGGCTCGCCGCATCCATACCGCTCGCCCAGAGGGCACCCACGAGGCTCCCCGCGCTGGTTCCAACGACCAGATCAGGGATCAGTCCCGCGCGCTCGAGCACCTCGATCACCCCCACGTGGGCCAGTCCTCGCGCAGCCCCTCCCCCAAGTGCGAGACCCCAGCGCAACCGCGGAGGGGGCGGAGGCACCTCCGGTGGAGGCGGCGCCCCTGGCGAGTTTGCGCAGCCCTGGAAAAAGACGCAACCCAGAGCTGCCGGAAGCATGAGTCTGCCCCGCGCCGCTCCGATGAGCGGAGAGTTCTTCTTTATTGGGGTTGCATGCGGCTCAAGGACGGATTCTTTCCGCCACAAATTATTGTTTCTGAGTCTTGACAAACACGAATCATTCGCATTAAGATCCACCTCGTCTTGATACGTCTCTCTTGTTTCCATAGCTTCTTCGGTCCTTCGCCGTTTCCAAAGCCCTCGCCTCCTCCACCCCGAAATCGGGCCAGTGCGTTGCCTGCTGCAACAGCTCCCCCCCGAACTCCGGTCTTCGAATCGCACAAGGCGCCAGGCCCAACCCTCCACCCTGAAAGGCCCAATCCGATGATCACTCGACTGTGCAGCGCACTATGCATGGCCCTCACGACCCTGATCGCGGGCGCACCGCCATCGTACGCAGCAGGCGCGGTAAACATCTATTCCGCGCGACACTACCAGGCCGACGACAAGCTCTACGCCGAATTCACCCGCCGGACCGGCATTCAGGTGAACCGCATCGAAGCCGGCGATGAGGCCCTCCTCGAGCGCTTGCGCACCGAGGGGAGCAGTTCGCCCGCAGACGTGTTGCTCCTTGTCGACGCAGCCCGACTTTCGCGCGCCGCGGCCGAGGGACTCTTCAGCCCGGTCGACTCGCGCGTACTGCAGTCGCGCATACCCGAGACCCTGCGCTCGGCGAAGGAGCCGGGGGGCTATGCGTGGTGGGGATTCTCCCGCCGCGCCAGGATCATCGTCTACAACCGGCAGCGGTTCGGCGAGCGGGCCCCGCAAAGCTACGCCGAACTGGCCGATCCGCGCTTCAAGGGTGCTGTCTGCACCCGCTCGGCCGCGCACCCCTACATGCTATCGCTGATCGCCGCCCAGATCGAGCATCAGGGCGAGGCGGCAGCCGAACGCTGGGCGAAGGGGGTTGTGAGCAACTTTGCCCGCCCGCCGCGTGGAGGCGACACCGACCAGATCAAGGCAGCGGCGAGCGGCGAGTGCGGCGTTGCCCTGAGCAACACCTACTATCTGGCACGCCTCATGCGCTCAAGCAGGCCGGAAGATCAGGACGTGATCCGCAAGGTGGGTTTTGTGTGGCCGGATCAGAAGGGCAGAGGCACCCATATCAACATCACTGGCGGCGGGATGGTGCGCTTTTCGAAGAACCGTGAGTCGGCCTTGGCCTTTCTCGAGTTCATGGCGAGCGACGAGGCGCAGCGCATGCTCGCCGACGGCAACAATGAATGGCCTACGGTGCCCGGCGTGGTAGTGAGCAACCCCGCGCTCGATGCGATGGGCAGCTTTGTGGACGACAAGCTTCCGATTGCCGCGATCGGTGCGCGGCAGGCCGAAGCGGCGCGCCTGATCGACAAGGCGGGGTGGCGCTAGCCAGGGACCTAGCCAGGGACTCCGCCGTGCGCAAGGTGGGACGTCAGCGCGTCCAGTAACGTCTTTGCGCGCTGCGCTCGGCGCTCCAGTGCAACCCACCCTGGGCATCGATCCGCAGCGAGAGCGCGCCCTCCAGGTCGGTGCGTCGAAGAGGGATACCGCGCTCGTGCAGCCGCGCGACAGTGGACGGATCGGGATGGCCGTAGCGGTTGGCGTAGCCCGACTGCACCACCGCCACGGAGGGCTTCCAGTAGTCGAGCCACGGTGCCGAGCTCGACGAGGCTGCGCCGTGATGACCGAGCAACAGCACATCGACGCGGACCTCGGGCTCCGCAGGCTCGTGCACGAGAAGCGCGCTTTCCTGGAGCGCCGGAAGATCGCCCGGCAGGAGTATGTGCCGACCTCGGTGGCTGATCAGGAGCACACAACTTTGTGCATTGCGATTGCGCCGCGCTGAAAAGCCTGTTGGGCGTTGCTCCGGGTGGTAGGGCTCGGGGTGAAGCACCCGCACTGTCGTCTCACCTGCGTCCAGCACCGTGCGGCGATCGCAGGATCCAACCGGAAGGCCGCGCAGGGACGACTCGGTCCCAGGAGATCCGCTGAGCACCCGACCGATCCGCAGATGACGGTGAAGGCTCAGCCCTCCGCCGGCATGGTCGAGGTCGGCATGCGAGATCACCATCGCATCGATCTCCTGGAGTCCCCAGGCGCGCAAAGCGGGCAACACCAGCTGGAATCCGGCGTTGCGGCCGTCCTCACGACCCCGGGCGTCGGCGGCGGGACCGGCGTCGTAGATCAGACTGAAACTGCGGTTACGTACGAAGACCGCACTACCCTGGCCAACGTCGAGGAAGACAATCTCGAGCTCTCCCTCGCCAGGGCGCGGTGAGGGCCAGAGCATGGTGGGCACCAGCAGCAAGGCCGCAAGCCAGCGCGGCCATGGTGCGATCGGCCAAAGCAGCATGACGCAGGCGAATACTCCGAGCAGCACCACCAGCGCAGGCGGAAGGGTCGCATGCGAGCTGATCCAGGTCTGCGCAGCGAGCGCATCGAGCAGGCGCAGGCTCTGTTCGGTCACCCAGGCGAGCGCTGCAAGCGCGAGACTCGTGCAGGAGGGGCAAAGCACAGCGGCGAAGGCGAGCAGCAGACTCAAGGGCGTGACGACAAAGGTGATCCAGGGAATCGCGAGCGCGTTGGCCAGCGGTGAAATCCACGAGATCTGCGCAAAGAAAAGCACCGAAAGCGGAATCATCACCACCGAGGCCGCCCACTGCCCGCGCACTGAAAGCTCGAGGTCGGGACGGATGCGCTCCCAGACCGCGCGCCATCGGCTCCGCATCAGCCCCTGCGACTGCGGCGTTGTGGCACCCACCACAGCAGCAGGCACCCTCGGTCGTTGCCGGAGTTGTCCGCTCCACACCAGCGCCGACACGGCCGCAAAAGAGAGCCAGAAACCCGGCGAGATCACCGCCCACGGGTCGATCACGCACACCACCAGCCCCGCCCAGGCAAGCACGGGTTGCACTTGCCGGCCCCGTCCGACGAGTGCGAGCAGGCCGGTCACGATCACCATGGCGCAGGTGCGCTGCGCTGGCAGGCCGAATCCGGCAAGAAGCGTGTAGAACACGGCGCCTCCCGCCGCAAAGACGAGGCGTGGAAGCGCGAGCGTGCTCCATCGCAACGGAGCCCAGCCGTGCACGCCGATCCAGCCGAGGAGCGCCAACCCCAGGAAGGCCGAAAGCGTGGAGAACATCGTCACATGCGAGCCTGAGATCGAGAGCAGGTGGCCAACCCCGGTTCGATTGAAGGCGTTCCACTGCTCGGGATCGAGCCCTTCACTGCTTCCGATCACCAGCGCCTCGATCACCGCCAGTGCACGCGCGGAGTGTGGTGGCGACCCGGCCGCAGACTCCGGGTTCGAGCCAAGCGGCTTTAGCTGCGGGGTACTCTGCGTGGGGGTGCCTTGTGTCGGCGAGCCTGACGTTGCGGCGCTCTGTCGAAGCGCCTGCTGGACCACTTCGCGACTGCGGTGGACCCAGGCAAGCGGGTGCGCCGCAAGGTCGCCCAGAAATCGCAGTTCCGTGGCGCGAGCGCGCCCCTTGGCCACCCAGCCAGACTGGAGGGCGTGCAACTCAAGGTCACGCCCCCCGGGGTTGCGTTGCGCGTGCAACGACGCCAGACGCAATTCCGCCTGCCATTGGCTTCCCGCGCGGATCCCCAAGGACAGCGCGCTGGCGTCGTGCCGATCCGGCGTGACCCGCACCAGAATCTGGCGACCGAGCGGACACCACTCCGTGGGCTCAGGGCGAATCCGCGCAACCGCACTCGAGGCCGAGCCAACAGGCACCACTCCCGGGGCGCAGCCGGTGACGCGCAGCGCGAACGAGGAACCGGGGAATGCGCCGTCGCTTCGCACCAGGCTGTTCACGAAACCTTCCACCACGAGCCGCTCGCCTTCGAGATGGGGCGGCAAGCGTTGGGACAGACCCTCCAGGGCCAGGTGGGTAGCCCAGCCGAACCCCAGCACGAGCATGACCCCGTGTGGCAGACGCAAGGGCAGCACGGCGCGCAGACGGATGCTCAAAAGCCGCCCGAGGAACGCAGCCGCCGCAGCGAGCAGCGCAACCGCTCCAGCGAGCCCTGCAGCCGCCCCGTGCGAGGGATGCACCGAGGGCAACTGGACGAGGAGGCAGCCTGTCATGAAGAACCAGGCCGGATGGAGGGTGAATGCGGGGCTCATACCCGCTCAGGTCAGATCCTGGGTCCTCCACCTCACACCGTTTCGGCGGGATCTTTAGCGCCCAACCTCACACCGTTTCGGCCCAGTCGGGGAAAAGTTGCCTGAGGTTTGCGTTCAAGGCAGTGCGGAGTTCCTCGGCGGTGATCGCCCGAAGTTGGGCGAGACAGGCCCCGATGCGCGGCAACTCGGCGGGTTCATTGGGCTCGAGGCATCCCTTGGCGAACCAACTCGGACGAATGTCGGGCGCGTCGGTCTCGAGCAGCAGGGTCTCGAGGGGCAATTCAGCCGCAAGGCGCCGGATCCGTAGCGATCCCTCGAAGGTGAGCGAGCCGCCGAATCCAAGCCGCATCCCCTGGCGGATCAGCGCCTGCGCCTGCGACGGGCTGCCGTTGAAGGCGTGGACAATGCCGCGCAACACGCCAAAGCGTCGCAGCCCGGCGTGCACCTGATCGGCACTTCGCCTCGCATGCACGATCACGGGCAGGTCGTGCCGACGGGCCAGCCGCAGTTGCTGCTCAAAGTACCATTGCTGCAGAACGAAGTCCGGATGACCCGGGTAGAGGTCGAGCCCAATTTCGCCGACCGCAAGCAGGCGGGGGTTGTTGCGATGGGTGGTGAGGTAGGCATCGAGCTGGTCGATCTGGGAAACGTGGGCATCGTCCACCGCGAGCGGATGGATACCAAGTGCAAATCCGAGCCCTTCGGTGATGCTGGCAAGGTGGAGCAGCGCGTCGAAACCCTCTGTGCCCACAGCCGGCACGATCCAGCGGCCCACCCCCGCAGTGCGCGCGCGGGCGATCACCTCCGAGCGGCTGGACGCGAACTCCGGGGCGTCGAGGTGGCAGTGGGTATCGCACCACATCGTTGTGTTCCGCAGAATCGGCAGCGCTTGCAGCGTCAGCGGCCAAGAAGTCTGAGCCGGCCGTGATCGAGCACGGCCTGGGCATCACACTGCGCGGCAAGTTGCGCGTCGTGGGTCACGAGCAGCAAGGCTGCGCCGCCTTCGCGAATCAGTTCGCGAAACAGCACGAAGACCTGCGCCGCATTGTCGTCGTCGAGATTGCCTGTGGGCTCGTCGGCAAGAACGCAGGCAGGGCGGTGGATCAAGGCGCGCGCCACCGCCACCCGCTGCCGCTCCCCGCCCGAGAGAAGCGACGGCGTATGCCCGAGCCGTCCGCCAAGACCAAGCTGTTCGAGCATCGCCGCTGCACGCCTTCGCGCCTTTACCAGGTCCTCGCCCGCGATCCGCAAGGGAAGCGCCACGTTGTCGAGCGCGCTGCACTCGTCGATCAGGTGGTGGAACTGGTAGACAAAGCCAAGCCTGCGGTTACGAAGCCCGTCGATGTCGCGCTCGCGCATGGCGCCCAGCTCGCGTCCCTCCCATCGGATAGTCCCCGCATCGGCTTTCTCCAGGCCTGCCAGCAAGTGCAGCAGCGTGCTCTTGCCCGCACCGGAACGCCCCATGATGGCGAGCGACTGCGCAGCATCGAGTTGCAGGGAGAGATCACGGAGAATCTGCAAGGACGGCGCAACGCTGCGGCCGGGAGCCTCGGGCACCGGTTCGCCTCCGGAATCACCTTGGACTTGGGGTTGCTGCGCGGCAAAGGACTTGGCAAGCCCCGATACCCGGAGCAGCTCAGGCATGACGCAACGCGTCGGCGGGTCGCGAGCGCGCTGCACGCCAACTCGGATAGAGCGTTGCCAGGAAAGCAAGCACGAGCGCGATGAGCCCCACCTGGACAAGGTCGGCCGCGTGCATGTCGGTGGGGATGCGCTGCAGCAGGTATACGCCCTTGGGCAAAACCTCAAAACCGAAGAGCTTCTCGAGTTGACGCAGCACCGCATCCAGACTTGCCACGATCGCCACGCCAAGACCCAGGCCGAGGAGCGTTCCCAGACTGCCCGAGGCAAAGCCCTGGAACATGAAGATGCGCATGATCGAGGCCCGGCTTGCTCCCATGCTGCGCAGGATCGCGATGTCGGAGCGCTTGTCCACCACGGTCATCACCAGCATCGAAACGAGATTGAAGCTCGCCACCGCCACGATCAGCGTGAGAATAATGAACATCATGCGTTTTTCCACCTGCACCGCCTCGAACCACACCCGGTTTTCCTGGGACCAGTCGCGCAACTGATAACGCTCGTCGAGGCGGCCGGCAAGCGCGGCTGCGGTCTGCCGCACCTGCATCGGGTCCGCCGTGAGAATGCGCCAGTGCGTTGGCGCGTCCTGGCGGTTGAGGCGCAAGGCATCCTCGATGTGGATCAGCGCAAGGGTGCTGTCGTATTCGAAGTGACCCGACTCGAAAAGCCCCGCCACCTCGAACTGGCGAAGGCGTGGCATGAACCCTGCCCCTTGGTCACCCAGATCCGGCGCCATGAACACAATACGGTCCCCGGGAATCACTCCCAGCGAGCGGGCGAGTTCACGGCCGAGAAGCACCCGCCAGCGACCCGGCTCGAGCGATCGGCGCAGCAGCTCGGGAAGTGCGGCAAACATGGTGGAGACCTCGCCCTCCTGCGCTGGGTCCACCCCGCGCACCAAGGCCCCGCGGAGGATGTCTTCGCGCATGACCAGCACCTGCATCGGCTCGTAGGGCGCAATGCCGAGTACCGAAGCGTGCGTGGCGATGCGCGCGCGCATTGCAGCGTCGTCGCTGGAGGGCGGTGCAATGCGCCGGACTTCGAGGTGCGAAACCACCGAAAGCATGCGGTTGCGCACTTCCTTCTGGAAGCCATTCATCACCGAAAGCACCGTGATCAGCGCAGCCACCCCAAGCGCGATGCCGAGGACCGACAAGAGGGCAATGAAGGAAATGAACCCGTTGCCGCCCCGTAGCGCCCGCCGGCCGCGCCAGTACGCCCAGGACAGATGCCACTCGAATCGCATCGGACGAGTGTGCCACAGCCCATACAATGCGGACGCATGGCAGACAAGGCCACGATCGTGATCCTGCTGGGCCATCTCGAGGCGATTGACTGGCCTGAACTTGCGGCCGACTGGCAGCGGGTGCGCGCAGCGCGTGACACCCTTGCGCAATGGTCGGAGGACTCGGCCACCCTGCGCGTGAGGCCAATCGAACACTGGCTTTGCCAGCAACTCGGCTGGCGCGCAGCTTCGCTCGAGGGACTTCAGCTCTGGTCCGAAGCGCCGGCCGAATGTGCACCCGATGTACACCGGGTGCTCCTCACGCCATGTCACTTCTATGTGCGGCTCGACCATGTGGGCCTCAGCAGGCTCGGCGATACGCCGCTCGGCGCCGCGCAGGCGCAGAGCCTTTGCGCGAGCCTTCAGGAGGGTCTTGGGGAATGGTCGCAATGGCTTGGCGGGGCGCTGCAGATCCGGTACGTGGCTCCGATGCAGTGGGTAGCAGAGCTGCCCAACGCTGCCGACCTCGAAGGCTGTTCGCTCGCCCTCGCCGAAGGCCTCAACGTTGAGCACTACCTTCCGCAGGGTCGGCAGGCGCGCGCCTGGCGAAGGATCCTCAACGAGATCCAGATGCTCTGGCACGATCATCCGGTAAACCGCCAACGGCAGGCCCTGCGCCAGCCGCCAGCAAATGCGCTCTGGTTTGGCGGCAGACTCACCCCCAGCAGCCCCGACGCGCGCGCTGACGGATCCGAGGCTGGGAAGCACCGAAGGCTCGCCGCCGGCCGCGTCGTGATGCGCACGCAGGATCCGATGCTCAAGGGGCTTGAGCGCTACCTCGAGGCGCTTCGCCTGCGGCCGGAGCCCGCCGGCGCAGGCCCGGGACCGGGCCCGCACGATTCTCCGGGGAGGAACGCGCCACAACATGACAGACCACACCAAGGTTCCGGGGAGGTGTCGTGTGAGCTTGTGGTGATGGCGCTCGAGCCTGCGGCGCTAACGGTGCAGACGGTTGCGCGCTCCCTGGGTGAGACGCTGCGGGTAGCCGAGGCATGCGCCAACGCGCGCCGGACCTGCGATCTGGTCCTGTTGTCCGACACCGCATGGATCCACCTTGTGGAGCGTCCGCGCAACCCGCTTGCACGCCTCGGCGCGCTGGGCCTGCGGATGCTCGGCCGGCGTTGAGTTCCGGTGCCCTGCCCAGGATTTCGCCCCCCGTAGTGCAGGGCTCGGGAGGGAGGTCCACAGCATGATGCGCTCGCGCCATGTCGACGCGGGGGCGCAGCAACGCCTGCTCGATGCGGGACTCAATCCGATCCTTGCCCGGGTGTACGCGGCGCGCGGCGTGGGTTCCATCGACGCGATCGAAGGCGGACTCGAGCGACTGCTGCGGCCTGACGCAATGCGCGACATCGACCGGGCCGCCGAGCTCCTGTGGACACACATCGAGGGCAAGCGCAGGATCCTGATCGTGGCCGACTACGACTGCGATGGAGCGACCGCCTGCGCAGTCGGGATCCGTGGGCTGCGGATGATGGGGGCTGTCGTGGACTATCTGGTTCCGAACCGCAAAGTACACGGCTACGGGCTCACCCCGGATATCGTGGAGTTGGCGCTGCGCCACCCCCGGCTGGGCCGCCCCGATCTGCTGATGACCGTCGACAACGGTATTGCCTCGATCGAGGGCGTGGAAGCCTCCAACCGGGCCGGCATTCCGGTGCTGGTGACCGATCACCACTTGCCCGGTGATCGACTGCCTGAAGCCGCAGCCATCCTGAATCCCAACCAGCGCGACTGCGCCTTTCCCAGCAAGAACCTCGCCGGCGTCGGGGTGATGTTCTACCTCCTGATCGCGCTTCGACGCCAGTATCGGGACAGGCAGCCGCAATCGGCCGCCGCAAGCGCTCAACTGCAGGAGTTGCTCGATCTGGTCGCGCTTGGGACTGTGGCCGACATGGTTCGGCTCGACGAGAACAACCGCGCCCTCGTACGCGCCGGATTGCGCCGGATGCGCCAGTCCAAGGCACAAGCGGGGGTGCGCGCCCTGGCCCTGAATGCCGGACGACACCTCGCCAACCTCGATGAGCGCGACCTCGCCTTCAGCATTGCACCGCAGATCAACGCAGCTGGAAGGCTCGAGGATATCGGCGTTGGCATCGAATGCCTGCTCGCCGACGAGCCAGCCGTGGCCGAGGGTCTTGCACGGCAACTCGACCAGATCAATCGGCAGCGTCAGAACCTGCAAGCGCAAATGAACAGGCAGGCGCTTTCGGACCTCCCCGATGCCGGCAACATCGGCGTTGCGTTGGTGGTCTTCCAGGAAACCTGGCACGAGGGCGTCGTGGGTCTTCTCGCCTCGAAGCTCAAGGACAAGGTGCACCGACCGGTCCTCGCGCTGGCACCGAGTGCCGACCCGGAGGTGCTGCGCGGATCGGGAAGATCGATCGTTGGGGTGCACCTTCGTGACGCACTCGACTGGGTAAGCAAGCGCGCCCCTGATCTGCTGCTGCGCTTCGGCGGACACGCGATGGCTGCAGGGTTAAGCATCCGTCGCCATCATCTTGCGCTGCTGCGTGAGGTCTTCACGCAGGCGGTCGCGTCGATGGCCGACCCTGAAGCGCTGCAGCCGGTGATCTGGACCGACGGCCCCTTCAATCCGCTCTGGCTACGTGAGGACTGGATTCAGTCCCTGCAGGATGCAGTGTGGGGCCAGGGGTTTCCGGCGCCGCTCTTTCAAGACAACTTCGAAGTCCTGGGCCAACGCGCCGTTGGCGGGCATCACCTGAGGCTAACGCTGCGCAGCGACACGGGCATGCAGATCGAGGCGATGGCATTCAACCGCGAAACGCCGCTCGAGCGTCGGATCCGGGCCTCCTACCAGATACGTCTCAACCACTGGCAGGGCCGCACGCAGATGCGGGCAACGCTCGAACATGTGGAGTCGTGCCCGTGGAGATAACCCTGCACGCTGGATCCGGGGCTGCGAAACGGCTGGGAAATCCATTCAAATTCGAAATCCGTTGTCAAGCCTGACCTCCAAACCGATCCTGGGTTGGCGGGCAGCGGGCAAGCGGGCCGGTCGCAAGGCCCGTTTCACCGCTGCTTGTGTTCGTCGACGAACGACTGAAGCTGTGAGGGCGGCTGGAGCGGCTGCGGCTGGAGTGGCGGCGGGAACGGCGAATCGAGAGGGCCGGGTAGCGCGGCAGAAAACTCGCTGGCGGCTTGCTCGCGAGCGGCGTTTGCGCGCCGTTCGAACCATCGGCCCAGCGCGACCACCGCCAGCGCGCACACCGCCGGAGCAACCCAATGCACGAGATCGCGGTGCGAGGCAATGTAGGGCTCGAGCGCATGATCGTCGACCATCATTTCCCCGGCAACCCATCCGAGAAGTCCAGCACCGCCCAGAACAATCAACGGAAAACGTTCCATCAATTTCAGGATGAACTGGCTCCCGTAAATGATCAACGGGATGCTCAGCACAAGCCCGAGAACGAGAAGCACATAATCGCCCTTCGCTGCTGCGGCAACGCCAAGAACATTGTCGAGGCTCATGATGAAGTCGGCCACGAGAATCGTGCGAATAGCCGACCAAAGATTGGTGTGGGCCTTAAGATCGTCTGTGCCACTGCCGGGATTCAACATCCCAACGGCGATCCACAGGAGTGCGATGCCCCCCAGCAGTTTCAGCAAAGGCAACTCCAGGAGGAAGACCGCGAAAAGAGTGAGCACGATCCGCAGAACGATGGCTGCACCGCTGCCAAGGATGATCTCGGTTTTCTGCTGCTGCACTGGGAGCGAACGACTGGCCAGTGCAATGACCACCGCGTTGTCGCCGCTCAACATGATGTTGACCATCATGATCTGGGCGAGCGCCAGCCAGAAAGCTGCAGTTGCCAGCATCTCCATGATCCATGTTCCTGATATGTCCATCGTTGACCGAGCCGAGACCGGTCGCTTCAGACCTCTATCGGATTAGATCATCGTGCAGTAGTCCGGATTGTGAGCAAGTGCGTCCGGCGGCAACAACTCTGCGAAACTGAATGAATCGGGTCGCAGGAACTTTTGCCAGCTACCATTGCCACTCCCACATCTCAGGGGCGACCCCCGCTTCGGCAACCCACGATGCATTGATCTGGATAGCTTGTTGCGAAATACTACTAAAGCAAATTTATCAATGGTGCTGATGCGTGGTACTTTGGACCGCCTCTCCTTCGCTCAAAGCCCAGCGCAGGCTCTGGTCAGGTCTTCTGGTCCCGCAGTTGTGCGCGAAACGTTGCTGCAACGGGTCTGCGAGCGACCAGCCTCGGATGGAGGGATGGCGCAGCCCCCCGCATCGAGCCTCCCGGCTGGGTTTTCAACGGGTTTGCAGGACGGCGTGCGGCCAATCGATGTGCTTGCCGTGGCACCCGTATTCCATCCGCAGACCTTCACAAGCGCGCTG
>Ga0194130_10002056_pt1 | contig 30220 bp, 44 predicted proteins | sample TA2KigsurfametaG_FD_160084 | JGI IMG/M metagenome (GOLD analysis project Ga0194130, IMG submission 160084) | Freshwater microbial communities from Lake Tanganyika, Tanzania - TA2015050 Kigoma 12 surface | ecosystem: Environmental > Aquatic > Freshwater > Lake | place: Tanzania: Lake Tanganyika...
GCCCTGCCGTGAGGTTAGTCGGGTTTGCCAATGTCACGTTATGGGCCAGCAACAAACTAAAGTTATTACTATCTGCCATATCAATCGTTATACTGCTGGCACTCGTCAGCGCCGTCACCTCACCGCGTTGGCCGGCAGTAAAAGTTTGCGTTACATCAGTCTTAGCAGTATCTACATCATAGGCTTGCACAGTGCTTCCGATGTCGCTAGTGGTCACAAAGCCCGATAGTGCTGATTCTTTTGCTAACGGATAACCACCCGCTAATGCTCCATCATGGACAACTACCGTATCCTTTGTAGTGTCAACCGTTATTTCACCGACAGCACCGGTAAAAGTAGAGTGTTCTGCAGTCGAACCACGACGAAGTTGTACTTGTTGTGCCATCAGGTCAGACTCCCGTAATCAGAAGTACCGGTTACAGAACCAGTTATTAGTCCATAATCTAAGTTTCCAGCACCAGCAACCGTAAGCGTATTAGCGCTATCGTCATAGGTCAAACTGATACCAGTACCAGCCACTAGCAATGCATTGACGCGATCATCGATCGGCTCACTCTTAAGCAATTCAGCTTGAGTCAGTGCCATTGAAGGACTACGGCCTATGCATAGGATTCCAGGGACTCATAAGTTAACCAAATCCTTAAATTGGTATTAGAGACTTGACGGTTGTCTAGCAGCTTGTCTAGGTTTGGAGGGTAAAAGTCCGGATTTCAGGACATGACTCAACTCAAACTCACACCAGCTCAACAGCGATTCATTGAAGAATTTGACGTTTACACCCGTAGGGGTACGGATCCCAAGGAGTTTCGCCCACTGCGAGATCTCTGGAAGATGCAGCACCGCACAATGAATTGGTGTCATCGCAATGGCTTGCTGGCAAAAAGGGGAATGTCAAATCAGACGGGCAATCCTATCTATGTTGTCAACCCTGAGCTAAGGATTCAACTTGGCCTGCGTACACCTGTATTCAAAGCACGATTCCTACGGCCTCGTAAGCGCCTGTCGGCAACCTGCTGACTTTATTTGCCCTATACTGTAGGGACACCCTTAAAGCATTCAGTGGCGATGCACCGCTCTTGTAAAGCGGAGAGGATGGTTCAATTCCGTCTGGGGGTTTATTGTTTATAGGGTATTGGTAATACCTTCATCGGTAACCAATATTCGGGCAGTTCATCTTCAGTGGGATTAAAGTTTTGACCCCACCAATCTGTCGTCCAACCGATATCATGAAAATACCCAAGGAAAGTTTGCTCCCTGGGTGGCGGATTTGTTTTTGTCTCGTATGGCTTGACTGGCCAGCCCCATTGTTGCAATACTGAAATTGCAAACAAGGGAACTAAGGAATTAAGGTCTCTACTTTCTGGTGTTGATGTCAGTTGTCTCCATAATTGTATGGCCTTTTCATCTGTAAACATTTTTTTTAGAGCAATCGGGATGGAAGTTGCCGAACTTACAATTTTCTAAGACCCCATAACTAGGTCTTGGGTATTTTGCCGATGTTTCATAAACATGAAGGCCGATAGTCAAGGCAAAGCCTGCGAAAAATGCAATAGCCAGTGAGGAGTTCTTCATGCGTAAAGGTTGCAATTTGCGTAACGAGGTGAATGTTCAACTTGGATTGATATAAGCTCCCAGTTGAAATCAATGTCCTCACACCAACGTTTCATGCAGGCGATAGCCTTTTCTTCGGTGTAAAACAACAAAGCATCTAGCGGATTAGATACAAATGTTCCGTCTTCCGCTAGGTACATATCAAAGCGACGGATGACAAAGCGTTCATTAAAAATCTTGGTCATTGGATTGATCATCATTTTGTTCGTAAATACCTTCAAGGCGTTTGCGGACAATGTCCAGCATCATGTTGTCAAGCTCTTTGGTAATGCAGATCATGGCAATTTCAGCCATATGGTAGAACTCTTTGGGACAGCTTCTACCATCGAGATAAGGTGAATTAGCTTCAGCCCACATCCGCCACATTTCTCGTGCGATACGATCTCTTAGCGGATAATTCACCCTGGTTTACTGGTAGCTGATACTCACATGATTCCTCTTTTCGTTGGAAGTCAGCATAAACTTGCCATGGAGCGGAGACCCTAGCAGTAAAACGTAAACAGTTTGTCTTGTGTGGACAGCCATCGTCTAGACAGCATGCAAAGCCAGGCATAGAGATTAGGGATCAATCCCGTAAGGCATGTCAAGCATAGGGCCAACAAGGGGTAATGTCAAGTTCCCAGTCCTCTTGACTTGTATTTTTGACGTAATGTTTGAATTCTTTTTTCATGTCCTTTAACTCTAGACCACAGCAAGCAGCAGCTTTTGCGACATTAATACGTCCGGTAAATAACGCCTGACAGGCAGACTCTACCTCTTTCATTTTTCGATATTATCTAAAAGAAGAATATAAACAATAATAAATAATACACCAGCCAGAATAATACTTAGGCCTATCACAATATCCCAGGGAAAATCCATTGTCTGATGACACAAGTTCAGGTTACCGTAGGGATACTAGCTGGGATTAAAAAGACAATGCCTAAATGGTTGTGGCGATCGGTGATTAGCTTATCGGCTGTTATAGCAATTGTAGCTACGTCACAATGGGCAGCATGTCGTTTTTATGTACTGCCTACAGTATGGCCGTGGTATGCCAAATATGTTGGCACTGAACATGGTGATAAAATAAATCCTGAACCCATGGGTTGCATGGATTCTGATACCAGAGCTATTACTGTATTGATGGGATTATTAACGACGCTTATTTCGCTGAGTAGAAATGCGGAATAGTTACCACTTTACGCGATCGCTCCAATACGCCGCCGACATTTTGCCCTTTGCAATATTTTGGGCATGTCTTGCTTTAAAAGATGCTCGTCTGGCCCTGCTGCCCGATGATTCCCCTTCCTTTGCCGGCGAACCAGAAACACCTTGTTGGCCAAAACGAATCGTCTTGACCTTGTCGCCCTCCTTGGCGACTACTACATGGCTTTTGGTGGGATGATTGGGCGTTCTCTTGGGCTTGTTATATCCCTCAACCCCGGCACGCTCAAGCCTTGGATCTTTTTTGCTTGCCATTTCTCTTGCGAGATACAACCAATTTGCCAGATTGTTCTTTAACAGACATTCCTGCTTGTTCAGTCTGCTTCTTTAATGAAGCATATTTTTCAGCAGTAGTCATTTTCTTTTTCATTTCTTCTTCCTTTTCTTAGCTGTCTTTGCCGCAGCCTTAAAGTCTGCAGCAGTTGGAGCCCCTTTAGAGCCCGGTTTGCGCATGCGTTCTTCGCTACCAGCTTCAATCCTTTTCCGCTTGGCATTAATGTTGGCGTAAAGACCGGGCTTAGGCATGGCTAGAATCCAATGCCTTAGTCTTCCTGATCACTTTGATGAACAATATCCATATCATCAATTACAAACTCACCTGGGTTAGCTTCGATAGTCACCATGCGGCAATAATTTTTATTTAGAGCAACCTTTTGTTCATGATGAATTAGATAACAGATACTGTTTTCGCGGTCATACCATACACGAACATCGGTAGGAATGATACCGTCATCACCAAGGGCATCCAGAAGGCCGTTCAGGCGCTCTCTGACAAGATCATAGGGGTTGCCATACTCGTCATAACGACCACCTCCATAAACACAGATCTTATCGACTTTATTATCGGCGGAAATTATCTTAAGGATTGGGTTGTCAAATAATGTGACGACAAAGTTATCCTGTTCATTAACCAAAGCACCTGTATTTCCAAAATGCCAGAAACGTTTTGATGTACCTTCAAGATATTCCATCATGGCCTTGATGGCATGGGTTGTCAAAAGACGATTAGAACGCTTGCGGGTAGGAGAATGAAGAATTGCCATGGACTCATCCATTGAATGCCTAGGGACAATAGCAGCTCATGGGTCTCATGTCAAGAAAAAAGCGGGCTTTCGCCCGCCCCGTTTATTAAGTTTTATTTCAAGACCCTGGATACGCAGGCCACCAGTACTCCTCGACCTGGATTTGCTATAGACGCAAAAGCACCATAGCTCAAATCAACTTCACGGCCTGAAACGAATGGGCCCCGATCATTAATTCGAACAATGACACTTCTTTTTGTTTTTTGATCAGTAATCTTCAGTTTTGTGCCAAATGGCAAAGTACGGTGTGCTGCTGTTAGTGCGTAAGCATTGAAGCGTTCTCCACTGGCTGTTATTTTGCCATGGTATCCATCTCCAATGCCATAATAAGATGCAGTGGAGCAGTTTGAGGAGACCGCCTTCGCGGGGGCTGTCTGGACTGTAAAAGCGCAACAAATTACAGAACAAACAGCAAGAATGAATTTGATCAATAAATTAAACAGAACTCAACAACATTGATCCCCAATGTCAGGGCAGGTAAACCTGAAGCCGTAAAAAATACGACTTGAGATAGTTTACCTCTTGTAGATAAAAATTGTCAATGCTTTTCAGCTTTTCCTAATATTTTTAATACCCGAAGTGAGACTTGAACTCACGCTGGAACGATTTTAAGTCGTTTGCCTCTTCCGCTGGGCTATTCGGGCTGGTGCTCCTTGAGGGAATCGAACCCACCTTGGCCGAATTATGAGTTCGGTACATTCACCAGATTGTTAAAGGAGCGCACCTCCCCTCGGGATCGAACCGAGAAAACCACCTTAGAAGGGTGGTGTTATGTCCATTTAACTAGGGAGGCCCCTTAGTTTAGCATGGATCTCTCGATGGCAATTGCAGCAGACTAAAATGCATTTACTCAACTCTGCCTGCAAGCGTTCCTCTCCCCAACAACGCATGTGCATCCAAGACCTTTCTTTTTGTTTTGGATCAATATGATGAAAATCTAATGCATCAATGCAGTGGTCATATCCACACTTGATACAGCGTCCACCTTTTTCCTCGATTACACGCCGTTTTCTTTCTACACGAGTTGCGTGAACTTTCCTATTAAGCTCTTTTCGTGCTTCATCAGATAGTGAGCGATAACTTCCGGACATATAAAGCTGAAGCTCTATTTATTTTAGCGCAAACTTCAACGCAGCAATCGACAAGAAAGTCATCCAATAACTAGTTCCAAGTGTTGCCGAAACAGCCCATGCAGCCAAGAAGACACTACCGGCCCAAATTGAACCAATAATTACAATAAAAAATAAAGCGCCTACTGGGCCAGTGCTATTTTCAATCTTTTCGACAGCTTGCCAAAAGTTCTCCGATTCTGATGCCATTGCAGGATAACTGGATAGATAACCCTTTTGCAGTTTAGGTTAAAAACCGTAGCAACAGGTGGAATCATGACTTTTTCTTTTTGACCTTAGGTTTGGGCTCTTGATTAGCAAGTTTTTTAACAGCAGATGCCTCCCTGGCATCCCTAACGGCTTCATGGTAGCCCGGTGACTCCAAGTTATGCTCTTTTAATAACTTGGTCCAAAAGTCTTTCTTAAAACTACCATTAGACATTAAAGCAGTTCCGGATATGGTCTCCCGCTTGGCACTCTCGAGTACCACCATGCTTTCTCCATGCCAGTCAAACGCTCGTAATAAATTGTCAATATCTGAATCCATTCATTGCCCCGAATGTCCTTTGCCTTCACAGCATAACTGGGGCACCTTGATGAGGCAAGATCAGGGACAAATCTTTTACCGACCCTATTCCAACTGGGCTGCTTGCCCTTCCATCGGGTACTACATGACGGCCATGGCAATTCTTCTCTGTCATAAAGCTGACAGCAAGGGCCTAGTACCTGATAAGTATAAGAGCCGCCAGGCGAACGGACATACTTACCAACATCATATGGGTGCATTATTTACTTGTCATTTCTGATAGGGTGATCATCGTGCCATTGACCAAGACGACACATCCTACAAGTGCATCTTCAATTTCTTTACAGAATTTGACCAATTCCTGGGCATCGTCCCAAAGAGACTCGACAATTAATTGACCATCTTGATCAACAAATTCTGGAGCACGTTCTGGTTTAAAAATAAACCTTGCAACCAAGTGATCAGCGAATTCCGGTACAAGCCGCAATACTGGCGGAGTCACGAAGAAGAACATGTTCCGTTCCCATTAATTTTAATTTAGCGACTTTTACTGCGCACGACTTGCAGAAGCCTGAACTTTTTCTGGAGTATCTACTCCATCTGTAGAATCCCCATTATCAGGATTATCACTAGGTGGGTTTTCCTGAACTTGCGGTTCGGATGGCTGCAATGCTTCTTTTTGCTTAAGATTATCTTCAATCATTTGATCCATTTCCTCCATATGATCCTCTTCTGTTCTGATGATTTCTTCGTCAATCTTTAAATCGGGATCAAGGATGCCACCACGCTGTAGTTCATCCAGCACAGTACGCTTCGACAGAAGCCCTTGAGAATACAGATTGACAAGTTGCGCAATCTCAGAGGCGCCTAGCGGCCTATTGATTAACGAATCATTGATGGCAATACCAGATTCAATTGTAATGTCTCCTAATTCACCGCTATAAGCCGCCCAGAGGCGCATCACCATATTAAATGATGCAGATTTGTTACGAACCAACGCAGCGACCTGTGAGGCGATCTGAGACGCTCTCAGGGATGCTTCGGTAGCCGTCTTGATATTTGCTCCATATAAGAAGTTTAAGCTACTGCGATCCATTAAGGACTCAAGATGAATGATCTCTGCCTGATGGCGCTCAAGACTTCTGCCAGATGGCTCTGCAAATTCAAATTTGCCGCCTTCTGCATCAAGGTCAACTGCGGTATTCGGACCAAGGATCAATGGCAGGGGTTTACCATCGGGACCAAGTTTTGCACCAGTCCTTACAGGCACCGGCATCGCACATTTGTGCAGCAGTTCCTGAAGATCAGAACGCATTTGGAAATGCTGAATAGAAAGTTCGGCAAGGCCATTTAATGGCAAGTCACCGTATGCAAAATGGGGGTCCGTGGCTCCATACCACACTAAAGGCACTATAGGAATCGATGTTTCAACTTCTCGTTCAAGAACCTGTGTCCATGTGCGCCCAGTCTTTTCAAGGCGATAAGTACAGACAAGATTGGGCTTCAGTACATGATAAATCGCATCCAGCTCACAGCCGTATGTCCCCTGGATATGTTTTTGACGATATTGCCTAATGGTTGCATGACCAAGTCTTTCTCGGCCACCGTTGTATTCAATAGACCAATTGATTACATTAGATCGCTCGATCATAATTAAATATGGCCGGCGACCTCCCTGTGCTTCATCTAAAAAGTTCTGCTCCCCAATCTCTGGGGTCATGTCAACCATAATATAAACGCCACCATCCCTTAAGGCTTTTTCGTCACAACGGTTCCAGAAGCTCTGGATACTTTCACCCTGCAGGTCAATATCTTTCTCTGCTTCTTCAAGCGAAGAGGGCACATCAATTAACTGAAACCGATTCAAAAGTCCAGCATAGGCCCGAATACTATCCCTATAGATCGGCGCATATGTTGAACGACCAAGTCTTGCATCGTATGCTTTACGGGGTTCCGCAGGCTCCTGCTGTAAATACCGCTCTTTTACAGGGCGTGTCTTCCCAGCATTATCGACAAAACTACTATCAAGTAGATGCCAACAATGATAAGCCAGCTCTAGTGCAGGTAACTGGCGAATTAATTCTGGCCTATGATAGGAAACTAACGACGGATCATTCGTCGGATGGGGTACTCCCAGCATTGCTATCTCAGCGAAGAAAAGCCTTCACGGCAAAATAATATTTGTCGCATCACGCGACTTCATTAGTCTTCCTTCAACCCTTACTTGGCGTTACGGTCATGTCATTCATGTATCGACCAGTTGCTGCATAAGATCTCAATGGGGGCGTCTCAAGACTGTTGAATCTGAGTTGGCCTATCCTCATGCCAGCACGAAGATCCAGCTTGTGACGCTGATTGACATTCTGAAGTTCAAGTGTTATTTTCCCACTATAGCCAGGATCAATATAACCACTAAGTAAATGGTTAATGCCTTCCCTACCACGGCTGCTTTTAAGTTGAAAATTAGCTTCAACCCAATTAGGTAATCGAACCACTTCTGCCGTATGGGCTAAAATAAATTGTCCGGGCACAAGTGTAAATCCATTTTGGATATCAACTGGAATCCAGCGAACTCTTTCAGCCTCCGGACCACAGATGCGACCCTCAACGAGAACGGTCTCGCCAAGGGTTACATCAATAGAAGCTGGATTGACCATCTCAGGATCAAACGAATCCACGAGGCCGGAATTACGGCATAATTCGCGAATTTGATGGTCAACCAGCGTGCTCATGGTTCAGATTTGCTGTCCAACTTGATCCGAGTCCCTCTCCGCTTCTGCTAAGCATTTTTCGCCATCACAGCCCGCAGCGCCTTTTAGTTCATAATCAGGATTGTCATACCGATTTAGAACCTCGAGGAAGTCCACTTGATCTTTTTCAAAAATCAGTGGCAAAGCGCTGCGATAAGACTCCGCTACGCCATTATGACGATCGAAGGTTTCCTTATCGATGGGCTCAAACGGCAAGCGGGGGAAAGTCTCGTTCGCATCAAATCTAGCGAGAAGTGCAGCAGAAATGTAACCCGTTCCATCTTTTATGGAGTCATGTATCAATCGAGATAAAATCTCAACCTCATGCTCTCTATACTCAATGGTTGCACTAGTGTTGTGCTCCGTGTAATGCTGTTGGACCTGCATATAAAGCCACCATTGTGCCTCGACAGGGATCTTGCTTAGATCAAAGTGATCACAACCTTCCTTATTAGCCCAGCTAACCTCGGTCGGGATCTCCACCAGCACCTCTTCGACACGGCTATCCATGATGTCATCAAGGAGATTACCGTTCTCGTCTTTGGCCGACTGGGCTGGAATAACGTTGTATCCCCAATCCCTCAGGGCTGAGACCAATGGATCTGACTTACCGAAAGTAATCCGACGGATAAAACGTTGCGCTTTAGGCGGGTGCCAGCCAGAAGATGCTCCAGTTAACAGGCTTTTTGTGCCGGCGGGCTGGACAGTTGTCATACGATTGGGGACTTTCAGACCATGCTTCTTGCAGTAATTTGTTACGGTCAAACGGACCACATCACGCCAACGTGTTAGGAATTCCTTTTCCTTTTGGCTGAATTTACGTCCAACGACACTATTAGGTCTACCGCGCATCATCCATTCAAGCCACTCGGCTCCGAATGCATGAACAAAGAAGTCGAAAAGTCCAGTGAATGAAACACCAACAATTGGATCGAGTTCGCGGCTATAGCGATAGCGTTCGTGATAGAAAGCATGGTGAAGTAATGCACCTACTTGCAAGGCCCCAGCCGCAAAGGCCTTATCCTGGGCATCAAGATCGGTTGGGTCAATTGTATTGAGGTGGATCTCCGCCAGGTTGCAGTGGAAATCGGCACCGAGGATTTCGCCGCAGTTAGCTGATAAAACGCCAGACACATAGCTCTTACCAACAGCAACAGGATCAACAACTACATAATTATGGAAATCATCCACGGTTCCGTTATAGACAGTTGCTATTCCAGCATCTTTGATCGCAACTACTTTATGATTAGCGATATGTCCTGCAGCAACCGGGCCGGGTGTTCCGTGATAAAAACCATTACGGCATCGACCTGCATAATGCTCTTTATTGTGATCAAGATGATTTGTTGCGGTCAGATTGCCAGGTGAATTGTTCGTCGGGTCACCATCAATATGATGAATTACTTCACCGTCGATTCCATAGAATTTGCCAATTACACGATGACAGAATTGCTGCCGGACGGAATCTGTCGTTTTGTTATTGCGAGTGATTCGTAAATGACCGTCACGGTGCTGATGAATCGCAAAAGCGGCTACAGATTGGCCGACTTCTAAGTCCTTAGCTTGAATCTTATTTCTTCGCAATGTAAAGAAATTATGATTATATGTAGCACGGACTTTAAGACCGCTGTCAAATTCGATTTCAAGAATTGGCTCATTATAACCAGTGATGCGAGGATTTCGCATCATACGAACATCCGCTTCATTGGTATCTTTATTAACACACCAAACAAGAATATCCTCACCGGTTTCTGCCAATTCTTCAAAGGTTTTTATACCTTGATGAACAGTAAGAATTCTGGTATCACCTGTTAAACATGGATTAAGTCCATATCTTTTCATACGATGTTCAATTTCCTTAAAGTCAACAGGAATCCTGTTCTCTTCGCATAATTCTTCAAGATAAGCAACACCTTCTTCTTTATCCTTGACATAACGCTTGATAAATTCTTTTTTCTTATCATCAGTATCAAGAAGGTCTGCATTTGAACGAGCAATTGCTTCCGGTACATACTGAATAGCCCCTTCACCTGAATAGAATTGCTGGTAAACAGAATCTTCGATAATCTGGTAATCAGGAATAGCATGGAAGCAACGGGTGTGGTTGGCCATACGAAGGGCTTCCTTCTCAGGATTTACCCGCCAATTACCATTTTCATCTTGTGAATAAAGGCCAAGTTTTGCATTGGCTGCTTCTTCGTCTTCCTGACTAAATTGACGCATGCCGGCAGAACGGCGAATGTTGCCAGCCACTACACACGCAGAGGCTTCATCGATCAATAAGCAGCACTCAATAGCAGTAAGTTGACGGCCAAAGGCGCTATTAAGAAGGCCTGCGACCTTATGGAACATCTCTTCAAGCTTAATAGGGTTAGCGGTGCCACCAAAACCCTTGAGACGTTCACCGGCTGACCGTACATGGCCAAGATCAATAGTCAGATCAATCGAATCACCCTCTGACTTTTCGGTTGCATATTCAATCAATGCGGAATAAGCATCAATCCATCCCTGACGACTATCGCCTACAACTAAGACAAGGGAAGCATCTTCTTCAGATAAGTAAATCTTAGTTTGGTCAGAACGCTTATCAGCAGCAATCCTACCAGTCGGTAAGACATTGACAATATTGATTTTAGTGATCACCGGCGGCAGCGATTCAATCACATCTTGCTCAAGAACAGCCCCAGTACCGGAGCCCATCATGGCAAGTTCCATGATTAATTTAAACGCTTCGACATCATGCACAAGGGATGATGTGCAATTATACCAACCACTAAAGTTCTCTTGTTTTTCAGCCCATTCCGTACCAGCAACCCAGAATGCACGCCCAGACGGGAAGCAGTGCTGCTTTAATGCTTGGTCATGAACTAGTGCAAATTCTTCTGAAGTGAACTTACCAGTCTTAGCAATAGCTGCTACGCAGCGGGTCATTGCCTCCTGGAAAGATTCACGAGTGCCGTCGGTCTTACGGCGAGAATATGTGCGATAAAAGACTGCTTCTGCGCTAGGAGCGGTGGGCAAGAATTCCGACATTTCACCTGTGTGGGTGAAAGTAGTCTACCGCTTCAAACCATTCAAAACCTAAATTTCATAATTTTTACAAGCTTGATGGCCGGGACATTCATGGCAAAAATTTGTCCAATAAGTCTCATTGGTTTTCTCAAGCTTTGTTTCAATATCGGGACCAGTAATTTCAACTGGCGTATGCGATAAACGGATGAAGCGATCAGCCTTTCCTATTCGTTTCATTTTTAATAATCAATAAAGAATAAAGTCCAGGGATCTTGGTGACTGACTGAGAAAGGTCGCCCTGGGAGGAGGCTTCCAGTAAGTCAGCAAGAAGACTGAACTCGCGATGACTTGTAGCTTGTTCAAGTAGGCAATCTTTGAGGATTACCCACTTATGAATGTCTTGCTTATGGCAATTAAATACCAAAAGCAATGCCTCGGCACATTTGAGCTCTTGTATTAGGCGATAGATATCTGATGAGATAACTTTGATGCCAAGACAGGGATCAGATGTGCCAAGCATTTCAGTGGCCTTGACCTCGGTAACGCTTTTGAGGGGAACTGCGCTTGACGCGGCCAGTATTTCTGTTGGTCCTTACACGACGACCCTCGCCAATCCTTGTGCGCTTAGGGGGTGCAGATTCAAAGACTGTAACGGTTTTTCTAGACATCGGAGCGCTGTTCGATTGGTGTAAATTTGAACCTAGGCACTTTCAATCCCTTGGATTGTAGAGCCCATGTAATTCTAAGATAAATAACGAAAGCGGATGCAAGCAGAATGCAATTCACCACAAAGATTTTGCTTTTAATGGCAATCATCAATATTGTCTGATGAGTTTCGTCTGGGAAACAAATCAAGACTGAGGCCAATATTAACCAAACAAAAGACAAAGGAGCCATGTTAGGCAGCTCCATAAAGATTACTCTATTGTGCCTTCAATTTCTAATTTAGATATCATGATATCTTCTATATGAATGATTGACAGTTCATCATCAAACAACGATATAGTTGGGGCAATTGTCGAGCGAAGATGCTGAACATGATTTATGTCGGATATACACAGTATAGCCGCCAGGCAATCCTTTAAATTCTCAGCATTGGTGATTTCTTCAATTTCCTTGATTCTTTGCCATAGCCAAATAAAATGAGGTGTAAATAAATTGTCCATCAATGGGCGGAGTACAAATCTATAATCTACTTTATGGATATAAAGGCGTACAAGTTTTTTTTCGACAATTTTCCTGGTGTTTAAAAGATCAGGCTTAGACCAATGCAAAAAGTGACGATCAGTTGGCTTATGATCATGAAAACCTTTTGAGATTTCTGCTGCTAAGCCTTGTTTGTTTTGGGCTAATGCAACTGAAGCCTTATCGAAATAATGTGCCCGAAGAGCTGGGCTAGATATTTTAGAAAACAGTTCTTTAATTAAATTTTCAATTTCTTGTATTTTTAGCTTATCATGAAAATCTATATCAGCCAGCCAGCTATCAAGAAGCCAGTCCATCCAAGATGGTGCATTGGCAATTAAGGATTTTAAGTTTCCGCCGGATGATATGAAGCTATCTGGATCTTGACCATCAGGCAAGAGTGCTATACGGACATCGAGGCGACCATCTAGAGTAAAAGATTGAACAGTGTCCAAGAATTTGGCTATTGCGGCTTTGCCGCCGGCATCGCCGTCCATGCAAAGAACGAATCTTTTTGTCTTAGTTATCAATCGATTAATAATTGATGTTGAAGGTGATGCAGTACCTTGTAAAGCTACAGCATTTTTGATATCGTTTTGCCATAACGCAATCACATCAATATGTCCCTCTACAAAAATGCATTCATCATTCTCGCGTATATAAGATGAAGCTCTGTATTCATTGTATACTATTTCTGACTTATTAAAGATCAGATTATTTTCAGTATTTTTGTATTTTGGCTTAATATCATTATTAATGGCTCTCGCCGTAAAGCCAACTAACTTACCATTGTAGGCATGAATTGGTATTGTCAATCTGTTTTCACGAGGATCAAAGCCAAGTTCAAATTCTCTTGATGTATCAGGTCTAATGTTTCTTGATTGTATAAATTTGATGCAGCCATTATGAGTTTTAAGAGAACTGCGGTAATATTTTTGCTCATCAGTTGTTTTCTTATATTGTGCATCAACCTGAATTCTTTTCTTCTCATATTCCTCTGATGATTCATCAACATAAACACAATTTAAATTATGCTTAGATGCAATTCGTTCACATGCATCCCTAAAATTGATACCATATTTTTGTTGGATAAATCCTATCGAATCGTTATGAGCCTGGCATACATGACAAAAAACAAATCCTTTATCATCGCTAATTGTTAATGATGGATTCTTATCTTTATGCCATAGGCAATGGGTTACAAACTCTCTGCCGACACGCCGCAGAAAGACACCCTCTGCCTCCAAAACAGAAGACAAAGGCAGGGCCTTTATCTTCTCAATAGTATCATTTGATACCGCCACAGGTCAGGCCCAACTGCATTCAGGTTAGCGATAGTAATGTAGTCGTCAATCCTGCATGTGGGATCAGACCGAGACTTAAGATACTTACAGCTTTTGCAGAAACGCCTCGATGGCCGCTGTCGGCAAACGATTGGTTACTGACTCAAAGTAGTTATTAATCGCTGTCTGCTCGGCCTGTGTGAGCCTGCTGAAGCGCTCTAGCGTTTCGATCATGAATCGTTGCGCAAAATCAATCTCAGTGGGCTCTAAGCTTTCCGTAGGCTTGGCTTGATCGTTCAATTCGAGTGGTGGACCGGAGCATACACCTTTGATTTCTTGCCATTCAGATTGACCAATACCGAGATTGGCTGCTATGTCATCATCACTCATTCCTTTATATAATAACTTGCGACCTTTAATCCACGTTTCTCTCATTTTGTGCGTTAAGCGCATTGCATAGGTTCTATCCCTGATCCAATGCAATAGTTCCCCGCGAATTGTTGGCACCGCCAAGCTGCTAAATTTAAATCCAGATTCCGGATCATATCGATAAGCCGCTTTACATAAACCCTCTAAAGCAGCACCTTCTAAAGTATCATAATCAATATCTGTTGTTCTTTGCAACTTCCATGCTTCACGTCTGGCAAGATTGATATTATCTGCTGCAAGCTTTTGCTGTTCTTTTGACAGTTGAAACTTACGAGTTTTCCTTGCCATCGACTACACGCAACATCACATTCTATCAAAATATATCAATACTTTGCACACCCTCAATAACTCGATCTCCGCGACCCCAGTAGACCTGCGTAACTTGAGGCGCAATACGTTGAGATGAATAATTAATGGCCATAGTCAATGCATCAACTTGGTCATCATTTTTAGCTGCCGGGAACAAGCTAAATTCAGAAATAAAACTATCCAACCATGGCGAACTAATAGGTAAAAATACATTTCCGGCTTCTACGATCGGGACGATACCAGCAGCCCTTGCCTGCTTACTCTTCTCCGGCTTAAACCCAATCAGTCCTGGCACCTTTTTCTTTGCCATTTGGTAAACGGCGTAGCCACTAGCAGCAAGTTCGATTACAGTACCATCTAGCTGATGCCTCTTGTACATCCTGGCGATCATAGCCATTGTGCCAATCACATCAGTTTTCTCTCTATATAAATCGAGGACGTAAAAATGTGGACCAGCCTGGCCAACAACAAGTCCTACGACATAGTCACTGGTGCTGGCATCAGTGAAGGTACAGTCAACCGACAACAATACCCGATCGAAATTTGGTATTACAGTGTCATGTGCATAGAACTGCCACCAGGTTGGGTCGAACATATTACCCCCGACCGGCGCGGGTCGTTGTTGATACAAAGAAGCAAACTCACGACTACCAATAGCTTCTCTGATCCTTTCGTAGTCATCCTCGTCATAGCGTTGAGGGCAAAGCGCTTCGCCCTCTTCGGTTCTCCAATCTGGGATTACCTCGCAATGATCTGGCAGTATCGGCCTACTACCTTCGTCTTCAAAGAGTGCCGGCAAGTCAACAATCGTCCAATTTTCACGACCCTTATCCGATACGTTCATTTCATTTTCTAAAAGTTGGCCAATCATGTCATTTTCAGACCACCTAGTTTGAATGATAACAATTGCACCAACTTCAGGTTCAAGACGGGTATACAGCGTTGATGCGTACCAGTCCCATAGTTTATCCATCAATCTGGTACTTTCCGCTTCTTCACGGTTTTTGACGGGGTCATCTACGATCAACAAGTGGCCAGAACGACCAGTAATTGCACCGCCAACACCTGCAGCCCATAAACCACCACCACCTTGAGTTCCCCAAGCATTAACAGCTTGCTGTGATGGATCAAGTTGACCACCGCTATCGCGAAAGAATTCTCTGGCCTTACGGGAGAACCCCTGACTCAATTCCGCTGAATAAGACGACAGTCCAACGAACCGATCGGGATGGGCCTTCAAATATGCCGCTGGCAACAGGACTGAGCTCAGAAGACTTTTGCCTGATCTTGGCGGCACCTGCAAAATCAAACGATTACAATCGCCATCAATAATCCGCTGTAGTTGCTTGATTAGCGTTGCATGGAACTGATAGAATTTATAGCTTGGATAAACTTCTTTGATAAACTTGTGAAGTAAAACCCTTTCACCCTTTTGCTTCTGCTGTAATTTCTTTTCCCGCAATGCCCTGAGCATTGCTTGATTCTGAGCTGACTTTCTCAGATAATCTTTGCCCAGTTTGTTTGCCATCAGCTTCTACTTTGTCAATACCATTTTTAATGGCAGCAATCCAATCATCCTGAGTCCAATTGTTGAAAATTTTTGCATATGGGTGTTCATTGCTCCATTCGATAATAAAGCAACCATCTTCGCATTCTCTAACTGTAAGCATTCCATCATCAGCCTTCGATATAAATTTCGTCTTCGTCGTATTCTTCGTCGATTTCTTGGACATTTACTCTTTCCAGTTCTTGCTCAACTAATTGTAACATATCTTCCACGCCTAATGCGGACGCCCATGCCTGTCTTGATTGTTCCGTGATATTTGCTGTTGCACGAAGCAAGCCAGAAACAAGAGCCATTGGCACTTCCTCGCCTCTGCTTTGAGCATCCTTTACTCTCTTAGTTAATACGCCAAGAAGATCTTCGCTAATCTCCATCATCATCCGAGCTTGGCGTTCGGATGCATCCCTGAATTGTACAATAGATTCCTTGTGACGCTGTTCGCGCATCTTTTCTGCGCTACGCCATGTTATAGCCATTTGCTCCTTATCCCATTGAGCAGCTCTTTTCTCCCAGTTAAATTTTTTACACCAATCTTTTACAGTAACAGGATCTACGCCAAAGACGCCTGCGATATGATTTAAGCTTCGGCCATTCCCCATATGGAGGAATTCTTGAAAAGCCTTATACTGATCAGCAGTCTCATGTCTGCCATAACGGGGCTTGATGACATAACCCCGACGAAAATCATAACAGTGTCCTGACATGATTCAATCACTGAATCCAGCTAGTATGCCGGAATGATTGCTGAAGCCAGATTATTTGGTTTCGGCTTCTTCTAAATCAAACCATTCTAAAATAGAGAATAAACAAGCATCAGTAATGTTTTCAATGATCTGATTTTCACTTGGAGTTTCCTGATGTTTAAATGCTCGTCGATAACCAAGCCTTGCACCCTCCTCGAGAGCTTGCATTAATGCAGGATATGTTTTGGGTTTTAACATTATTCTTCTCCAAAAAAAGATTCGCAGACGATCGGCAATTCCCGTTTGATAATACCCTTGATTTCGAGAGCAATCGAACGATGCTCTAATTGAGTCTCAGGGCCGCTCCTGACGGCGACATAGAAAAGCCAGCTACGGATATCTCCCTTCATGTAGAGACGTGTTGGAGAGCCTAGCGGAAGGATCTCACGGGCGCATTCTTTAGCTATACCTTTACTTACCATCTCTTGATAGAGATGTTCAGAATCTTCATATAGTGTCGCGATGCGTCGATAATATTCTGAAACGATCTCTGCCGGTAAGTCGTCAATAGAGTTTTGTCTGTTCTTCATATCCTGCCTGCGTAAATGTGGCAAAGATGGCGAACCAAGCACACCAATGTCTTGATACCTGAGACTGAATTCCTGAAACTTCATACTACGATGACGTAGTAATTGAGCAGAAATAGCCCTAGTCGTATTAATCTCTATACACATGCTAGCCATCTCGAACGGTGACCAATGTAAATGCTTAATAAGGTACTTAATTAACTTGTGAGCTGTATCGGGATTATTCTGATTAGATGGATTGGAGACTCTTGCCAGATAGGCAATCATCTCCTCCGCATCAGGCGTAATCCAAACAAGTTTACAATTAGAAGAGGGGAGAGAAATCATCTTCGGTCTGGACAACAGGGTTGGTATTTTCCGCTTTTTGAGAAGCGTAGTCATACCATCGCGGGTACTCCAGTATCTTAAGAGAAGGCTCAGCAGTTGGCCACTCGTCTGTCATTAAGCATTCCTTCAATCTTTTGAGTGCCATTTCATTTTTAAACCTGGCTTCGCTCAGAATGTCCTCAGTAGCTTCAAAAAGATCAATGGTATGCGGATCGTTGCGCTCGACGGCAACAAAGATAAAACGTACTGGCTTATTATAAACTAATTTGGCTGCATGCGAATACCAGGCTGCTTGAAAGTCGTAGCCAAGATCAACCATTTTACTTTGGAACTTGTCTACAGATACTGAATCAGTTGTTTTTAGATCTAAGACAATAGTTTCATCAGGAGTGTGGACTATACGGTCAAGCCTTGCCTTGCAGGGGATACCGTAATCAGTCCAATAAATAGAAACCTCGTTGAATTTACGATAATCGGGTTGGTCTGGCTTGAACCAATCAAATTGCCGTAAAGCTTCTGTCATGCCTACGACGCAGTCCCATTGGCGATCTTTCCCATCATTAACCAGGATCGTTCTTCTACCCTGAGCTTCTTTCCAATCACGACCTTCCTTGGTTGTGTACTTGACGTGATCAGGTTTTTTGATGTATTGAGCCTCAAAGGTTTCGTCACCTTCGAGTGTTTTGCAGTGTGTAGCAGTCCCAATCGTCATAACCGATGACGTGAAGAACTGTTTTTTAAGCACGGCCTTATAGTGCGCCGGACTACGCAAGATAGTTTTAATATGCGATTGGCTTTGGCCTTCTGCTTTGCGATAAGCCGGATCTGCTTGAAAGTAGACAACCTCAGCATTTGCAGAAGTCATTGGATTTAAGTCTCTACTAAATCTAGAGACATTTGTATATCAAAGATGCGAATTTTCCAAAAACTTTTTGAAACCGTGCTTTTGTAATAAGACACAGTGGCACGTTGAATAATTGTAGCCCGATCATCAGCCCACACTATTCCGTTTGCAGTGTCGAATAGAGCACCCATATAATTATCAATGTCGCCGCGAGCGGTCCCATAACAATCAATTTCCACTGCTATAGGATGATTAATTGGCTCATATGGCCAAGCCTCTTTCAGTAAATCAGAACATTCTTTACGCCATTGCTGATAGGATTTTGGCATGTAAGTACCACGAGCCGTAACTCGAGGCCTTGCCTTTGACATCAAGCGAATCGGAAGGATGATTTCCGGATATGAAGTCAATCTACACCACCCTTCTTGTAGCTTTCGAAATAGAATTCATAATCTGGGTTGATATCAGCACCATCCCATGGTTCATTTGTGTCACCACCGGGCAAGCCGCCGAAGCTAATGATATCTTGCGATCCAGATGGAACATAGAAGCGATCCGCAATTGAACTACGGTTTCGATCCTGCGTTTTCAATGCAATACGCAGCAAGACCAAATAGCCAATGAGATCATTGACTACATCTTCATCACTCGCAAGCAGGCCAACACCTCTTTGGATGCGGCTTAGTTTGTCGTCAATGCGAACAAGCAATTGTTCGATCGGCGATGCTTTGCTAAAAACCCTGCTAGGATTCAAGGCACTATCGCCATATTTAGCATTTTTTTTGAGAAGCATGTTTTTGATTTCATCGCAGATAATTGCGATCTCAAGTTGATTGCTAGTCATCAGACTTTTTCTTGCAGGGTCGGATACAGCGAGCATCGTAAATACTTGTCAGCTTGTCGGCTTGAAAAATGGATACCTGACACCCTTTGGGCGTGCTATCAATGACAGAAGCCTTGGACCAGCCAGCCCCTCGATAAACTTCGACCAATTCACCTTTCCTGAATACGGGCAAGGGATTTGGAGCTTGGTTCATCCAGGCAGCCTGCTCCATTGCTGCGCGTCTACTACTACTGGTAGAAGATTTGGCTTTAGGCATTGAACTACTGACGTTGTGATAACGAAAGCTCGGACATGTCGAGCAATAGATGCTGTGGCAATTGAGCACCGGTAGCTGATACCCAGTTTACGATAGTTGTTAGGTTATTGTTGTTTTTCCCAAGATTTAATACCCAAAAATCACGTTCTTCGTTATATCTTAACAATCGTTCGGATACCATTTCACCAAGAACCTCTTCAACCAAAAGTTCAAGTCTTGTCTTATCTTCGATTTCACAGTTTTCAATAGAGTCCCACGCTCCGACCTTTGTATCAATTTGAGGGCAGTGCGGTTGCATAGCAGTAATCACCTCTTTGAAGGTGACCGCACCACGATGCAACAGGATGGCAATGACATATGGTCGAATATTTGCATGTGTTACCAGTGGCACTTCATCGATAAAGGCGCCTACTGCTCCCGGTATAAAATTTTCGACGGAAGATCTGATCCCCATGGCACTGCTTCTATTACAACAAGAATTGGCAAAAAAATTGCGGAGACCGCAATAACGGCCCCCACAATTGGTGCGACTAGTTCAGTCCAAATGTCAATCAAAAGATTTCGGAACTAGCAGCAGTCTTCCAATCTTCAGCAAGCACATACTTGCCGTTTTTAACGTCCAGATACTTCTGGCCGTTGTATTGACGCCATACAGGCTGACCTGTTACTTGAACCCAAGTGCCAAGTTTAATTTGATCAGAGGCATTTTCAGCAAAACGACCTGTCACTTCCACACGGTAGAATTGACCAGGGTTCTCGTCTTTGTTCTTGAAGTAGCAATACTCTCGATCGTTAATCGAGAAAATCGCAGTCTTCATGCCACTGCCTTCACGGCTTTTGAACTCCTTAACGGAGACAGCAGGTTCGCCGGCTTTGCCTACAACCTTGCCGATCAGCGTAATCGTCGCCATTTTCAATTAACCCAAATGGGTGTACAAGCCATACTAACTACACATTGCTAACTTGAGTTGTTTTAGCGTTCGATTATAGATTCTTGTAACCTTATCTCGATCTATGCCAAGAACATCACCGACTTGGCTGCGAGTATGCTTCTTGACAAAAATAAGATGTAATACTTTCTTTTGAGTCTCATTAAGATGGCCCAATGAAACTATGTGATCAAAATCCTCAATAATCTCGGTGTCATTGTTGTCATCATAAATTAACGACAACAGATCAGTGTCCTCATCATATGAACTGCTTGGCCTTGCGTCAAGCGATATGCAATTCATTGCTAAGTGAGCATCTAAAAGGCGCTGCCAGACATGCGGTTTAATTCCTTCAGAATTACCCGACCTGATGTTGCCCCATTCAAGATAGTAATCTCTTAGTGTGGGCTCAGGAATTCGAATACTCAATAAGCTATTATTGATTTCGCGAGTAATGGCTTGATAAATCCACAGGTTGGCATAAGTAGTGAACGAATATCCAAGTTTGGGGTCAAACTTTCTGGCGGCTCGCTCAAGACCGAAAACTCCTACTTGTAAAAGGTCTTCGCTAAAAATGTCTCCATACCTAATGGAACGCTTTGATGCGACGATCCTTCTGACAATGCAGGGAATAAGACGCAGGTTGTGAATGACAAGTTTTTTGACCGCTCGATCTTGGTCAGCCTTTTTGGAGTTCTCGTCTTGAATTATAGCCCCCAGCCGCAGGGCTTCTATTTGCGGTAGCAAAGGATAACGACCGGCATTGTTGAGCCAAAAGGTAACCGTGTCCTTCGGAAGGGCCATAAAAAGATTGAATCCGTTTTATTTTCCACCATAGGAAAAGGGGCGTCAACCCCCTTACATTATTTCTTTAGTTTTACAAATCACACCATTAAAGAATTTTGATAAACTAGCGGCTGAAATATCGATGTCAATACTGTGAAGCGAGAAATTTTTCATTCATGGTCTTTACAAAGACTTCATCCTTAGACTGAAGTGTTTTGATTCCCATACCAAAGTTATCTTTAACCTTTTGTGTCAACTCAGTGATTGCTTCGTCGCATAAACCCATTGATGTCGCAAGGGTAACAAATTCAACCTTTGCGGAGCCCTGCTCGGTTACAGCAGGTGCTTTCTTACTGGCTGCTTTAGCGGGCGCCTTGGCGGTCTCTCGGGCCTTCTCGATGGCTTCCTCATCTGCTACCCGGTAGCCGCTTTCTAGGGGCATCTTGGCCCACAGTTCATAGGCTAGACCCATTTGCATTGCCGCCAGTAAGCAGGCCCCTCGACGGTGCGTATCGGTAATGTCGCGTGAGGTGATCCGGTCATACGCAATCGAAGCATTGCGGTGATCCATGATCGCCTGAGGAACTTCGGGAGTCACAGTGCCATCGAGATGCCGGAAGCGAAGCAGCAAGAACCCACCCACAGGGGCCCGGTGCAGTGGAGTGCCTTCAACGCTGAAGACCAGCTCAACCATCCAGCCCGGTGCATGCTTCCGCAGCAACTCCATGGTCCGGGACCAGTTGATGTAGCTGGCCTTGAAGTTTCCGTTGCCGATTTCCTCGACAAGATCCTTGCTGGCGATTCCGCCAAGGTTGGGCAGTTCAGCGGGCATGGTCATTTTTGCGATGGGTCCAAGTTACCCAGCTTTTTGCCGCGTTGACACCATTCCCGAATTTCACTTGCCGTAGCTAGGCCGCCGAGGAGCTCATAGATCTGTCCCTGAGAGAGTTTTGCCTGAATGTTCATTTTTGCAACAATCCAGCCCAACTCCTTCCATTTCCGGTCACGGATCTTGTCCTTGGCCCGCTTGGCATCACGTTTGGCCCTTTCCTCAGGACTGAGTCTTGGCCCATAGGGCCCACGTTTGCGGCGCTCCTTGGCTCGCTCTTCACGTTTTGCCGCCCGGATGTTGGCTCTGTGCTCAAGGATCCAGTGCTTGTTGCGCTCATAGTACGCCCAATTGGATTTCTTGATGTTTTCCGGGTTTCGGCGTATCTCTTTTTTTGTTTGAGACTCGGGTTGAGGATCTTGTTTTTCGTTTTCGTCGGCCATGGTCTTTTATTTGATTATATATATTCTTTATAATCTTATATAAAGATCTATAGATGGGGTTTCCTGAGGATACCCCCAAAAGGTTTCCTGAGGATACCCCAAAGGTCTCCTGAGGATACCTAACTTCAGGAAACCCTTTCCTGAAGATACCTAACCTGAGGAAACCTTTCTTAAACATTTCGTAGGATTTACAAGGCCCCTGGCCGCTAGCCTCCGTTTGGAGATGGGCTTTGAAATGGATCAAACGGCGCCACTGCCGACCGGTAGGCTGAAGGCCGTTGAAAGGGATTGGGAGTACCAGTCCGGATGGGTTAGGGCACCTTTGAGGGAAATCGTGTTTAACGAACGGCTGAGCAAGCAGGCACGGCTGGTTTGGCTTTGGTTAGCATCGCTACCGGAACTGGGCTGCACGGCTACCTGGAACGAATGTGAGAGCCTTTTGAACTGCAAGACCAAGGCCCGCAGAAACTGCATCTTGCAACTTGTTACAGAAGGTTACGTTTCTGTATCGCCTTCGGGAATTGTAGTTATGCACGATCCATATGAAGTTTATTCACATAATAACTACATCGATTCTGAACTTAAGACTATAGCAGTCAAAGAAAAAATTGCAAAAGTAGTTGAAACTATACCAGAAATTATTGAAGAACCCAAAGCAACAAAGGCTGATCAAATTATGAAAGATTTATTAGAAATACAAGAGAAGATTGCACCGACAGAAAATAAAACAAAATCCAAGAAAAGTATCGTCCCCAAAATAGAGCTAATTATTGAAGCATGGAATGAATGCAAACCTCAGTCTTATTCCTCACTGAGAAGTATATCAATTAAACAGCAAGAATGTATAACAAAACATATGAAGAATCTTGGCTTGGATGAAACTCAAACAAAAGACTTTATCTGTAAAGTTTGCAGTGGTCTTTTAAAGAGTAACTTTTGGACCAATCAAGTTAGACAAGAAACTAGGAACTTTAGAGCAGTATTTGGATATGGCGCACCTCTTGACAAAAAAATGAAGAACATTGAGGATTTATATAACGCAGGAGAAGATTTCATTACTCCAACTATAACTATTAAAAAAAGCTATACACTTGACCAACAGGAATTGATAGATGCCTACAGATACAGCAAAATGAATTACGAAAACTCAAGCCTTCGAGAAGACCTCAATGAGCAAAGTCGGTGGTTGACGCACCTTGATGCCATTGTCGAGCAACTAGAGGAACAGGGGATTGATCCTAATGACATCTGAAACTGAACTGCCCTTCTATATTCAGAAAGCTGCTGACCTAGGACTACTTACGTTAGACGGTGGTAAAGTCACCCACTGCAATACCGACGCAGTCTCGACAATCATTGGCACAGCAAGGCTTGTTGAGAAATTGCAACCCACGACAATTGTTGCTCGGGACGATACGACCGATCAAGAAGCCATTATTCTTTGCCGTGTGTTGGCAAGTGTTAGCGGCGTTGCCCGTGAACTTTGGTCACAGGTACGCACAGCATTTGGTGTTGGCCATGGACAGGAACTTCCCGGCAATCTTTGGTCCAATTCAAGTTTTCGCGCAATCGGCAGAGAAATAGATTTAACTTTTCTTGGAGAGCGTACAGGCAAAACAATTTCACGGGAAAGCCTGATAACTGGTTATGAAGCAATCAGCGCAAATTATTCAGAAGTTCCGTTCTCTGACTTTTGTACAACAATCAATGAATTAGCTAAACCAGATACAATTGAAGCTTATGGTAACCCTAGAACAGAATGGGCAACAGCCCTTGATATCCTTAAACAAAAAAGAGTTCTTAGCTTATACAAAGAAACAATTTACCTTGCATCACAATCCCTAAAAACAGATCCAAAGCTTGAAAAAGCATTGGAATTTATGCAATCCAGAATCATGGAGGGCATAGGGATGCTTAGCGGATCAATAGGGAATCAAGGTCAAGTTGTTGACCTAACCGATTCAATCTGCGGTTCTCCTGGTCCAGGCAGGCTCAATTGGGCTGAGTATATTACCAATGCTAAATCCCAGGAGAAACCAGTCTCAACAGGGATTCCAGCCTTTGATCTCGACATCGATGGAGGAGTCGCGCCACCTTCACCGAATATGCCAAAAGCCGGCAGACTGCTTGTCATTGGCGCACGTACTGGTGTCGGTAAAACACTGACCGGTGTTCATGTCGCGGCATCCTTGGCGAAAGGAGGCCTTACCGTTGGCTTCTTATCGGCAGAACTTGAATCAAGAGCCATCGAGGCGAGAATTATTGCAAATCTTAGCAAAGCATTAGTCAATCCATTCCACTGGAAAAAGATTCGTAATTCAGGAAAGAATGGATATGTGACCGTCGGTGAACTAGAGATGCCTGGCGCAACTAAAGCTCAAGATCGCATTGCATCTATTGTTGCGGAAACAGCAATGAAGCTTCAGGAACAAGGCGGCAAGATTTTGATTGAAGCACCGTGGGGCGCTTGCGTAGATACTTGCATTAACACGATGCGAAGCATGAAAGCTAAGTCGCCTGAACTTAGGGCAATCGTCATTGACCACTTCCATGCACTCTCAAGGCATAAAGGGGGTTCTGTTAATAATATTAGCGCAATGCTTGAAGACAGAGCCTATAGGCTGATGACGGCAGCCAAAGAACTTGATATTGATCTTTTTGTCTTAGCCCAGTTGAATCGAATCGGCATGGATTCCACTAGCAATCCCGAGCCACAACTCAATGAAATCCGTGGTACAGACGCACTGGCCCATGTCTCGCATGCAACATGGTTAATTAGACGCCTTAAGTCAGATGGGAATGAGTTAAATAAAGACCTTGAGGTATGGCATTCTAAAGTTAGAGGTCGTCAAGCAGTTTGGAGGGAGGGAGAAGGAATCCTTGAAGGTATTCATGGATTCGTAGATAAAAGCATTATCCGTTTACACTATGAAACCGCTTCCCTTGAAGACGACACGACCTCGTCATTAATTAAGGAACTTGATAAAAAGCAGGGGCTGAATCCATGAAACGTGTATTGTTTATAACAATCAGTCACCTCAACGCTCAGATTTTAACTGCTATAAAAAATACAGCAGAATTCGCAATTGCGATATGCACTGGTATTACTAGAGCAATACTTGTCATCCTTGATCGGGACAGAATGTTTCACGCAGAATCTGCCGTTGATCAATACGAAACAATTAATGAATTGCAAATTCTTGAGCATATTAGTGAAGTCAGAAATGATGCCGTCAAACAAGGTGCATGGAATGAAGAACATGAAGGTAAGCTCAATCACCTTGGCACCATATTATGCAATCAGCATGACTGGAAAGTTGAACAAGTTGAACGTTATATCTACGAAATAATCGAGACCGGTCCAGCTTTCTCAGTCGACGAATAATTCAATGCATTCTAAAAGCATTCAGCTTAACGGCTTTTATTGTGGCGTGGTTACATCCGTCCAAGGCAATGAAGACTATATTAATCAAAAGCGTCAAGAATGGCAACAAGATGGACGAATTTGTTGGGTCAACCGTCTAGAGAAGCAACATAATCAACAATCCCTTGATGACGAATAAAGACAGCAAAACTCCAGCCAATTGGTTTCACGTAATACCTAATCTCACCATTTTCAGGATTAACATGTTGACTGGGTGGTAGCGACGCCCCAGTTGTTCTCAGCGTATTACCATCCCAATAATAACCAGGCAAGAAATATAATACAACTTGTTTATTCATTTGATTTGATTCATTGATAAATCCCAAAGCCAACCATCAGATTTGCTAGCAATCAACCAACGACGCATGAGATTTTGCCTTGTATATTTGACGCATTTACCATCAGTGGGCCCATTCTTTGGATACCCGCCATTGATCAAATCAAGTTCACCAAACGGATCATGAACAATAAAGTTGGTATTGTCATAACCAATTAAGGTAATCCAGTGACCGCCACCACTGGGTGCAAAAATAGTACCCTTGTGAAGAATGCCAATCGGAACAGGATAGCCTTTACTCAGTAAACCAATAAGATCCGTTTCAGAACCATTCATTCTGAATTGACTCTTAATACCTAAACTATCTAGTGCTTTCTTTTGTGCAATCTGTGAAACGGTGTCACCATACTTGAAAACACGCTTTAAATAATCATCATCATCATGAATAATTTCTGGATCAATGTATTCAACCGCCATGGCAATAGCAGAAGATTGGCATGACCTCTCTCCATGCCCTGTCTTACTGTCTCTTTGATAAAAGTATGCTACATCTAGGGGAAACTTGGGAACAGTCGGTAAGGGGGCTCTGGGGGGCTTTAGAGGGCCACGAAACGCCTTCGTGAATGCCCGGCGCTGATCTTCGGTAAGTTGGCCTTGTAGCGCCTTCCAGGCCTCGATCTGGTGCTTTTCACCACGGAAATATTTAGCGGCATCAGTTAGCTCCACGTACTCCTCAGTCGGTCTTTGCGTGTTTAGACGTGGGGGAGAATTTCGGCTCATGATATCTATTAATTTTGAGCTATATGCGGGATCCGTGGCATACCCTTGCTTCACTAATTCCCTTGCAGCTTCTTCTCTGTTTGGCGCATCATTGACTCCAGAATATCCCTTGTAATCCTTGTACCATTTCTCGACAAGGTCATTGACACATTCTTCTGGACTTTGATAGTCCTTGAACTCATCCACAATGGTAATAAATTTAGCACCATCCCACTCCTGAGTTTCTTTTTTTGTGCCAGACCCTTTAATGCCAAAAAAATTGTTCTTGCCAGATTGATACTTGCCCCAACCTGATTCACATGCCCATTGTGCGGCAACTAGCTCAGGATACTTCGCTCCTGCCCTACTGGCCAATTCCGCAATGTACTGCCACGATGTAGCTGACATATTCTTAATAAATGCCTAATAGGTTACCTTACCATTTGCCAATCGGACATCTCGCGCCACGTAAAATAACTTTTGCTGGCACAATGCATCCGCACTTAATGCATTTTTGATATTTTTTCTTAAAATATTCGCAACTATGGCAAGTCTCCAATCGCTTGTCCTTGGTCTCCTTGCTAGCACCCAGCAACTTACTTCTTAGCTAAACGAGTAACTACACCAGCTAAAATTTCAATCACTCGATAAGCCTTGGCAACCGCAGCATCATCTTTTGGTGTTGGAGTCAAGTTAACAATCGCTACAGCAGCAGCATGCACAGCCAACAATGCAGCCACTAACTCAGGGGCTTTGGCAATTAAAAGAGCAATGAATTCCATAGTTAAAGTCATTCTGCCCTAGTGTGCCATTAAATTTATAGTATTATTTCTTTGCCTCTAGGGCTGAAATTCGCTGTTCAGCGGTACCAAGTCGACCATATATTTCATGCCGATCTTCCTTCATATCCTGTCTTAAAGCCTGCAACTCAGCACCAATGTGCTCGATGCCCATGCTTAACTTAACAATAGCATCCCTGCCGTCACCAGACCGCTTGATCAATGATCCAGCAGCAATTCCGCCGAGACCAATCAGGCCGCCCGCGATAGCAGCAAGCAATTCGATCATTGGCCTTTTTTGTTAAATATGGCTAAGGTCTGTGCCAAAGGCGCACTTTGTACCCGCTTTTCAACCACTGGACTGTTGAAACCCTACAAATCTAGGATTCCTTATCCACCTCATCCGCCACAAACGGTGCTATCGGCAGCCAGCATGATCGTCATCGGGGTGGCGACAATGCTGCGCCAGAGCCAGTTAGGCACTAGGTGCTTCCGGCCAGGTTGGGTTGAAAGGATCGCTCGTCACAGAAGGCAGATCGCGTAATGCCTGGCGGTAGGCAAGCCACTGATCTAGGTTCTGCACCCAGCCTGCGCTATCAGCAAGTTGTGTATGGTCAGAACGCAGCAGCAAAATAAACCGCTGGTGGCGTAGTAATTCCCATGCGGCCTCAACCTGCTTTTGCTGCTCTTCCGCAGTCAAAGGGGTCACGAGGTAGGTCCGAGTGACAGTGCCCTGCTCATCATCAACAGCCCACTGGTCAAGCGGGGCCTCAGCAACCCTCTCAATCCGGGGATTAATTTCGGGACACTCGGCCTCAATAAAGCCGTAATACCCTTGACTCTTCAGCCATTGATCAGTAGGACGAACAGCTTCGTCAGTGGTCCAACTAAGGACTTTTGATGCCGGGGCGACACATACGCCATCAACGACTTCATAGAACGCCGTGTGCTCGCGCACGCCGTCTAGAGGTGAAAGTTCAGTAGTCATGGATTCCACTTGGATAGAGGACAGTCCGCCTTAGCCAGACGGATTTTGAACGGGATGTAGCACCTGCAGATAGCGCAAAACTTGCTCTGCAGTTGCTGGGGGCAGCTCTGGCAGATGGCTTCACGTGCCTGCTGGGTGGGCAAGGGTGCAAACATCAGCAGAGGCCAAACTGCGGCCATCGACAAAAGTTAACAGAGTTGTCGTTGACTGTTATCATGGACGATTGACCAATTACGGCACCGTTTTCTAGGGCTTGCACTACAAAATATTCAAGCCCCTCCAACTGAAGGCTACTTGTAGCATCTGCAACGGCGTAAAAGGCAACATTAGCAGAATCGTTATTGATGGTAACGTCAACGCCGCTACTGCTAACCAGTTGAGACGGACTTATGTCGCCAGAGCTTACAAATGGATAGCCTGTGACCTGCGCTAAATTAACTTGAAGAATGGTGCCATTTGCACGGAATGCTTGGATATTTATATATGCGTTGGGCGAAGCTGTCTCGTCTATGGAGTATATTGGGCTACCGCCAACTGTTGCCGAAACATTAACGCTCACCACAGATGAGAAAAATTGTTTCCACACACCGCCTTCCTTAACGAACCCTGAATTAACGTCTTTCCAAACGCCAGACTGTTTTACATTAAATTCATTTACTTGTTTCCAAACGCCGGCTTGCTTTACGTGCATCGTCATGGCTTAAACCTTCAGGCAGATGTCGCCGTCACTGCCGCCGTAGGCCGAACCCCCTGTCTGCACTGTCCTGACGCCATAGCCGTTGCTGTTGCTTGCGATTGAGACCGCGTTGTCGGTCACCGAGATGCCTGCCCCGGCAGTCGCTAAGACTTGCCCTGCAGCAAATGTGACGGCGCCGGTCAGGGTGCCGCCGGACTTGGGAAGTGCGGCATCGGCTAAGTCGTAGGCAGATTTCACTGCCTGTGGGGTGGCTGCCGTCGTTGTGCTAGTGCTGCTGGTACTGTCTGTGAGTTGCACAGCGCCAGCACTGCTGGTGGTCGCTGCTTGCAGCTTGCTGCCGGCAATGGCAGCAGATGCGTTGATGTCGGCGTTAGTGATGGCGCCGTCGGCAATCATTGCGCCGGTGACCGTACCAGTATCATCAGTCGTCACCACGTCGTCCAGCGTCACTGTGCGGGCAGTGGTGATGATAGAATCAACCTTGATAGTTCCGAAGGGCATGGTTCAGCTCAGAGAATGGTTTATTAGGTGCTAGTGGGCACCGTGATGTTGTAGTCGCTGGTGGTATCCATATTAGTCAACCCATCAGGCAATCCGCTTGTGCTGATGCCAGTGATAAGTCTAGAGCCAGCAATGGTGATAGTCATAATTAGACGATGACCCAAGATTGACCAGGGCCCACGGTAACGGTGACCCCAGGTT
>Ga0194130_10002059_pt1 | contig 30211 bp, 31 predicted proteins | sample TA2KigsurfametaG_FD_160084 | JGI IMG/M metagenome (GOLD analysis project Ga0194130, IMG submission 160084) | Freshwater microbial communities from Lake Tanganyika, Tanzania - TA2015050 Kigoma 12 surface | ecosystem: Environmental > Aquatic > Freshwater > Lake | place: Tanzania: Lake Tanganyika...
TAAAATTGGCGGTCCCACAGGAATTGGCGCTTTATTAATAAATACTAGAAATAATATTTCGCCAGAAATTACAGGGGGAGGGCAAGAGAAAAATTTAAGATCTGGTACAGAAAACTTTTTAGGAATTATAGGCTTTGGTGAGGCAATCAATGAAGTTAATAATTTAGCTAAAATTTGCAATTCTGAAATAAAAAACAATAGAGATTTATTAGAAGCCAATTTAAAAAAACTTTCTAATGAAATTAAAATTTTTGGCGAAGATACTAATCGATTAGCAAATACTTGCTATTTTGCATATCCATCAATGACTTCTGAAAACCAAGTGATTGCCCTTGATCAAAAAGGAATTTGTGTTAGTTCAGGTGCGGCTTGTTCCTCTGGTAAAGTTGAACCATCCCACGTTTTAAAGGCAATGCAAGTGGATGAAAAATATATTCATTCAGCAATTAGAGTAAGTTTGGGATGGGATTCTACTAAAGAGCAAATTGAAACCTTCTTTAATATTTGGAAGTCAGATTGTTTTAAAAACGGAGTACTAAATGTCAGATAATTTAATTCAAGAGCAAATTAAACAGGATTATGCCTACGGATTTGTAACCGATGTGGAGTCCGTTAGAGCTCCAAAAGGACTGAATAAAGAAGTTATTCAGTTTATTTCAAAACAAAAAAATGAACCTGAATGGTTGCTAGCTTGGAGATTAAAAGCCTTTGATCGATTACAATTAATGACGGAGCCAAACTGGCAAAAACCTCAGTATCCTAAAATTGATTATCAGGCTTTATATTATTACTCAGCGCCAAAGAGTTTTAAAGAAGGACCTAAGTCATTAGATGAGATTGATCCTGAGATTAAAAAAACTTATGAAAAATTAGGAATTCCTCTTAATGAACAAAAAAGATTAGCAGGAGTTGCAGTGGATGCTGTATTTGACTCCGTATCTGTTGCTACAACATTTAAAAAAAAATTAGAAGATATTGGAATAATTTTTTGTTCAATTTCTGAAGCTGTACAAAAACATCCAGATTTAGTTAAAAAATATTTAGGTTCAGTTATTCCTTTAACGGACCATTATTTTGCAACTTTAAATTCTGCAGTCTTTACCGATGGGTCTTTTGTTTACATTCCAGAGGGAGTGAGATGTCCCATGGAGCTTTCAACATATTTTAGAATTAATGCATCGAACACAGGCCAATTTGAAAGAACTTTAATTATTGCAGATAAGGGAAGTTATGTAAGTTATTTAGAAGGATGTACTGCTCCAATGCGTGATGAAAATCAACTTCATGCTGCAAATGTAGAATTAGTTGCCTTAGATAATGCTGAGATTAAATATTCAACGGTTCAAAATTGGTATCCAGGCGATAAAGAGGGAAAAGGTGGTATTTATAACTTTGTAACGAAACGAGGAATTTGTAAGGGTAAAAATTCTAAAATTTCTTGGACGCAAGTTGAAACAGGTTCTGCAATTACTTGGAAGTATCCAAGCTGTATTTTACAAGGCGATAATTCATCAGGTGAATTTTATTCAATTGCAATTACTAATAATTATCAAAAAGCAGATACTGGAACTAAAATGATCCACCTTGGCAAAAATACAAAGAGTAGAATAATTTCAAAGGGTATTTCCGCAGGTCATGCTGATAATACTTATAGAGGCCTTGTCAGTATTCATCCAAAGGCAAGTAATGCTAAAAATTATACGCAGTGCGATTCATTATTAGTTGGAAATTTATGTGGTGCGCATACGGTTCCATATATTGATAATAAAAACTCAACTTCAACCACAGAACATGAAGCAACAACCTCTAAAATAAGCGAAGAGCAGTTATTTTATTGTAAACAAAGAGGCCTAAATCAGGAAGAGGCAGTAAGTTTGATTGTAAATGGATTTTGTAAAGAGGTTTTACAACAACTTCCCATGGAGTTTGCGGTAGAGGCGCAAAAGTTAGTGAGCATTAGTTTAGAAGGAAGTGTTGGTTAATGTTAAGTATTGAAAAATTAAATGTAAGTGTGGGTGATAAGAAAATTTTAAAAGATTTTAATCTTAAGATTGGCAAAGGTGAAGTGCATGCCATTATGGGACCTAATGGATCTGGGAAAAGCACACTTTCCTACGTATTAGCTGGCAAAAGTGGGTATGAAGTTCATGGAAAAATTTTGTTTAAAGATGAAAATATTATTGATCTTGAAGCAGATGAAAGAGCACAGAAGGGAATATTTTTAGCATTTCAGTACCCCATAGAAATCCCAGGTGTTTTTATGAATAATTTTTTAAAAACTTCATTAAATGCAATTAAAAAAGCTAAAGGGCAGAAGGAAGTTGATGTTGTTGAATTTTTATCCCTTGTAAAACAGCACGCAAAAAAACTTGGAATTAAAGATGAGCAATTAGGCCGAGCTTTAAATGTTGGTTTTTCTGGTGGTGAAAAAAAACGTAATGAAGTTTTGCAAATGTCATTATTAGAACCAGATCTTGCAATTTTAGATGAAACTGATTCAGGATTAGATATTGATGCTCTAAAAATAGTTGCAGATGGAGTGAATGCTTTAAGATCTAAAAATAGATCTTTTTTAATTATTACCCATTACCAAAGATTATTAGATTATATTAAACCTGATTTTGTTCATGTGTTGGTAAATGGTTCAATTGTAAAAACGGGTTGTTCAAAACTTGCGCAAGAACTGGATAAGATTGGCTATAAGGAATTTCAAAAGGCAGTCTAAAATAATGAACACTATTTCTGAAATTAAAGGAGTAAATGAATTAAGAACACTTAGTTTAAATCTTTTTAATAAACATGGCTTTCCAACCAAAAAAGATGAGGATTGGAAACAATCAACATTAAATTACTTTTTAGAAAGTAATAAAAATCTAGAGATTTATAGGCCAAATAAAGAAGTTGTTAATGAAAAGGTTGTTGAAAACTTTAAGCACAATAAAATTTTTATTGTTAATGGATTAGTTCAAAAAACAGAATTTGAGGCAAATGATAAAGATAAGCTAATTATCACTTCAATTGATGAATATTATAATAAAAATAATAAACATTTATCAAAATTATTTAGTAATAAAAAAAATCCACTCATTGCTGCAAATAATGGTTTAGCAACAATCGGTTATTATTTAGAAGTAAAAGATAATTTAGATTTGCCAATAATTATTTATTATCAGTTTGATTCCAAAGCTGATCAAAAACAAATACATCAAAAAAATTATATTTTACTAAATAAAAACTCTAAAGCTGTAATCTTTGAAAAATTTTCAAATGATAATAAAAAAACATTTATTACGATTAATACTAATATTGATGTTGAGAAAAACTCTCATTTTAAAAATTATATTTTAAATTCAAATAATACGGAAAACTGCATTTATAGATTTAAGAAAGCAAATATTGCAGCAAGTGCAAATTATGAAAGCTTTATATTTTCAAATATTACAAAAACAATCAGAGATGAAGTAGAGATTAATCTTAATGAATCTTTGTCTGAATGTTATTTATATTACACGCAGTTTTTAAAAAATAATGAAGAGCACGAGATTAAAGTTAAAATTAATCATTTAGCTGAAAATACAAAAAGTTATCAGTTTTCAAAAAGTATTATGGATGGAACAGCTAAGGGAGTTTACCAAGGAAAAATATTTGTTGATCAAATCGCACAAAAAACCAATGGTTATCAATTAATTAAAAGTATTCTTTTATCCGATCAGTGTACCTTTCATTCAAAGCCCGAACTTGAAATCTACGCCGATGACGTAAAATGTAGCCATGGCTCATCATCTACCTCACTTAATAAGGATGAATTGTTTTATTTAATGGCAAGGGGCATTCCAGAAAATCTGGCAAAAAGATTAATCGTTCAAGGTTTTTTATCGGAAGTAGTTGAGAAAATTTCAGATGAAAATTTTAAGAATTATTTTTTAAAGAAAACTGAGGATATATTGGCATGAATTTAAAAGATATTAAAAGTCAATTTCCAATATTTAAATCTAATAAAAATTTAATTTATTTTGACACCGCAAATTCTGCGCAAAAACCAATTCAAGTGATTGATGCGTTAGATGATTTTTATAAAAATCATTATGCAAACATTGGCAGAGCCGTTTACGGTCTTGCAGCACGTGCAACAGCTAATTATGACAATACAAGAGAGACTATTAAAGAATTTGTAAATGGCAGTGAAGGAGAGATTATATTTACAAAAAACTCAACGGAATCTTTAAATTTAGTCGCCCATTGTTTTGGCAAATTTTTAAAAGAAGGAGATGAAATTATATTAACTGAGGCAGAGCATCATTCTAATTATGTGCCATGGCATTTTTTAAGAAAGAAAAAAGTTAATATAAAATTTATTCCAATTAATGAAGAAGGCGAAGTTCAGGTTGATCAATTAACCTCATTAATTACCAACAAGACGAAAATGATTAGTATTATTCATGTATCCAACGTTACGGGACTTACGACTAATGTTAAAAAAGTAATCAGTATTGCAAGAGCAAAAAAAGTCCCTGTTTGTATCGATGGTACGCAAGCAGTCACTCACAGTTTTGTGGATCTTAAAGAATTAGATTGCGATTTTTATGCATTTTCAGCTCATAAAATTTATGGGCCAACAGGAGTTGGAATATTATTCATGAAAAATAAATGGGTTGAACAATTTGAACCCTTCAATGGTGGTGGTGGAATGATTCAAAATGTTGATACTAAAAATATTACCTATGCCTCAGGAGTTAGTAAATTTGAAGCTGGCTCCCTTGCATCAGCTGAAGTGATTGCATTAAAGCATGCAATTAAATTTATTAAGGATATTAAAATTAAAAATATTGTAAGCCATGAGCAAAGTTTAGCCACTTACGCTTTAGATAAAATTAGCAAATTTAATGATATTGAGTTTGTAGGAAGACCCTCTGATAAAGGAAGCGTTTTTTCCTTTAATATTAAGGGTGTTCATGCCCATGATGCATCTACGGTTTTTGATGAAGATGATATTGCAGTAAGAGCAGGTCATCACTGTTGTCAGATCCTTCATAAAAAGATGAAAATTGGATCATCCCTAAGGGTATCCTTTGGAGTTTATAATAATAAGCAAGATATTGATGCTTTATGTGAGAGCATTAAAAAATGTAAAAAAATATTTAAATTAAAATAATGGATCTAACAGAACTTTATCAGGATCTCATCTTAGACCACGGTAAAAAGCCTAGAAATTTTGGCAAATGTAATAAATTTAATCATGATGCAGAAGGGCATAATCCTTTATGTGGGGATAATATCCATGTGTATTTAATTTTAGATAAAGACAAAAAATTAACGGATATCTCATTTGAAGGATCAGGTTGTGCTATCTCCGTTGCATCCTCTTCAATTATGACTGAAATTGTTAAGGGTAGATCTGAAAAACAAGCTCGTGAATTATTAAATTCATTCTTTAAAATGATTAAAGAGGGACAAGAAATTAAAAAAGCAGGTTTAACTGAGGATGAACATATTAAATTTTCATCCCTTGCAGGAGTTGGTAAATTTCCAATGCGTGTAAAATGTGCAACTTTATCTTGGCATACTTTAAAAGCAGCATTGGATGGTGAAAAAAAACCAATTAACTCAGAAATTATAGACTAATGGATCATTTACAAAAAATTGAGGAAATAAAAGATAAATTAAAGACCATTTTTGACCCTGAGATACCCGTTGATATTTACGAGTTAGGTCTTATTTATGATGTAAGGCTTAAGGATAAGAATTGCGAAATTGATATGACACTTACTTCGCCAAATTGTCCAGAAGCACAAAGCATTCCTAACAATGTTAGAAAGGCTGTTGAAAGTTTAGGACATTACGATGAGGTGGTGGTGAAAATAGTTTGGGATCCACCTTGGGATAAGAGTAAGATGTCGGAGGTTGCAAAACTGGCTTTAAACATATGACAAAACAATTAATTACAATTTCAGATAATGCTGCAAAGCGTATCAAAGAAATATTAAGTAACGCAGAAACTAGTGTTAAAGGAGTTCGTGTTTCTGTAAAATCAGGCGGATGTGCGGGCATGGAATATGAGATGACTTATCTTAAAGAAACCATTCCAAATGATGAAGTGGTGAAAGATAATGGGGTTGAAGTATTTATCGATCCAAAAGCGATTATGTATTTGCTTGGAACTAAAATGGATTACAAAGAAGATAAATTTTCTTCATCCTTTGTATTTAATAATCCAAATGAAACTGAACGTTGTGGCTGCGGAGAATCCTTTAAAATTTAAATTGTTCTGCTAAATTTCTCTCTTTAAGACCATATTTTTTATCGTACAAAAGTCTAAAGGTTTTATTTTTATTTAAATAAACATTTACAGTTAAAACATGACGAAATTCTACGTTGTCAGCAACAACGCTAACGGGTCTTTTTTTTGGATCTAAATTTTTAATAGAAACTTTTGCATTATTATTTATTGTAGCTCCACGCCATCCCCTTGGTTTAAAGGGTGAAATAGGGGTTAGAGTTAATAAATTTGACTCTAAATCTAGCACAGGGCCACGAGCTGATAAGTTGTAAGCGGTACTGCCCGCAGGTGTTGCAACGAGGGTACCATCACATACAATTTCCCTCATTCTTACTTTATTATCGATTTTAATTTCAAGTTTTGCAGCCTGGCGGGTTTCTCTAAAAACTGACACCTCATTAATTGCAATGGCTGTTTTAATTTTGCCATTATTATTTTTTGCATACATTTCAAGTGGATGAAGTTGAGCAATGTCGGCTTTATTAATTTTATTAATTAAATTTTTTTCATCAAATTTATTTAATAAAAAACCGCGATTTCCTTTATTCATGCCGTAAAATGGTAGTTTATATTTTTGATATTTTTTTAAAGAGCTAAGCATAAAACCATCGCCACCTAAAACTACCAAGACATCCGAATCATTAATTGAATAATTTTTATATTTTTTTGTTATTAATTTTTTTGCAGACTGTGACGTTGGAGTTGCATCAGCAATAATATGTATTTTTGAATAGGAAATAGTCATTTGCGATAAATAAAAAATCAATTAATAACATAATAAATGTATCATTTAAAAATTGAGCAAGCATTTAAAAAATTTTCAAAAAAACAAGGCTTTATTCCAAACCCTGCTCAACTTGAGTTAGTTAAAAATTTAGAAAACTTAATTGAGGATACAAAACCCTCTCTACTAAGTTCTTTAGGAAATATTTTTTCAAATAAAAAAGCAAAGGGATTTTATTTATATGGTGAGGTGGGTTCTGGCAAAACTATGGTTATAAATTTATTTCTTGATCAATTTAAAAATCTGCGGGTCTATAGGGCTCATTTTAACAAATTTATGGTGGATGTTCATAACCGTCTTCATAAAAAAAAGAATGAAAGCAGTGTTATTCCAAATATCGTAAAAAATTTTAAAGCTGAATATGATATTATTTTTCTAGATGAGTTTCAGGTTACCAATATTGCAGATGCAATGATTTTAGGAAAATTACTTGAACAATTTTATAGTAAAAATATTTTTATCATAACCACCTCCAATGTTCGCCCCGATAACCTCTATTTAGGCGGACTTCAGCGTGGTCAGTTCCTGCCCTACATTGAGATGATCAAACAGAATAGTGTTATTTATTCTTTAGATACCGGTGCTGATTATCGTCAATTATTTTTAAATAAAAAAAATAAATTTTTTCCACTTACAAATCCACAAGCCAAAAAAATGTTTAATGATGTTTTACTTGGAACTTTAAATGGTAAAAAATTTTCAACCACCACTTTAACGGTCAAAGGAAGGAAAGTGGTTATTAAAAATTTTGTCTCCAATATTGCAAAATTTGATTTTAAAGATTTATTTTTTGAAAGCTATTCTGCAGAGGATTATATTGAGATGAGTAAAATTATAAAAATATTTTTCATTGAAAACATTCCAAATTTTAACGAAGATTTAATTAATGAACAGTACCGTTTTGTAAATTTTATTGATGTAATCTATGATAATAAACTAAAACTTGTTGCAACGGCTGCTACAGAAATTAATAATCTTACAAGTAGTTCAAAGGTCCAAAAGGTTTTTTCAAGAACCCTTAGTCGATTGAAAGAAATAACTGCAGTTCGATAGTCTTTAATAAAAATTTATGAAGAATCTTATACTTTTTATAAGTACATTAATTTGCTGGTCGCCAACTTGGTATTTAATTAAATTTCAGTTTGGAGTTGTCGATCCACTAATTTCAATTTTTTATCGTTTCTTTATAGCAAGTGCCATTGTGTTTATTTTTTTAATAGTTTTTAAAAAAAAATTATTATTTAATCTTCATCAACATTTATGGTTTTTACTTTTAGGAGTGACTTTATTTTCTCTCAATTACATATTTTTCTATCTAGCAAATACGTATTTAATTAGTGGAATTGTCACCATCGCTTTTTCAACAATTTTGATAATGAATATATTAGGCGAGAGAATTTATTTTAATATTAAAAGCTCTAAACAAACATTAATTGCAGCAGGATTTGGAATTATAGGAATTTTAATAATTTTTGAAAAAGAATTATTAAATTTTAAAGTTGAGGATAAAACTCACATTGGAATTATTTTATCATTTATAGCAACCTTTTGGGCATCCACCGGTAACCTAATTCACCAAAAAAATTTTAAGGATAAAATTCCATTTATTCAGTCCATTGCATATGGAATGTTTTATGGATCAATATTTACTTTAATTGTTGCAAAATTTAGAGGAGCAGAATTAATTTTTGATTATTCTTTTTCTTACATTTCATCTCTTTTATATTTAGCGATTGTCGGATCTGTGGTTGCTTTTTATTTATATTTAAAATTATTAGAAAGTATTGGTTCAGCTCGGGCAGGGTATATGGGTGTGGTTATGCCAATTATAGCATTGATTATTTCAACAATTTTTGAAGATCTTCAATGGACTAATAATTTAATTTTTGGACTGCCCGTGCTGATCTTTGGTTGTGTTTTAATTCTAAATCAAAAATCAAAAAAGATTTAAATTTTAAATATTGTTTTTTAATTAAAATTAAATATAATTTTTTCATGAAAAACATAGTTACCTTTTTTTATTTATTGTTTTTTTGTTCTCAAGTTAGTGCTGCAAGTCCTGAGACAATGTCGCCATCTTTTTGGATACAATTCTTTATTGATCGAGGAGATATCAAGGCACATTCAGATTTAGTTTTTGAAAAGCCGATTGTTTATAACAATGATCGAAATTATATTAATAAGATTTTTTTACCAAAAGCGGAAGGATCCTTCCCGTTAGTAGTTGTTATGCCAAATTGTGGTGCTGTAGATATTCATGATCGAAATTTTATGGAGCAGGCATTACAACGAGGCTATGCTGCAATGGTTTTTGATACCCATAGAGGATTTAGATCTAATTGTCCGCCACAAAGGCAAGTTCAGTGGGGAAGAATGGTGAAAGACAACTACGATCTTACAACTTTTCTTTCAACACAACCAAGTATTAACATAAATAGAATTTACTCTGTTGGTGGATCCGAAGGAGGAATGATAGGGGCTTTTCTATCAAGTCCGGGTATAAAAAAATTTACCGCTCCAAACTCTCCAAGATTTAGAGCTAGTGCAAGCTTTTATGGATGCGCTGTTTTTCCAAGTGGAACATTTGCTAATCAAACTACTGATTTTCCTTTCATGTTTAATGATACCGATCGACCGCTGTTATGGCTCATGGGCGATCAAGATACGGAATGTTTAATTGATGAAGATATAAAGATTATCAAACAATTCCAGAGTCAAAAAAAACCTATAGAATATCATGTATACAAAGGTGCAACTCATTGTTGGGACTGTGTCAATAAAAACGGTTTTAAGAAAAATATGACTTATAAAGGACAGACCGTTCCTGTTGTATATAAATTTGACAAAACTATCACTGATGAGTCAATTAAAATGACATTAGATTTTTTTGACAAACATAAATAATTTAATTTTTGGACTACCTGTGCTGATCTTTGGTTGTGTTTTAATTCTAAATCAAAAATCTAAAAATTTTTAATATCCATCAAAAATAAAATATCTATATCCATTTTTTCTCTTTGGTTTTTTTTCTAAGGGTTCATAAGGATTACAAGGTCTTATATATTTCCAATTTCTTTCAACAAACTCTTTAGTTAATGAGCTAAAAATAGGAACAGATTTATTACTATTCTTGTTACTTATATTTTCAGACTGATTATAACTTAGCAAAGGTTTGTTACTGTCTATTTTCTTCTTTATCTCAGTTTCCTCTTTTTTTTTATTTAAAAGATTAAGTTTTTCCTCTCTTCTTTTTTTTAACTTTTCTTTAAGATCCTGTTTTATTTCGATAGTTATTTCTTTTATTTTGCTTAAATAAAACATTCGTTGATCGAGTGTCTTAGCTTTTTTAAAGCTTTCATTATAACTATCAAATAATCTAGATCTTATTGCCTCAATAGTACGCCTTTGTGATAAGTCTTCTTTGGGTAAATTTTTACAAATTTCACTCTTTTTTTTATTAACAAGAATTATTTTTTTTTCAGTAGGATTTATAAAATTATTACTCATTGACTGTCTCCTTTCCAAACCTATCAGCTAAATATTGATTTAATATTTTGTGATATCTTGCCATCATTTTTTGCTCTTGCTCTGTAATGTGCTCAATAACTTTTGAACCAGCGCAATCTCTTGCAAATATTAATCCAAATACTTCAGAATTTTTATTATGATGATTTAAATATTTTTTAATATGTTTGTCACTCTTGCTGTAAATATTTTCAATATTAAAACTATTTTCTAAAGTTTGTTTTGTTTCGAGATTATAAACTCCATTTCTTGAATTATTTAATCTTTTGATATTCCAACCAGTCATAATAATCTGAAAACAAATATCAACGTGAATAGAATTGATGGGTTTTAATTCATTCAAAAGTCCATCTCTGTATCGCTCATATTCTTTTTTATTTTCACCGTAAATAATGAATCTTTTTGAACTAAATCCGTTTTTAAGAGCATTCTTAGAAACTTCATATTTAGCCTGATCAGATACAGGTCCTGTTGGTTTATTATTTTTTTTATTAACTGTTTTGGCAAATGTAGCCTTTGTTTCAGATACATTATTTTCATAAAAATTTGCCATTTTTATTCTCCTTCAAATTAACCAAATAAAAAACATGCAAGCGCAATGTATTAATGGTTTTATTTCTGACTTTCTGAAGGTCTTTACAGACACAAGGTTTTAACCTTGGAGCCACATAGGGCGCAGGAACTATTCCTGAATTACAATTATACCATTTTAAAAGTAGTAAATAAATACCATGGGGATCTAACAACTTTAGGTCTTATAAATATTGTGATTATTGATTTAATATGAGCAAAATAATGTTTGTTTTTATATTTTAGATTATGTACTAAATCTCTTTTTGCTAAATGCCCTAATAGCTCAATTGGTAGAGCAACTGATTTGTAATCAGTAGGTTTGCGGTTCAAGTCCGTATTAGGGCACCATCACTGGTTTTTAAAGGTTGATCGTATTGCAATTCTAAAACACAAAGTTCCTAAAATTATTCCGCCATAAACTACAAGAAGTGGATAAAAATCATGATTAGCCAGTAGCGCATACCAAGGAGCAAGGGTTAGAATAAATGGAAAAAAAATTAATCCTAAAAAAGCAATAATTGGACCAAAAACATCCTTTACCACTGTAAAACAAATAAACAAACCCCAAATTCCACTGATTACATAAATTAAGATGGAAATGAGAAAAAGGGGACTTAAACGTATTCTTTTAAATCTTGGGCGAAAAGTTTCTTCACGATTAATTCTTTCAGCCTCAACCTCTTTTACTTCTATAATTTCTTTTTGTTTATCTTCAGACAATTTTAATTACGGAACTAAAATCGAAGGGCCCGTTAATTTTCTAGCCTCTAATTCTTCGTGAGCTGCTACCGCATCTTTAAGTGCAAATTTTTTAAATATCTTAACTTTAAATTTACCTGTTTTGATTGCATCAAATACAGTGTTTGCACTATTCACTAATTCTTCCCTTGTTACAGTATAGTGTGCAATTGAGGGACGTGTAAAATATAATCCCTTAGGTGCGATATGTTTTTTTGGATCCACTTTTTCAACTAATCCTGAGGCATTTCCAAATGAAACCATAGTTCCACGAATTGCTAAACATTCAATTGATTCTTCAAATGTTTTAGCACCCACACCGTCATAAACTACATCGAGCATTTTACCGTTTGTAATTTCTTTTACCTTTTGTGAAAAACTTTCCTTTGAATAATTAATAACAAAATCACAACCATTCTCTTTTGCAATTTTTACTTTTTCATCTGAACCAACGGTGCCAATAACTTTGCATCCTAAAGATTTAGCCCACTGGCAGAAAACTTGGCCAAGTCCACCCGCTGCAGCTTGGTATAAAATAAATTGGTCTTTTTTAACTTTATAAGCACGGTGTAATAAATATTCAGCTGTTATCCCTTTAAGCATAACACATGATGCGATTTCATCTGAAATATAGTCTGGAATTTTTACTAGTTTTTCTTGCGGATAAACTTGTTTTTCTGAATAAGATCCTGGAGGAGCTGCTGCGTGAGCTACACGATCGCCTACTTTAAATTCTTTAACATCAATTCCTACATCCTCAATAACTCCTGCGGCTTCAAGACCCAGACCAGTTGGAAGGGGGAGCGGATAAATTCCTGCACGGTGGTAAGTGTCGATATAATTAAGACCAATTGCTTTATTTTTGATTAAGACTTCATTTGGGGCAAGTTTTTTAATTTCAACGTCAACAAACTTCATAACTTTTGGCTTGCCAGTTTCTGTAATTCTAATTGCCTTAACCATAATTTATAATTATTATTAGAGCATATTTTAGTTATGATAAAAACAATATTTCTATCCTTTTTACTTGTATTTTCTTTTAATACTTTTGATTTAAAAGCAGCTGATTCAGGCCCACCACCACAAGTTATCCAAAAAACAAACCCAACTTATGCTGAAGCTAAAGCTTTAGTAAAAAGTAAGAAATTTGATAAAGCAGTTGTGATGCTTGAAGAGTTATTAAAGGATAAAAAAAATGCCAATAATCCAGATATTTTAAATGATTATGCTTTTTCATTAAGAAATTTGAAACAATTTGATAAGGCGGAAAAATTTTATTTAGCAGCGTTAAAAATTGATCCAAAACATATCGGTGCTAATGAGTATTTAGGAGAGCTTTATTTGCAAACTAAAAGACCTGAGCAAGCTAAAAAAATTTTAGAGATTCTAAAAAATTGTAACTGCGAAGAATATAAAGAACTCAAAGAACAAGTTGAAAAGTATAAGTAATTTTTTCTAATTTTATCGCTTAAAAACAATAATTTACCTTCATTAATCAATTTAAAGTTGCGGTAAAATGCATGTTTGTTGGTTATTACTTTTATAATATAAGAAACGCAATGCTTTCTGACTATTTACAAAATTACTTAACGATTTTTATCTTCCTATTTGTTGCTATTGGAATTGGTGTTGCATTTATAGTTGTTAACTTTTTGTGCGCCCCTAGCAAGCCAGATGCTGAAAAATTATCACCCTATGAATGTGGTTTTGAGCCATTTAATGACTCTAGAATGAAATTTGATGTACGTTTTTATTTAGTTTCTATTCTTTTTATTATTTTTGATTTGGAAGTTGCCTTTTTATTTCCATGGGCAATCACCTTAGGACAGATCGGTGCGGTAGGTTTTTGGTCGATGATGTTATTTTTAGGCACTTTAACTGTTGGTTTTATTTATGAGTGGAAAAAAGGAGCTTTGGATTGGGAATGATGCAAAATAAATTAGACCAAGTTCCTGCAGAATTTAAAGAGCTTGCAAAAGAGTTTACAGAAAAAGGTTTTATTACAACTTCAAGTGATAATTTAATTAACTGGGCAAGGACAGGTTCATTACACTGGATGACTTTTGGTCTTGCATGCTGTGCAGTTGAGATGATGCAAACTTCAATGCCACGTTATGATCTTGAAAGATTTGGAGCCGCGCCCAGAGCATCACCAAGACAATCCGATGTGATGATTGTTGCTGGAACTTTGACAAATAAAATGGCACCAGCACTTAGAAAAGTTTACGATCAAATGCCAGAGCCTCGCTACGTTATATCAATGGGCAGCTGCGCAAATGGCGGTGGTTATTATCATTACTCTTATTCTGTGGTTAGAGGTTGTGATCGAATAGTTCCAGTAGATGTTTATGTTCCAGGCTGCCCACCTTCAGCTGAGGCTTTGTTATATGGAATATTGCAATTACAAAAAAAAATTAGAAGAGAAGGAACAATCGAGAGATAATTATGTTGAAAGTAAATCTAGATCCAAACTTGAATGAACAATTCAAATCTTTAAAAGCTTCAGAAAACTTTTCAGAGCCCGTCTTAGAAATAAATAAGGAAGAGCTACCAAATCTTCTTATCTATTTAAGAGATAATAAAAGTTTAAGATTTAGACAACTTATTGATATTTTAGGAGTAGATTATCCAAAACGCAAAAACAGGTTTGATGTAATTTATTTATTATTAAGTCATGAATTTAATAATAGAATTACAATTAAGACTTCAGTTAAATTAGATGAGGCGTTAGCAAGTGTAGTTCCTATTTTCCCAGTAGCTAATTGGTTTGAAAGAGAAGCCTTTGATATGTATGGGATTAAATTTACTAATCATCCAGATCTTAGAAGAATTTTAACAGACTATGAATTTGAAGGCTATCCGCTTAGAAAAGATTTTCCATTATCAGGACATACAGAAGTTCGATATGACGACGAGCTTAAAAAAGTAGTGTACGAGACAGTAAAATTAGCCCAAGCTTATAGAGATTTTGATACTGAGTCCCCTTGGGAGGGCACCAAATATATTAAGAAAGAACAGGACAAAAGATAATGGCCAAAGAGACAAAGACTATGAATCTAAATTTTGGTCCACAGCATCCTGCTGCGCACGGAGTGTTAAGGTTAATTCTTGAACTAGATGGTGAAGTAATTGAGCGAGCAGATCCACATATTGGGCTACTTCATAGAGGAACAGAAAAATTAATTGAAAATAAAACCTACACACAAGCCATACCATATTTTGATCGTCTAGATTATGTAGCACCGATGAACCAAGAACATGCCTTTGCTCTTGCCATTGAAAAATTATTAGAAATTAAAGTTCCAGCTCGAGGAAGTTACATTCGCGTTATCTTTTGTGAGATTGGAAGAATTTTAAGTCACATTTTAAATATTACAACACAAGCATTAGATGTGGGCGCATTAACTCCTTCTCTTTGGGGATTTGAGGAGAGAGAAAAATTAATGGTATTTTATGAGAGAGTTTCAGGATCAAGATTACATGCAAATTATTTTAGACCAGGCGGAGTTCACCAAGATTTTCCAGTGGGTCTTAAAGAAGATATTTTAGAATTTTGTAAAAACTTTCCAAAAGTTATTGATGATTTAGAAAATTTATTAACTGATAATAGAATATTTAAACAAAGAAACGTTGATATTGGAATTGTTAGTCCCCAAGATGCAGTGGCGCATGGTTTTTCTGGAGTAATGCTGCGAGGGTCAGGGATTGCTTGGGATTTAAGAAGAGCGCAGTCATATGAGGTTTATGACAAATTTAAATTTAAAATTCCAATTGGAAAAAATGGTGACTGTTATGATCGATATCTTTGCAGAATCGAGGAAATGAGAGAAAGCACAAAAATAATTATCGATGCTCTAAATTCTATGCCAGAAGGTCCTGTGATGACAACTGATGGAAAAGTTTCACCACCATCAAGGGCAGATATGAAAAAATCTATGGAAGCTCTAATTCACCACTTTAAATTATTTACAGAAGGGTATCATGTTCCAAAGGGAGAAGTTTATTCTTGTGTTGAAGCTCCTAAAGGAGAGTTTGGAGTTTATCTAATCGCTGACGGATCAAATAAACCTTATCGTTGCAAAATTAAAGCACCAGGTTTTGCTCATTTACAAGCAATGGATTATGTCATTAAGGGCCATATGTTAGCTGATGTTCCTGCGGTTCTTGGTTCTATGGATATTGTATTTGGAGAAATCGATCGATGAGTGGAAAACATGTTGAAAAAAATCAGCCGACTTCCTTTGAATTTAATTCAGTAAATTTAGAGAAAATTAATAAGATATTAAAAAAATATCCATCAGAACGTAAAAAAAGCGCTGTAATGCCTCTTTTAGATATTGCACAAAGACAGCATGATAACTGGATTCCTTATGCTGCTATTAAGAAAATAGCTGAAATTTTAGAAATGCCTCATATTAAAGTTTATGAAGTTGCAACTTTCTACTCAATGTACAATTTAGCGCCAGTTGGAAAATATTTTGTGCAAGTCTGCACGACAACACCTTGTATGTTAAGAGGATCAGAAAAAATTGTAAAACTTTGTAAAAAATATATTTCAGAAAAAGAAGGTCAGTTAAGTAGTGACAATAAAGCTTCATGGGTAGAAGTTGAATGTTTAGGAGCATGCGTCAGTGCACCTATGATGCAAATTAATGATGATTTTTTTGAGGACTTAAATGAGGAGACTGCAATTAAAATTTTTGAAGGGATTAAATCTGATCAACTACCTAAGTTTGGATCTCAAAAGGGTAGGATTGGTTTTGAACCTAATAAACGATTAACATTAGTTAAAAATTAAATGCTACAGGATAAAGATAGAATTTTTACAAATTTATACGGTGATTTCGGCAGAGACATAGTTTCTGCAAAATCTAGAGGGGATTGGAAAGACACTGCAGCTCTTATTGCAAAAGGAAAAGATTGGATCATCAATGAGGTAAAACTTTCTGAATTAAGAGGAAGGGGAGGAGCAGGATTTCCAACTGGAATGAAATGGTCTTTTGCTCCAAAAGAAATAAAACCTGGCAGACCCCATTATTTAATTATCAATGCAGATGAGTCAGAACCTGGAACTTGCAAAGATAGAGATATTATAAGATTTGAACCACAAAAATTAATTGAAGGTTGTTTAATTGCCTCTTACGCCATTGGAGCAAACACTTGCTACATTTATATTCGAGGAGAATATTTTAATGAGAGTAAAATTTTACAAGAAGCAATTAATGAAGCTTATAAAGAAGGCCTAATTGGTAAAAATGCATGTGGCACAGGATTTGATTTAGATATTCATATTCACCTAGGTGCAGGTGCTTATATTTGTGGAGAAGAAACTGCTTTAATTGAAAGTATAGAAGGTAATAAAGGTCAGCCAAGATTAAAACCTCCTTTCCCAGCTTTAGTTGGTCTTTATGGATGTCCAACAATTGTCAATAATGTTGAAACAATTGCTGTAGTTCCAACAATTTTAAAAAGGGGTGGAAAATGGTTTGCAAGTTTTGGTAGAGCAAAAAACACTGGGACTAAAATTTTTTGTATTTCAGGAAATGTTAACAATCCATGTAATGTTGAAGAGGAAATGGGTATTCCTCTAAAAGAATTAATAGAAAAACATGCAGGTGGAGTTGTGGGTGGTTGGGAAAATTTACAAGCAGTAATCCCAGGTGGCTCCTCAATGCCAGTTTTAAGTAAAAAAATATGCGATACGATAAAAATGGATTTTGACTCCTTAGTAGAAGTTCAAAGTGGTCTTGGAACGGCAGGGGTTGTAGTCATCGATAAATCCCAAGATATAGTTAAATGCTTTGCTAGAATAGCCAGGTTTTATAAGCATGAAAGCTGTGGTCAGTGTACACCATGCAGAGAAGGCACTGGTTGGATGTGGAGAATGTTAGAGAGAATTAATAAAGGAGATGCGGATGTTCAAGAAATAGATATGCTAATGGATGTTACTAAACAAATAGAGGGTCATACTATTTGCGCTTTTGGCGAAGGAGCTTCTTGGCCGGTTCAAGGTTTATTAAGACATTTTCGAGGTGAGATTGAACAAAGATTAACTTTCAAAAATAAAAAAATTGCATAAATGATTAAATTAAAAGTTGATGGAGTCGAAATAGAAGTGCCGCAAGGGGCGACCGTACTTCAAGCCTGCGAAATTGCAGGTAAAGAAATTCCAAGATTTTGTTACCATGAAAGATTGTCCATCGCTGGAAATTGTAGAATGTGTCTTGTTGAAATGGACAAATCAGCAAAACCAGTTGCATCCTGTGCGATGCCAGCTGCAAATGGACAAGTTATTTATACTAACACAGAACTTGTAAAAAAAGCTCGCGAAGGTGTGATGGAATTTTTACTTATAAATCATCCTTTGGATTGTCCTATTTGTGATCAAGGAGGTGAATGCGACCTACAAGATCAATCTATGAAATATGGCGTTGATAAATCTAGATATCAACTAAACAAAAGATCAGTCAAAGAAAAATACATGGGTCCTTTAATTAAAACAGTAATGACAAGATGTATTCATTGCACTCGTTGCATTCGATTTGCATCAGAGGTTGCTGGTGTGCCAGATCTTGGAACAACAGGACGTGGTGAGAATATGGAAATTACTACTTATCTTGAAAAAACTTTAGATTCTGAATTATCTGCAAATGTTATTGATCTTTGTCCTGTGGGTGCATTAACTTCAAAGCCTTACGCTTTCGAAGCAAGACCTTGGGAACTTACAAAAACAGAAAGTATCGATGTGATGGATGCGGTGGGTTCCAATATTCGAGTGGATACTAAAGGTTGGGAAGTAAAAAGAGTTTTACCAAGATTAAATGAGGAAATTAATGAGGAATGGATTTCTGATAAGACTCGTTATGCTTGTGATGGATTATCAAAAAATAGAATTGATAAACCTTACATTAAAGTAAATGAAAAACTTGAAGCGTGTAGTTGGGAGCAGGCGTTTGATTTTATAATTAAAAATACAAAAGATTTATCAGGCGATAAAGTTTTTGGTGTTGTTGGTGATTTAATCGATGCTGAAAGTATGTATATGTTTCAAAAATTTTTAAATACTTCTTTTAAATCTAATAATATTGATTTTAGACAAACTAATCTTTTTATAAATCCATCTCACAAAGCAAACTATTTATTTAACACAACACTTGCTCGTTTACCCGAAGCTGATCTAGTTGTTTTAGTTGGCTCAAATCCAAGATTAGAGGCGCCAATAGTAAATATTTGGATTAGAAAGGCATATTTAGCAAGAAAAACAAAGGTTTATTCCATAGGAGATAATTTTGATCTTACCTATCCCCATGAAAATGTTGGAATAACCCATTCTGCAATTGCTGAGATATTAAATAAAAAAGGAAAAATTTATGAGAGCTTGAAGACCTCTAAAAAGCCTGTCTTTATTATTGGCGAATCTGCTTTATCCGCGAATGGTGAATATATTCTTGAAACAATAAAAAAAATTTTAAAAGAAAGTAATTCACTAAACGAAAATTGGAATGGATTAAATATTCTTCACCAAAAAGCATCCAGTGTTGGCGCGATATATCTTAATTTGATGAAAGAAAACTTTTTAGAAAAATTAAATGATGATAACAACAAATTAGTTTACCTACTAGGAGCAGATCACGTCAAATTAAGTAAAAAAAATCAATTTATAATTTATCAAGGATCACACGGTGGTCTTAATAGTAAGATTGCAGATGTTGTACTGCCAGGGGCTGCTTATACTGAAAAAAAAGGTATTTATGTTAACACTGAAGGAAGAGTTCAAAGCGCAAACAAAGCAACTTTCCCCCCAGGCGATGCAAAAGAGGATTGGAAAATATTTAGAGCATTATCTGAAAAATTTAACAATTTAATAGATATTAACACCCATGAAATTTTAAGAGAAAATTTATTTAAAGATTTTCCAATTTTCAAAAATTTTAATGAAATCCCACAACTTACATATGAGAATTTAGAAATAAAAAATATTAATGCATCTAATAATAATATTAAAATAAATGAAATTGATTTTTATTTTTCAAATATCATAGCTGCATCATCTAAAACAATGAATGAATGTAAAATAGCTAAGCAAGTTTTATTAAAAACTGGAACAGATAATTAATATTTATGGACTACGCTATATATTTTTTTAACGATCTTTTAAAAATTTTTGCTTTAGTTATTCCGGTACTTATTTCTGTTGCTATGATTGTCTGGGTTGATCGACGAGTATGGGGTGCTGTTCAACTTAGAAAAGGTCCAAACGTTGTTGGTCCTTTTGGTTTGTTTCAAACTTTAGCGGATGCACTTAAATATATTTTTAAAGAAGTAATAATTCCCGTTCGAGCTAATAAAGTAATTTTTGTTATTGCTCCAATTGTTACAATGTCATTAGCTTTGGTTTCATGGGCGGTAATACCTTTTAGCGAAAGTTTAGTTGTTGCAGATATAAATGTTGGAATTTTATATATCTTTGCGGTGTCATCCCTTGGTGTTTATGGAATTATAATGGCTGGCTGGGCGTCAAATTCTAAATACCCTTTTTTAGGCGCACTAAGATCTGCTGCACAAATGGTATCCTATGAAGTTTCAATTGGTTTAATAATAATCAATGTGCTGCTGTGCGCTGGCTCTTTAAACTTGAAAGATATTGTTTTAGCCCAAAAAAGCATATGGTTTGCAATACCTTTATTCCCTATGTTTGTTATTTTTTTTATTTCTGCATTAGCAGAAACTAATCGACCGCCATTTGATTTACCCGAGGCTGAAGCTGAACTAGTAGCTGGATATCAAACTGAATACTCTGGAATGATGTATGCATTATTCTGGTTGGGAGAGTATGCAAATATTCTTTTAATGTGTGGACTTGGTACCATTTTGTTTTTAGGTGGTTGGTTATCACCCATTGATGTTTACCCCTTTAATGCAATTCCTGGTCCCATTTGGTTTATTTTTAAAATACTACTTCTATTTTTCTTATTTGCTATGGTTAAGGCAATTGTTCCAAGATATCGATACGATCAATTAATGAGATTAGGTTGGAAAATATTCTTACCATTTTCGTTATTTTGGGTAGTATTAACATCTGCTTTTTTATATTTTTTTAACTTATTACCAGCATGAACTTAAAAACTTCAAGATTATTAAAGACAGTTTTTTTATCAGAATTTGTTAAAAGTCTTTATTTAGCTTTTATTTACATTTTTAAAAGAAGAGCCACAGTAAATTATCCATTTGAAAAAGGTTCTATCAGTCCAAGATTTAGAGGTGAGCATGCGTTAAGACGATATCCCGATGGTGAGGAGAGATGTATTGCGTGTAAATTATGTGAAGCAGTTTGTCCTGCGCAAGCAATTACAATTGAAGCTGAACCAAGGGCAGACGGATCTAGGCGTACAACAAGATATGATATTGATATGCTTAAATGTATTTATTGTGGACTTTGTCAAGAGTCGTGTCCAGTTGATGCTATAGTACAAGGGCCTAATTTTGAATTTGCAACTGAGACTAGGGAAGAGCTTTATTACAATAAAGAAAAACTTTTAGAAAATGGTGATAAGTGGGAAAAAGAATTAGCACATAACATAAGAGTAGATAAATCCTTCAGATGATAGCTCACGCTATAATTTTTTATTTCCTTTCAACGATAACCATACTTTCAACTATCATGGTTATCGCTTCAAGAAATACTGTCCATTCAGTTTTTTTTCTAATTTTAGATTTTGTTAGTGCCGCTTGCTTATTTATTATGCTCGGCGCTGAGTTCGTGGGAATGATTTTATTAATTGTATATGTTGGAGCTGTCGCTGTACTTTTTTTATTTGTTGTAATGATGTTAGAGGGAAATTTTGAAAAAATTAAGCAAGGTTTTTTACAATATCTACCGATTGGTTTTTTTATAGGGATCGTTATATTTTTAGAGTTGATTGTTGTCATTGGTGGATGGCAGTATAAATCAGAATTTATAGGCACTTCAAAAATTATCTATGATGCGAATGAAACCAACACTGAGCAACTTGGTAAATTAATTTATACTGATTTTTTTTTACCATTTCAGATATCAGGGTTAGTTCTTTTAGTAGCTATGATAGGTGCTATTTTGCTTACTTTTAGACGACGTACTAACATGAAAAGGCAAGATATGGTTAAGCAATCATCACGGGAGAGGGTTGATTCAATCTCGAGTGTTGATGCTGAGATTAATAAGGGAGTGAAAGTAAATGATTGAGATTACATTAATTCACTATCTTTTCTTATCTGCAATAATTTTCACCCTTGGGATATTTGGAATATTTGTAAACCGTAAAAATGTCATTGTTATTTTGATGTCCATTGAACTTATTTTATTATCTGTAAATATAAATTTAGTAGCTTTTTCAGTTTATTTACAAAATGTCACCGGGCAAATTTTCACTTTATTTATATTAACAGTTGCAGCGGCTGAGTCTGCAATTGGTCTTGCTATTATCGTAATTTTTTTTAGGAATAGAGGGTCTATCCAAGTTGAGGATGTTAACTCGATGAAGGGATAAATGCTTTATTTAATTTTATTTCTTCCATTACTTGGATCATTTATTTCAGCTTTTTTTTATAGAAATATAGGTGATAAAGCTTGTCAAATTTTAACTTCTACTTTTATAAGTATTGGAGCAGTTCTCTCCTCTATTATTTTATTTGAAACTATTAAGACTGGTAATACTTATCAATATCCAATTTTTAATTGGATCAGTTCAGGATCATTAAAAATACATTGGTCTATTTATGTAGACTCTCTAACTGCTGTTATGTTGGTAGTTGTAAACGTAGTATCTGCGCTCGTTCATATTTATTCTATTGGATATATGAATGACGACCCTCATAAACCAAGATTCATGTCATATCTGTCTCTATTTACTTTTATGATGTTATCATTGGTAACCGCTGATAATTTTTTACAATTATTTTTTGGTTGGGAAGGTGTTGGCCTTGCATCTTATTTGCTAATTGGATTTTGGTATAAAAAAGATTCTGCAAATAATGCTTCCATGAAAGCTTTTATTGTTAATAGAGTAGGGGATATCGGACTTTTAATTGCGATGTTAATAATTTTTAAAACTTTTGGAACTTTAACTTTTAGTGAAGTTTTCTCACAAGCTGCTGATCAATCTAAAAATACTATTAAAATTTTTGGTGGCGAATTTAATTTAATAACTACAATTTGTGTTTTTTTATTTATTGGCGCTATGGGAAAATCAGCACAAATTATTCTTCATACATGGCTTCCAGATGCCATGGAAGGACCCACCCCTGTTTCTGCATTAATTCATGCGGCAACCATGGTTACAGCTGGAGTTTTTTTAGTTGCAAGATGCTCACCTTTATTTGAGTATTCTCAATACGCACTTAATTTAGTCGCCTTTGTTGGAGCAACCACTGCAATTTTTGCAGCCTCCGTTGCAATAGTCCAAACCGATATCAAAAGAATTATAGCCTACTCTACCTGCAGTCAGCTTGGATACATGTTCTTTGCAGCTGGAATGGGGGCTTATAATATCGCTATATTTCACTTATTTACCCACGCTTTTTTTAAGGCTTTATTATTTTTAGGAGCAGGTTCGGTAATTCATGCATTCCATGATGAACAAAACATAGAAAAAATGGGAGGCGTTTGGAAAAAAATTCCAATGACTTATACTTTAATGATCATTGGTACTCTTGCTTTAACAGGCTTTCCATTGCTTGCAGGCTTCTACTCTAAAGATGCAATTATTGAGTCTGCTTATTTTTCTAAAAGTTTTTTCTCTGGTTATGCTTTTGTCATAGGACTTACCACAGCATTTATTACTTCAATTTATTCGTGGAGGTTAATTTTTAAAACGTTTCACGGAAAATATAATAATACTTTAAATTTTGAAAAAATTCACGAGTCCGGTCCAACAATGATTATTCCTTTGGTTATTCTTGCATTTGGATCCATCTTTTCAGGCTATGCATTTCACGAATTATTCATTGGCGAAAATACAAAATTTTGGGGTAAGGCAATATTTTTCTTAAAACAATCAACTCAGTCTCATGCTCCTCTCTGGTTATTAATTTTAATTCCAACTCTTGTAATTACTGCAATTCCTTTATCTTTTATTTTATTTTTAAAAAGAAAAGATATTGTTGATGGGTTTATTAATAACAATAAACCTTTTTATAATTTTTTAGTTAAAAAATGGTTCTTTGATGAAATTTATGATGCTATTTTTGTAAAAACTTTTAGATCCGTTGGTAATTTTTTGTGGCAAAGAGGCGATGTTAAAACCATCGATGCTTATGGTCCTGATGGAGTTGCAAAATTAATAAAAAATTTATCTGATAGAGCAACCGTCATGCAGTCTGGATATTTATATCATTACGCAACTTTTATCATCATTGGATTGATATTATTAATTTTTTTCAAAATGATTATTTAAGATGAGTTTTCCAATTTTATCTTTTCTAACTTTTTTTCCACTGGTAGGAGTAATTTTTATTTTATTAAGAAAAGGCAGTATTGAAGTTGTAGAACGTTCAGCTAAAAATATTGCAGTTTTAGTTTCTTTGGTAAATTTTTTCGTCTCTTGCTATTTATGGAGTAAATTTAATCCAGCGTCCCCGGGCTTTCAATTTGTTGAGGAGTCCAAATGGATTGCAAATTTTGCAACATATAAAATGGGGGTTGATGGTATTTCTATCTTTTTAGTAATACTTACAACTTTTATTTCGCCAATTTGTATTTTTGCAGCAATTAACAGTTTAAAAAAAAGAACCAAGGAATTCTTAATTGCAATTTTAGTTATGCAAACTTTTATGGTTGGCGTATTTTGCGCATTAGATTTATTTTTATTTTTTTTATTTTTTGAGGGTGGTCTTATTCCAATGTTTTTAATTATTGGAATTTGGGGAGGAGAAAGAAGAGTATATTCAGCCCTTAAATTTTTTTTATATACCTTTTTAGGCTCGATTTTCCTACTTATTGCAATCATTGCTGTTTATTGGAATATGAACACTTTAGATATTGCAAAACTCTTAAATACAAAAATTCCTGAAAATTTACAGACTTGGTTGTGGTTGGGATTTTTTATCTCGCTTGCAATTAAATTACCTATGTGGCCCTTTCATACTTGGCTACCAGACGCCCACGTTGAAGCGCCTACACCCGGATCAGTAATTCTTGCAACAATTTTATTAAAAATTTCAGGATACGGGTTTATTAGATTTTCATTGGGATTATTCCCAATCGCCTCACATTATTTTGCAAATTTTATATTCGTATTAAGTATTATTGGAATTATTTACGCATCGTTAGTCGCATTAATGCAGACAGATATGAAAAAATTAATAGCTTACTCATCTGTTGCCCATATGGGTTATGTGACTATTGGAATTTTTTCTTTTACTAAACAAGGTATGGATGGAGCAATCTTTCAAATGATCAGTCACGGGGTTATTTCAGCATCTTTATTTTTATGTGTTGGGGTTCTTTATGATCGGGTTCATAGTAGATTAATTAAAGATTATTCTGGTCTAGTTAATAGTATGCCAAGATTTGCGTTCATGTTTGTAGCCGCCTCTCTTGCAAACGTCGGTCTGCCAGGAACCAGTGGATTTATAGGTGAGTTTTTAGTTTTGATTGGAACGTTTAAAGTAAATTATATTGTAACTATTTTTGCAGCAAGTGGAGTAATTCTATCTGCAGCTTATTCGTTGTGGCTGTGTAAGCGTGTAGTGTTTGGACAATTTAAAGTTAATAATTCTGAAGAAAAATTAAAAGATTTAGACTTTACTGAAATTGCTATTTTATTCATACTAATGTTTGTAACTATTTTATTAGGAATTTATCCTAATATAATTTTAGAACCAATTTCGTCCTCTGTAGATTTGGTTGTAAAAAATATAACTACTATCAAATGAAAAATCTTATTCCAGAATTAGTAATACTTTTAGGATCTTTTTCTTTTTTGATCATTGGAGTTTTTGCTAAAAATTTAAACAAGATTATTAATTACTTTATTCCTGTGTTGCTTGGTATTTTAATTTTATTTATTTATTTTAATTTTTCTTCATCTTTATCTTTATTCGGGAATAGTTACAGCATCGATCCTTTATCAAATTTTATGAAAATACTAGTTTTGATTTCAGTTTTATTTACATTTTTAATTTCAAATTTTTATCTTGAGAGAACAAATATTAATCAATTTGAATACCCAATCATTTTACTACTTGCTACTCTTGGAATGTTTGTAATGATTAGTGCTAATAACCTTATTATCTTTTATTTAGGTTTAGAACTTCAGTCGTTATGTCTTTATATACTTGCTGCAATTAACACTAAATCACTTAAATCTTCAGAAGCAGGCATAAAATACTTTGTTTTAGGCTCTTTATCATCCGGTCTTTTATTATACGGCTGTTCTTTAGTTTATGGATTTACAGGTTCTGTTGACTACACTGAGATTGCAAAAGTTGCGATAGGTCAAAGCGGTGGATTAAAATTTGGCTTAGTTTTTATTCTCTGTGGAATCGCTTTTAAAATAGCTGCCGTCCCGTTTCATATGTGGGCACCCGATGTTTATGAAGGCTCACCTACATCTGTAACTACTTTCTTTACAGTAGCTCCTAAAGTTGCAGCGATCGCAGCTTTGATTAAATTTTTAAATGTTCCGTACGGAAATTTTATTAGTGAGTGGAAAACTATTATTATTGTTTTATCTATAGCGTCTATGTTCTTAGGAGCGGTCGCTGCAATTGGACAAACTAACTTAAAAAGACTTATGGCTTATAGTTCAATTACTCATGTAGGGTTTATTTTGGCAGGGATTGCAATAGCAACTCCTCAGTCATTAAGTGCTGTTTTAATTTATTTAGTTATTTATGTATTTATGAAATTGGGCTTGTTCGCGTGCATAATGTCATTAAATAGAAATGGAGTTTATTTTGAAAATATTTCAGACTTATCAGGTCTTTCAAAACATCATCCTGTAATTTCACTTTGTTTGACGATATTAACTTTTTCATTAGCAGGAATTCCTCCGCTAGCAGGTTTTTTTGCTAAATTTTATATCTTCTTATCAATCATTGAACAAAAAATTTACTATCTGGCAGTAATTGGATTGTTGTCTGCAGTAGTTGCTGCTTTTTATTATTTAAGAATTATAAAGGTTATCTATTTTGATCCTGCAAAGGAAAGTTATAATAAAGATATAGGATATGGTCTTAAATTTTCTATTGGAGTTTCAACCCTTTTAATATTATTTTATTTCTTAGATCCTTCCACTCTCAACTTTATCGTTGATAATATTACAAAAAATATAAAATAAATGAACTTACCTATTTTTAATTTCACAAAAATAGAAAGTACTAATGATTTTGCTAGATCATTAATTTTTGAACATAAAATCTACAAAGGAATTATTACTGCTGATGAGCAAACTAAAGGTCGGGGGAGATACGGTAATCAATGGTCTTCGCCTAAGGGAAATTTATATTTTACTATTTTTTTTCCAATTTTAAGATCTAATTTAAAAAAAATTCAATTTTTAGTTCAATTACAGATTAGAAATATTTTAAAAAAATATCGTATTAAAAATCTTTCGTTAAAATGGCCAAATGATCTTTATATTAATAATAAAAAAGTTTGCGGAATACTCCAGGAAAGTATTGTTTTTAAAAAACTCTTTTTAATTATTGGCATTGGAATTAATATTCAATCCTCACCTAAAATTAAGAAATACCCAACCACATATTTAAATAAAGAGGCTAAAAAGAAAGTAAATCTCAATGAATTGGTTGAAAAATTAAAGAAAGCTTTTATTAGTAATATTATCAATAAAAAGCATTCATTTAAAAATATTCTAAAAGAATGGAATAAATATGCTTTTAACAAAAATAAGTTTATAAATTTCAAGACAAAAAATAAGATTTATAAAGGTATTTTTAGAGGTATTAACAATAACGGTGCTTTAATTTTAGAGCACAATAATCGCAAAGATTATTTTAGCCATGGTAGTTTAATTTGAATTATTTAATCATTGATATCGGTAATACTAATATAGATTTTGTTAATTTTAATATATTTACAAATAAATTTTTTAACGAATTTACCGTTGATACTTCAGATGTTTTAAAAGGTCGACTTGGTACTGTTAATAAAAAAATTAAAAAGAATTTTTATAAAGGCGCAATGTGTTCAAGCGTTGTTCCAAAGGCATTTAATAAATTAAAAAAATTATTAAAGGGTAAAAATATTAATCTAAATGAAGTTAAAGATAGAAATATAAATTTACCTATTAAAATTAAAATTAATAAACCAAAACAAGTTGGTTCCGATCGAGTAGTTAATTCTATTGCAGCTTTTAAAATTTATAAAAAAAATTCAATCATCATTGATTTTGGAACGGCGACGACTTTTGATGTTATTATTAAAGACACTTATGTGGGCGGAATGATCACCCCTGGTATTAATCTGTCCTTAAAGGTCTTAAAAGAAGCAACAGCTAAACTTCCTCTTATAAAATTAAAGAAAACTAACAAATTCATAGGAAAAGATACTGTGAGCGCAATGAATAACGGTATGTATTGGGGCTATATTGGTTTAATTAAAGAGCTAGTGCAAAAAATTATTATCGAAACAAAGAAAAAATATTTAGTTATTTTTACTGGTGGACTTGCAAATATTTTCTATTCTTCATTTCCATTTAAAGACAAAGTCATTGATCAGCAAATAACTTTAAGAGGTATAGCTGAAACTCTAAAATTTAATTTAAAAAATATTTAATGGTTAAAGGTGGACAAGAGTTAGTTTATTGCTCGCTGGGTGGAGCGGGTGAAATTGGAATGAATTTGAACTTATTTGGCTACGGTAAGCCAGGTGAGTACAAATGGATTATCGTTGATATTGGCGTCACTTTTTCAGATGATAATATTCCAGGTATTGAAGTCATTTTGCCTAATCCAGAATTCATTGTAGATCAGAAAGAAAATTTATTAGGAATAGTTTTAACCCATGCCCATGAAGACCATGTTGGTGCGATCGCACATTTATGGCCTATGCTCGAGTGCCCAATTTATGCAACTCCATTTACCGCAGCAATTGTAAGAGAAAAGTTTAAAGAACTAAAAATTAATATCAGCAGCCATTTAAAAATTGTTAAGTTAGGCGGCAACGTTAAACTTGGAGCCTTTGATATTGATTACGTAACGCTTACTCATTCTATTTTAGAACCCAACGGACTTGCGATCACAACACCAGAAGGCGTTGTTTTACACACTGCGGATTGGAAGATTGATGATGATCCTTTAATTGGGGAAAAAACTGACATTAAGAAATTAACAGAAATTGGAAAAAAAGGTGTTCTCGCAATGGTTTGCGACTCAACTAATATTTTTAATTTAGGATCTTCTGGTTCGGAAAGTTTAGTAAGAACAGGACTTTTTACTGTTTTAGAAAAAATGAAAAACAGAATCGTTATTACATCCTTTGCCTCAAATGTTGCAAGAATGGAAACGGTATTTAAAGTTGCAGAAAAAGTTGGTCGACAAGTTTGCTTAGTTGGAAGATCTATGAATAGAATTTATCAACTGGCAAGACAGTGTAATTATTTACAAGATATAAAAGTTCCAATTGATGTTAGAGACACAAAGAAAATTCCCAAAAATAAAATTGTTTTTCTTTGCACTGGTTCGCAAGGAGAACAACGTGCGGCATTAGCAAGAATTGCAAATGGAACGCATCCAGATCTTCAACTTGAAAAAGACGATAATGTTATTTTTTCATCTCGAATAATTCCAGGAAATGAGAAAAGATTATTTAAAATTTTTAACGATTTTTCTAAAAATGATATTAATGTTTTATCAGAAGAAAACTCTATGATCCACGTGTCAGGACATCCTGCCCGGGAAGATCTTAAAAAAATGTATAATTGGATAAAACCAAAAATTTTAATTCCGGTTCATGGTGAACAAAGACATATGACTGAGCATATACATTTTGCAAAAGAAATGGGCGTTAAGTTTCCAATCAAAGTGAGCAATGGTGAAATTATAAGACTTTCACCAGGCGAGCCTAAGGTAGTTGATAAAGTGACTTGGGGTAGAGTTTATTTAGATGGAAAAGTTTTAATTGATAATGACTCGCCCGTTTTAAAAGAGAGAAGAAATATGGCAGCTAATGGTTATATGGAGATCACTATTTTAATTTCTAAAAATGGGCAAATTAAAAATAATCCAGTGATTACCTTAAAAGGAATTCCCTTAATCGATGAAGATATAAATGAAATAGAATATGATTTAGAGGATATTGTAATGGATACCTGTAA
>Ga0194130_10002063_pt1 | contig 30148 bp, 30 predicted proteins | sample TA2KigsurfametaG_FD_160084 | JGI IMG/M metagenome (GOLD analysis project Ga0194130, IMG submission 160084) | Freshwater microbial communities from Lake Tanganyika, Tanzania - TA2015050 Kigoma 12 surface | ecosystem: Environmental > Aquatic > Freshwater > Lake | place: Tanzania: Lake Tanganyika...
AAGGCCGCGGTTGCGCTTGGCGATCACGACGCCTTCAAACGCCTGTACACGCTTGCGGTTACCCTCCACCACATTGACGCTGACAATCACCGTATCGCCGGGGGCGTACTGCGGGATGGTCTTGTTCAAGCGGGCAATTTCCTCGTGCTCGAGGGTTTGAATGAGATTCATGAGAGGATTCCTCGTCTGTCTTTTTCGTTCATGCACGCGCTACGCTAAAGACCGCAAATCCGAAGTCCCACGAGTGGAACTCACGCAAAAACTGCGCCGGTTGCAGTGGCCGCCAGAGGACCGAAAAGCCTTCGATTATAGCGGGGCGCTATCGCCAGCCGGGCCCGGGAGTGGCGCATCCCGCAAAACGGCCGCCTCATGGGTCGGATGGGCCTTCGCATCGTTGGCCAGACGCAACAAATCCGGCCTTCGCGCTGCGGTCAGCGCCCGACTTTGCTCACGGCGCCATTGCTCAATCTGAGCATGATGGCCCGAAAGCAGAACGGCCGGCACGGGTTGGCCTTGCCACACCTCGGGCCGACTGTAGTGAGGACAATCGAGCAAGCCGCCCAAATGCGCCCCGAAGCTGTCCTGCTGATGGCTGCCCTCGTCATTCAAGACACCCGGCTGCAAACGGGCCAGCGCATCGATCAAGGCTAAAGCGGCAATCTCTCCGCCCGAAAGGACAAATTCGCCCAGACTGATTTCCTCGTCGACGCAGGCCTGAACGAACCGTTGATCCACACCCTCGTAGCGGCCGCAAATCAGGATGGCTCCCTCGCCGGCCGCCCATCGCTCCACCGCGGCCTGATTGAGCGCGCGCCCAGCGGGGGAAAAAAGCAGCACAGGCGCTGGTTGGCCGCGTGCGGCGCGCACCTGCTGCAGGCATTGCCACAGGGGTTCAGCCAGCATCACCATACCCGGTCCCCCGCCATAGGGCCTGTCGTCTACCCGTCTGTAGGGCCCCTCGCCAAACTCGCGCAAATTCCACAGATGCACGGTCACCCGCCCCGACTCAAAGGCGCGTCGGGTCACCCCTTGCGTGAAGAAGGGGGCAAACAGCTCCGGGAACAAGGTAATGACATCGAAACGCATGCGCTTTTCAGTCGTCAAGTTGCCAGTCAACGGTGATACGCCGCCCCTTCAGGTCAACCGCATCCACATAGATCGACACAAAGGGGATCAGACAATCTTTTAAGTCGGGCGACTCGTGGCCCGTCTGAGCCGGGGTGATTACCAGCACCGAGGTGGGACCGGTGGGCATCAAATCGCGCACCCGTCCCAGCACTTGGCCCTGTCGGTTGATCACCTCCAGACCGATCAGGTCGACCCAGTAGTACTCATCGGTGGCGGTGGCGGGGAAGACAGAGCGCGGCAAGAAAATGCGCGCACCCTTGAGCGCCTCGGCACTGCTGCGGTCTTGCACCTGCTCAATCTGAGCCACCACCACATCCGAATGGATCCGGCACTCGCCTACGCTCAGGCTGACCGTCCCTTTAAAGGCGCAAAAGCCCGGGCTGAGCCGGGCTTGCGGGGCTTGGAGCCACCAGGTGCGCGTCTGGAGCAGGGCCAACGGGTCGCTGCTGTGGGGCAAGATTTTGACCCAGCCCTTGACGCCCCAGGCATCGACGATGCGCCCGACTTCCACGGCATCGTCCGGAAGGGACGATGGCTGGAACACGGACATGACCGCGATCAGGCAGCGGCCGGCGCCGCCTGTTTAACCAGACGCACGACCGTGGGCGATGCCTGAGCGCCAACGCCCTGCCAGTAGCTCAGGCGGTCCATGGCCACGCGCAGGCCTTCTTCGCTGGCGGTCGCCAGGGGGTTGTAAAAACCAATGCGCTCGATGAAACGGCCGTCGCGACGGTTACGCTTGTCGGCAACGACGATATTGAAAAACGGACGGTGCTTGGAACCGCCGCGTGCGAGTCGAATCACGACCATGGTTTATCCTTCGGGTGGAGCGGGCTAAAACTGCCCGCTGATCCACAGCGCATGAGACACGAGGCATGGCCACCCGGCCAGCCAAACGCTGCAAAGCCTCCCATTATAGTCCAAACCAGCCGCCCGACCTTCCGGGACTCTATTCGCCATGAGCCTTAACCTTCGCCCTAGCCTCCAAGAAGACCTGCCCGCCATCACCGAGATCTATGCCCACCATGTGCTGTACGGCACTGGCACCTTCGAGATCGACCCGCCCAGCCTGGAGGACATGCGCCAGCGACGCGACGATGTGCTTTCCAAGGGCCTGCCCTATTGGGTGGCTGAAATACAAGGGCAGATTGTGGGGTTTGCCTACTGCAACTGGTTCAAGCCGCGGCCGGCCTACCGGTACGCCGCCGAGGACTCCATCTACATTGCTGCGCAAGCGCATCGCCAGGGGGTGGGGCGCGCGTTACTCGATGCATTAGTCGATCAGGCCCAAGCCGCCGGTGTGCGCAAACTCATAGCCGTCATCGGCGACTCGGCCAATGCGGGCTCGGTGGGCGTGCATCGAGCCGCTGGCTTTACCGAAGTCGGCGTGCTGCGCTCCTGCGGTTGGAAATTTGAGCGCTGGCTCGATGTCGTGTTGATGGAAAGGGCCCTGGGTCCGGGCGACCAATGCCCGCCCGGGGACAGGGGATGAACAGACAGCTACGATCGCGCTGCCCGATCCGCAAGCCCCGCTCAAGCCGAACATGAAAAACAAAACCCTAAGTGCCTGGCTCGCCCTGGCCGGCGGCCCGCTGGGCCTGCACCGCTTCTACCTGTTCGGCCCCTTCGATGTCATAGGCTGGTCCCTTCCCATCCCCACCGCCTTGGGGCTGTACGGCTTTATGCGCGCCTGGGGGCTGGGCGTGGATGACAAGCTCAGTTGGATGCTGGTCCCCTTGCTCGGCTTCGTGGTCGCTGGTTGCTGCATCAACGCAATCTTCTACGGCCTGATGGCACAAGACAAATGGAACGGGCGCTTTAATCAACCCTCGGACCCAAGTAATCCAATCGATGCGGACGCCGGCGCCAGTAACTGGCTGACGATCGTCGCGGTCATCGCCTCACTGATGGTGGGAGCCACAGCGCTGATGGCCGCACTGGCCTACAGCTTTCAGCGCTACTTCGAGTGGCAGATCGAGCTGGCGCGACAGATCTCGCAGTAGTAGGTCCTCGCGCCCAAGCGCACACTCACAGCAGGAGGGCGAGCGTGGCAGTCAGGGTAACCAGAGCCAGCAAAGAGGACATGGCCACGCTGGCGGTGATCAGTTCCTGGGCCACCCGATAGCGCTGAGAGAACAGAAATACATTGGCCCCGATGGGCAGCGCAGCGGCCACCACCATAACCGTCATGGCCAGGCCGTCCACGCCCCAGAGCCAACACAGGCCCCACACCATGGCGGGGTGCAGCAAGTTCTTCACGGTCGACAAGGCCAGCGCGCCGCGCCAGTGGCTACCAACCCGGGCGTGGGCCAGGGAAACGCCGACCAACACCAGCGCCAAAGGCGAAAGCGCTGCGCCCAGCAGGGTCATGGGTTGAGCGATCACCGCAGGGATGGACCACCCGGTCTGGGCGTAGATCAGGCCCAACAAAATCGGCAGAGGAACCGGATGCAGGACGGTGGACTTGAGCGATTGCAGGAGCAAACTCGACATCGACGCAGTGGGCACACCCGGTGTTTGATCGGCCATGGCATCGCGCCGCACCGCCAACTCAAGAACCAGGGTCGCCAGGGTTAGCAAGACCAACGCGTGGATAGACACCAAAGTCAGCAAGGTCACCAGCCCCTGCGGACCAAAGAGCAGGTTGATCAGTGCGATCCCGATCATGACCGTGTTCGAGAAGGTACCGGCCAGTGCGAGCACAGCTGAGCGACGACTGAAGCCCTTGAGGTACAAAATAGCTGAGAACAGCAAGGCTGCCGCCACAAAATAGGCGGTCACCGGCATGAAATCGAGCTGCTCGATGCGCACCCGACTCATGGTCTGGAACAGCAGGGCTGGCGAGAGCAAGTAGAAGATCAGCTGGGTCAGGTCCTTGATCGCCGACTCACCCAGCCAGCCGCAGCGACCGGCCAGCACCCCGCAGGCGATGAGCAGGACCACCGGAGCCAGGGAATCGAAAACCAGCGGGTTCATCGGCGGCGATCTTAACGGTCGCAGGCACGATCTGCCCGACCCTCCGGTTTAGCCTGATGCGCGCGCTCAGCCGAGCAGCATCGGTTCGCACGCTGCCTGCGGCATGGCCCTGCTCCGCTGGAGCGCAAGCCAGCGCGCCACATCCTCGGGATGAACCACCGTGCGCAACTCCTGATACGCAATCTGCGCCTGCGGACTGGATCGGCGCAGATAGTAGAGCCACTGCTTGAGTCGACCCGCGCGGGCTCGCGCTTCCACGCGCTCCGACACGCCTTGCCAAAAATGGAACAAGTGGGGCAGCAAGGACGGCCAATCGCCGCCCCGCAGACTGCCCGCTGCCATTCCTGCCGGTCGGGGCCAGGACAAGGACTGTCTGACCTGCCAGGCCAGGGTCGGATCGGCAACCGCGCCGCGGCCCAGCATGAGGGCACTGGCTCCGCTTTCGAGCAGACATCGACGGGCATCGCCAACCGTCCAAATCTCGCCGTTGGCCACCACCGGGATCTTCAGCACCGAGCGTACATCGGCCACCCGGTGCCAGTAAGCCGGCGGGCGATACCCGTCGGCTTTAGTGCGGGCGTGCACCACCAGTTCGGAGGCGCCACCGGTCTCGATAGCCAGAGCGCAGAGCTGAGCATCGCGGTCATGCTCAAAACCCAGGCGCATTTTGGCCGAGACCACGATGTCAGGGGGTACCGCGCCGCGTACCGCCTCAACGATGCGCTGCAGTTGCTCGGGATCCTTGAGCAGGACGGCACCACCGCCGTGACGGTTGACCACTTTGGCGGGGCAACCAAAATTCAAGTCGACACCATCCGAGCCCATTTCCGCCAGTCGCGCTGCGTTGTCGGCCATACATGCGGGGTCGGATCCGAGCAGCTGGGCGCGCACCGGAACACCAGCCGCAGTACGGCTGCCCCGCATCAGTTCGGGCACGATGCGAAGAAAGACGCGAGGCGGCAGCAGCCGATTGGTGACGCGTATGAATTCAGCGACACATCGATCAAAGCCTCCCACCCGGGTCAGCACATCGCGCAGCACAGAGTCGAGCAAGCCCTCCATCGGGGCCAACACCAGGCCGGGTCTTGGCTTGACCGGCGCCCGAATCAGTCCGGCCGATGCCCCGAACGATGCAGGGCCACCCTCCTGAGAACAGGGAAGGTTTGAAAGATTCAGACCAGTTCCCGCCACAAGCGAATTTCGTCGGCGCGTTCGGCCGCGGCCGTGGGGACCGGTGGCGCAATCGTCTCGCGCTTGAAACCGGCATGCTCGAAGAACTGTAAAGCGCGAAGGTCGCGCTGGGCCACCCACACAGTGACTCGCGTACAGCCCTCTTCTTTCAAGCCTTCCTGGGCTGCCTCCAACAGCGCCGAACCGATGCCCTGTCGCCAATGGCCGGGCAAGACACACAAGGCCCAGATCTCGCCGGTGGTCGAGGGGGTCCCCTTGTCACGCGACCGGTCAAAGCCGACAAAGCCGACCATTGCATCGCTTTCTATGACCACTTTGACCTGGGGTTCGCTGTATTCGATGGCTTCGCGCCAGTACGCCTGCCGCTCTTCAAGCGAAGGTCCGCTGTGCTTGTCGGGCGCCTGGCGCTCCCTGCTGAGGACTTGGATGACGGCGGCGTGGACACGCGCAATGGCCTTGGCATCGCGCACGGTAGCCGGGCGAACGGTGTGAGTAATGGGCATTGAGTTTTGCATGATCTTTAGGGCTCTATTGTCGTCTCAGATCGAACCGGGCGAAGCCCCGGGGCCTTGTGCGCCCAGTTTGCGCCCTGGGCCACCCGTGGGGACATCGGCTAAATTCCCGCCTGCGTGTCACGCAAGACCGGTCTCCACGGCGGCCCGACTGTACCGGTCCTGCGCTGGTGCATCAGGCCCCACACTGTCGCCTCAACTGCCGATAATCGGGCGCCATGACCCTCGCCGGTAGCGCTGTGCAATGGATCCATCAGGATGCAGCCCTGCTGGTACTGAACAAGCCAGCCGGCCTGCTCGCGGTGCCTGGACGCGGCCCAGACAAGCAGGATTGCCTGAGCGCTCGGGTGCAAGCCCAGCGGCCCGGGGCCCTGGTGGTACACCGACTCGACATGGCCACCTCGGGCCTGATGCTCATGGCCGCTCACAGTTGCAGCCAGAAGGCACTCAGCCGTGCCTTCCAGATGCGGCAAATCCGGAAGCAGTATGTGGCGCAAGTGATGGGCCGTGTCAGCGAGGCGTACGAACAGGTCTGGCACTGCATTGACCAGCCCCTGGCAGCCGATTGGCCGAACCGCCCGCGTCAAATGATTGACTGGGACAGGGGACGCCCGAGTCAAACACGCTGGCGGGTTTTACAGCGCGGCAACAACTTCAGTCGACTGCTGCTCGAGCCTGTCACCGGTCGATCGCATCAATTGCGCGTGCATCTGCAGGCCTTGGGTCATCCCATCATCGGCGATCCGCTTTACGCGCCACAAGCGCCCGCCCACCGCCTGATGTTGCACGCCTGCCGGCTTGAACTCGAACACCCTTCGACCGGTTGTGCCCTGATTTTCGAAAGTCCAGCGCCCTTTTAAAACCCGAAAACTGGGCTTGCGGGCATACTGGTCACCCACAGTTTTTTCAACCCTAACCATCTCCATGGCCCTTAAAGCCACCATTTACAAAGCGCACTTGCAAATTGCCGACATGGACCGGTCGCGCTACGCCGACCATGCGGTCACACTGGCCCGCCACCCTTCGGAGACTGACGAGCGGATGATGGTGCGCTTGCTCGCCTTCGCCCTGCAAGTACCTGCCGACGACCGCAACGGCCCACTCGAATTTGCCAAGGATCTGTGGGATGTCAAGGAAGCTGCACTTTGGCAGCATGACCCCACCGGTGTTCTCGAGCATTGGATCGATATTGGACAGCCTGATGACAAAAGGCTACTTAAGGCGGGCGGTCGGTCCAGACAGGTCAGTGTTTACAGTTATGCCAGCAGCGCCGCCGTGTGGTGGCGCGATCTTCAGGGCAAGGTCGGCCGCATGAACAACCTAGCCGTCTGGCACATCGATTCAAATCAGAGCCAGGCTCTCGCCGCCCTGGCGGCTCGGACCATGCAACTGCAAGTGACCGTTCAGGAGGGCACCATCTGGCTCGCAGATGGCCGTGCGACTGTCGAATTAACGCCTCGAAAGCTGCGCTAAGGTCCACTTACAGCCATCGACGCAGCACTTCGAGATAATTCGTACACAAACGATTTCACCATGCCCCGCGCCGCCAAAACCAAACCCCTGCTGCACCTGATGTGGGTACTGGGCTGCCTGGGTGCCGTCGTTACGCCTGTGCACGCCCAAATGGGGCCCGAAGACGGGCCGGGTGAGCCCTCGGCTGCGCGCCAGAGCCTGCGTGAGGTGGTCATTACAGCGCGCCGATCGATCGAGGAACGGTTTCAGGCCACTGGCTCCCTGGTGGTGATCGACCGGCAGGACATTGAGCAGATGGGTGTCGACTCCACGGTCGATGTCCTCAAGCAGTTGCCCGGGCTGCAAGTGACCACCGGGGCCAGCGGCAACGTCGAGATCCGTATGCGCGGCCTTGACGGTAGCGCCACCCGCGTTCTGATCGATGGCCAGCGCTCGGCCGGGCGGGCTCAGCTCCCCATCGACCAGCTACCCGCGGATTTGATTGAGCGCATTGAGATCGTTCGATCGCCCTCGGCCGAGTTTTCCGGCTCCAGCGGCGGCACGGTCAATATCGTGCTGCGACAAGCCTTTGTACAGCGTACTGCCATGATCAGGCTGACCGATACCATCACTTGGGGCGAGCACCGGCCGCGCCTGTGGGCCATGCGCACAGGCCCCTTGGGCGATGACAAAAACCCAGCTCAACCGCCATGGTCTTTCTTCACGGGAGTCTGGCTGGCCCAAAGCATCAATGGCTTCGACCAGGAGCGTGAATCGATCAGCAGCGGCGTTCTCACCGAGCGTACCGTGCGCAGCCGCACAAACCGGGAAGACTGGATGTTGATCCCACGGCTTAGCGGAAGGATCGGCCGCGATCAGGTTGCCCTGCGCGGCAATCTCAGCGGATCGAGTAGCAGCGGCGATTACCGGCAGCGAAACGCAAGCGGTGGCCTGATCAACTCGGAAACCTCCAGCAGCCACCGCAGTTCCTGGCAGCTTGGCGGCGACTGGACCCGCAGGTTGCCCCTGGGAAAACTCGAAACGAGCCTGGCGGGCAATCGGCAAAGCGATGAGGCCGACCGCCAGCGCGGCGCAGGCAGCACTTTCCGAGAAGACCGCAGCGAGTCGACCTGGCAGCTGCGATCCAAGCTCACCGGATCGCGCGAGTCGCTGCTTTGGATGACAGGCTTCGAACACGAAGTGCGGCAAGCCTCGGGCAGCAGCTTGGACACGGCCTCCTCCGCAGGCCTCGAACGACTGGATTCGCGTATCGAGCGCAGCGCGATCTGGGGACAAAACGAATGGGCACTGCCCTACAAGACCACCCTGACCCTGGGTCTGCGCCACGAATCGGTGCAATTGCGCTCCCAGGTCAATGACAACGCAGCGCGCCAAAGCATGGATTTCTGGCAACCCTCCCTGCACACGCGCACGCCGCTGAGCGAGACGGCGCAGTGGCGATTCAACATCGCCCGCACCACCCGACAACCCAGCGTCTGGGACCTGCTCGATCGCACCGTGCCCAGTCAAGGCGACAACAGCGCAATCAACGCCGATCGGGTCGGCAATGCCCAGCTGCGACCCGAAGTGACACAGACCTTCGACCTCGGGGTGGAGCAGCGTTTACCCGGACAGGGGCAACGAGGCTTGACCGTGTTCGTGCGCCAGGTCGACGATGTGATCGCCACACAGACCTTCGAGCAGGCGGGTCGATGGGTTGACCAGCGGCGGAACATAGGCTCGGCACGGACCGTCGGGCTGGAGGCCGACCTCAAGCGGCCCCTGGCCAGTAGCAGCTGGGCCCGCGACTGGATGCTGACCGCCACGGCAACCGTACTGCAGTCGCGCATGACCAGCGGTGCGCGAGAAGGCATGGCCATCCCCGGGCAGGCAAGCTATACCGCCAACCTGAGCGCGGCGCGCCCCATGCGGCGCAGTGGTGGAACCTTCGGCGGACTGGCAGCGAACCTGACGGGACCCGCCTCGCTGACAATCCCTGGGATCAGTGGCCGAGAGTCCTCGCGCATCACCTTCGATGCCCACATCGGGCACTCGGTGCCGCGCGTGGGCTTCTGGCGCGTTGGCCTCTACAACATCGGCGACGCCCCGATGCAACGCAGTCGCTCTTATGTCAGCGGCGGCGCCAGCGTCACCGAACTGAACCGCACCTTCTACGCCCCGCGAATCTACGCCTCAGTGGGTCTACAGCTGTGAGTGCTCCTCCACAGAGCTCCCGGGCCATGCCTGCGATCTTGTATTTCTTCGCCTTCTGCAATTTGGTCATAGGCAGCAGCGCTTTCGTGCTGGGCGGGATCTTGGAGCCGGTCAGCCGGGCACTCGATGTGAGCCTGGCTGCAACCGGGCAGGCCATGACCGCCTATGCCCTGTCGACCGCCATCCTGGCCCCCCTGATCATCATGGCCACGGTCAAGTGGTCTCGGCATGCGGGCATCGCCCTGGCGCTGGCCCTGTTCAGCCTGGGCTGCTTGATTTCCGCTCTGGCCGAGTCGCTCATCGGGCTGATCATGGGGCGCATCGTGATGGGTGCCGGTGCCATGTTCAGCGCCGTGGCCTCAGCAACTGCCGTCGGTCTGGTCGTCCCCATGCTGCGCGGGCGCGCCCTGTCACTCACCAATGTGGGCCAGGGCATCAGCTACGCCATCGGCGTGCCGGTGGGCACCTGGCTGGGACTCGAGTTCGGATGGCGACTGCCTCTGTGGCTGGCAACCGGCGCCAGCCTGAGCATCCTGCTGCTGGCTTGGTACTGGGTTCCGCGGCAATTGCACGATGCCCCGCCAAGCGGCAGCTTGAGAGCAGCCATCGGCCAATGGGCTGTGATCCGGGTCTGGCTGCGCACCTTGCTTTTGTTTGTAGCTATCTTTGCGGTTTTCACCTATATCGGCCCCGTGCTGGTGGCGCTCGACGATCTCAGTGCGGCGGAGCTGGCCGTGGTTCTCGCCATCTTCGGGCTGGCCGGTGTGGCCGGCACATTGGCAGGGGGATGGGCCAATGACCGCTTCGGCTCCATCCGGGTCATCACCTACCAGTTGGTGGTGGTCGGGTTGATGATGGTGCTTCTGCCCTACACCCAGGGCCAGGTGGTTCTCACCGTACTGACGCTGGTGATCTGGGGACTGCACAGCTTTGGTTCGATGGTGCCCCAGCAGAGCCGCTTGGTCATGCTCGCCTCCTCACAAGCGCCCATGCTGATGAGTCTGAACAGCTCCATGCTTTACATCGGCTCGGCGCTGGGGGCCGTGGTGGGAGGTCTGGCCATGAGCAAGATCGGGGTCGGGCGGCTGTCGTGGATAGGCGCACCCTTTGTTTTGTTATCCCTGCTCACACTGGTACCCGACTGGGCCATGGAGCGCAAAAGCGGACCCCAAGCATGAGCTTGGCCCGTGAGCAGTTGCAAGACATCGCCGAGGAACTGCGAGGTTTACGCCATGGCAATGTTACAACCGATGCCCTGATAGCAAGTGCCCAGAACGCAGAACAATTGCGCGCGCTACTGCCCGATGCTTTTTCCACCGTGCTTGATAACCTAACCGATCGCCTCCAGGCCTCAGCCCTTTTCACCGAAGAAAGCTGCTCATTCAGCCGTACCGATCTGATCGACAGTCTGCAGTTGTGGGTGGATAAGGCCCGAGAGCGATTGACTGCAGCGGGGCTTTGAGGCCGTTTTCAGACCACGGCCCTCAAAGACCAAATTCGCGCCAGCCTTTGTGGCCCAATTGCTGCAGGGTGCGGATGTTTTCCTCGAAGATCACATCCGGATCCTCCAAAGTGGACACCGCCTTCTCAACGCTGTCTTCGCGTAGAAGATGCAAGGTGGGATAGGGCGAGCGGTTGGTGCAGTTGCTCACATCGTCCGCCTCAGTGCCCTCAAATTGATACCGGGGATGGAAACTCGCCAGCTGTATCACGCCCTCCAGACCCAGCTCAGCAGGCGCTGCCTCGGCCAGCGCCATGAAATCGTTGAAATCGAGAAAGTCGGAAAAAAGCTCAGGCTCAATAATCAGCGTGGTTTCTATCTGCTCGGCCGGCGTATCGGCCAACAGCTTGAGCTCGCGGTCTAATTGTTCGAGCAAGTCATCGATATGCCGCGCCCGGCTGACAACGAAGCGCACGCGGTCGCGCAAGTAGGCCGCTCGCGCAAAGGGGCAAAGATTGAGACCGATCACCGCCTTCTCCAGCCAACGCCGGGTGCGGGCAATGACCTGTTCGTCCTGGGGTCTTGCGGCCATACCTGGGTTTGTAGCGCCTTACTTGAGCGCCTTAAAGCGCACCCGCTTGGGCTTGGCCGCCTCTTCCCCGAGGCGCTTTTTCTTGTCGGCCTCGTACTCTTGATAGTTGCCGTCAAAGAAAACCCACTGACTGTCGCCTTCAGCGGCCAGGATATGGGTCGCAATCCGGTCGAGGAACCAGCGGTCGTGGCTGATCACCATCACCGACCCGGCAAACTCGAGCAAAGCCTCCTCCAAGGCGCGCAGCGTTTCCACATCGAGATCATTGGAGGGCTCATCGAGCATCATCACATTGGCCCCCTGCATCAGCGTCTTGGCCAGATGCAGCCGGCCGCGCTCACCGCCGGACAGCATGCCCACTTTCTTTTGCTGGTCAGCGCCATTGAAATTGAAGCGCCCACAGTACGCCCGACTGGGCATCTGGAACTTGCCGACATTGATCATGTCCAGACCGCCCGAGACATCCTCCCAGACCGTTTTTTCGTTAGCCAGATCATCACGGCTCTGATCGACAAAAGCCAGCTGGACCGTCTTGCCGATACGCACTGCCCCAGAGTCGGGCTGTTCCCGTCCAGCGATGAGCTTGAACAAAGTCGATTTACCCGCCCCGTTGGGGCCGATGATGCCGACGATGGCACCGGCGGGCACCTTGAAAGACAGGTTGTCAATGAGCAGCCGTTCACCAAAGGACTTGGACACCCCCTCAAACTCGATCACCTCAGTGCCCAGACGCTCGGCCACTGGAATAAAGATTTCCTGGGTCTCGTTGCGCTTTTGGTATTCGTAGTCGGACAGCTCCTCAAAGCGCGCCAGACGCGCCTTGCTTTTGGCTTGACGACCCTTCGGATTTTGCCGTGCCCATTCAAGCTCCTTCTTCATCGCCTTGGCACGGGCGTCCTCGCTTTTCTGCTCCTGCGCCAAGCGAGCTTCTTTTTGCTCCAGCCAGGTCGAATAATTGCCCTTCCAGGGGATGCCATGCCCCCGGTCCAGCTCCAATATCCACTCAGCCGCATTGTCTAAAAAATAACGATCGTGGGTGATGGCTACCACGGTCCCGGGAAAGCGCTGAAGAAACTGCTCAAGCCAATCCACACTCTCGGCATCCAGATGGTTGGTCGGTTCGTCCAGCAAAAGCATATCGGGCTTGGACAACAGCAGCTGACACAGAGCGACGCGACGCTTTTCGCCCCCGGAGAGGTTCTTGACCACCGCCTCCCAGGCCGGCAGTCGCAGCGCATCGGCCGCGATCTCCAATTGGTGGTCACCGCCGTCACCGGCAGCGGCAATGATGGCCTCAAGCTCTGCCTGCTCAGCCGCGAGCTTGTCAAAGTCGGCATCGGGCTCGGCATAGGCCGCATACACAGCCTCCAGGCGCTGCTGGGCTGCCTTGACCTGTCCCATACCGCTTTCCACCGCATCACGCACCGTCGCCTCTGGGTCGAGCTTGGGTTCCTGCGGCAAATAACCGATCTTCAAATTGGGCATGGGCATGGCTTCGCCCTCGATCTCCTGGTCGATCCCGGCCATGATCTTGAGCAGAGTCGACTTGCCCGATCCATTGAGACCAAGCACGCCGATCTTGGCGCCCGGGAAAAAAGACAGCGAAATATCCTTGAGGATCTGACGCTTGGGCGGCACGATCTTGCCGACCCGATTCATGGTGAAGACGTATTGGGACATGGTCAATCTAGATGTTATGGGGTCAGCAAGTCAGCCCCAGACCGTCTGAGGCCAAAACATGCGCTCACGACGGAGGCTGCCCCAGCCGCCCGCATTATCCCCGGGGAAGCCCTCGAAAAACAGAAATACGAGTGAGTCAGGGCAGGCCCTCAGAGACAGAGGGTCGCGGCTGATTCGAAAGAGCTTGCATAAATCGCTCCGGAATCAATCGCATAAAAACGCGATGTGCGCGCCGCCTGCGCACTCCACAATGAGACGCCATCTGGTTTGCAACTCAGATCAAACGGGCCACCCCTTAAGTTGTAATTTAATTAATATGAGACTCGCTACTTTTAATCTCGAAAACATGTTTAGCCGTGCCAAAGCATTGGGCAGAAACTGGGATGAATGCAAACCAGTGCTCGAGGCGTACAAAGAGCTCAACTCGCTGTTCGACTTGAGCACCTACAGTTCCGTAGACAAAGAAAGAATGCTCAAGCTGATGGCTGATCATGGTTTGCTGCGGAACGACGACGGGGACTTTCTGATGATCAGGAAGATTCGCGGCAACCTTGTCAAAAGGCCAAAGGATGGCGAACCCGAAATTGTCGCGGCTGGCCGTAGCAGCTAGTTAGGCTGGGTTGAACTGAAAACAGAGCCCGTCAACGAAATTGCAACTCTCAATACTGCGCGCGCCTTGCACGCAGTCAATGCCGATGTGCAAGCCGTAATTGAAGCTGAAGATAGAACCACATTAAAACTTTTTAATGAGGAAGTGTTTTCCAAGGTAAGCGGATGCCCGTTTGATCATGTGATGTTGGTAGACGGTAATGATAAACGCGGAATTGATGTGGGGATCATGTCGCGCTCGAGCTACCCGATCGCCAGCCTGAGAAGCCATGTGGATGATCGGGATAGCAAGGGGAAAATTTTCAGCCGGGATTGTGCCGAGTACGAGATTGCTCTACCTGGCGGCAAGAGTCTTTGGGTGCTGATCAACCACTTTAAGAGCAAGGGCTATGGCTCACAATCGGCCAGCGACGCAAAGAGGAAACGGCAGGCCAAGCGCGTTCGCGAGATCTATGAACAGCATCTTGCCGAAGGCGACGAGTTTGTCGCTGTTGTAGGCGATCTCAACGAGGTGCCGTCCAATGACCCTCTGAGCCCTCTAATCGGCTTGGGTTCAACGCTCAGGGATATATCAGAGCATCCCCAGCACGATGGACAGGGCTTTGTGGGAACTCACGGGAATTGTGCAGCATCGGGCAAGCTTGACTACATCCTGCTCTCGCCAGCACTTTATGCCAAGGTCGATGCTGCAGGTATCGAAAGACGCGGCATGTGGGGCGGTGCCAAGGGGACGCTGTGGCCCCGCTTCCCCGAGGTAGGCGCCGCAGACGAGGCAGCATCCGATCATGCCGCCCTCTGGGTTGATCTGGATGTTTGAATGCGCCCCATTGCCCCTTACTGTCAGCAACCTTCACCCCAGACACATTCGACCGGAACTGATGGCTTGACCTCGATTGACTCGATCATGTGATGCTGTAGGGCGGCCGCGACAATCCTTGCTTATCCGATTTAGGGCGTCACACCGCCGGTGCGCTTACTGCCAGCGTGCGCCCCGATAGAAAACGCCAGGACTATTTCCGCCGCTACTGTCTTAATCGTAAATGAGGGGAAAGACGCGTTATTCGGGCCCAGTGAAAACGGGCACGGGGGCAAGCTACCCCTTGAGACGGCGGCAGCATCTTTTCTTATTTTTCACGACGCGATTTCATAAGGGCTTCGTCGTGCGACAATATCGACAGCCGGCAGCCTCCAGTTGCTGCGGCTTCAGCAATCTTGCTGGGAGATGCGGGCTACGCCCGCGCAAGCCTCCCTCCCTTGACCCCTTCGGCCAAGACTGGCGACTGCTCTGCAGTCGGATGAGCCGAACCTCGCGCCCGGTGGGCGCTTTTCCTAATGACTTTTGAAGATTTGAATTTGGCTCCGGCCATCGTCAAGGCCGTGCGCGAGCAAGGCTACGACACACCAACCCCGATCCAGAGTCAGGCCATTCCGGCCGTTCTGGCCGGGGGCGATTTACTCGGCGGCGCTCAGACCGGCACGGGCAAGACTGCTGCTTTCACGCTGCCCTTGCTGCAACTGCTCTCGGGCCGCGAGCGGGTTAAGGATCGCAGGGGCATCAGTGCGGTGCGCGCCCTCATTCTCACGCCTACCCGCGAACTTGCGGCGCAGGTCGAAGAGAGCGTTCGCACCTACGGCAAGTACTTGGACCTCAAATCTATGGTGATGTTTGGCGGTGTGGGTATGAACCCCCAAATCGAGCAACTTCGCCGCGGCGTGGATATTCTGGTGGCTACGCCCGGTCGGCTACTGGACCATGCAGGGCAAGGGACGGTCGATTTGAGCCAGGTACACATCTTGGTTCTTGACGAGGCCGACCGCATGCTCGACATGGGCTTCATTCACGATATCAAGAAGGTACTGGCCCTGGTGCCCAAACAGAAACAGTCGCTGCTGTTCTCAGCCACCTTTAGTGACGAGATACGCGAGCTGGCCAACGGCCTGCTGCGTTCGCCTACCCACATACAAGTTACGCCGCGCAACACGACGGTGCAGCGCATTGACCAGACGGTTCATCCGGTAGGACGGGGCAAAAAGAAAGCGCTGCTGGCGCACATCATCAACAAGCGCAACTGGAGCCAGGTGTTGGTTTTCACGCGCACCAAATTCGGGGCCAACAATGTCGCTGAATACCTGGAGAAGAACGGTATCAGCGCGATGGCCCTGCACGGTAACAAGAGCCAGAGTGCCCGCACCCAGGCCTTGAGCGGCTTCAAGAGCGGGGAAATTCGGGCCTTGGTGGCCACCGATATCGCAGCGCGAGGCCTGGACATCGACGACCTGCCCCATGTGGTCAACTACGAAATCCCCAATATCAGCGAAGACTATGTTCATCGAATCGGGCGAACCGGTCGCGCCGGCAAGAGTGGTCAAGCGATCAGCCTGGTGTGCCTGGACGAAGAAGGATTCATGGCCGATATCGAGCGCTTTACAAAGCAGACTATTGAAAAAGTAGCCGTTGCAGGTTATGAGGCTGAGCCCGGCGAGAAGGCCGAGCCTATCGCCATGGGCCGGCAGACCCTCTGGGGCGGCTTGGGCAAGCCCCCCAGCCGGGAAGTCATGGCTGCAGCGGCACGCACGGCGCGACAGGAAATGATGGATCGCATCCGCACCAACAAGGCTGCCGGCGCTTCGAACCCGGGCGCGGGCCGGGCCAGGGGCCCCGCCTTGGCCCCGAGTCGCTCCGGCGGACAACGCAGCGGCAGCAATGCCAGGGGTGGGCCCAGGCACACCCCTGCCGAAGGCCAGCGCACCGACTTTGCTCGAAGCGGCGCCGCCAGGCCCCAGCGCTCCTCGCAGGATGACGACACGCAACCGCAATCACACCTGTCATCCGGTTTTCCATCGTCGGGCCTGCCTACCAGCCATCGCGGCGCTTACCGCGGCGGTAACGGACGCAGCGGTAGCTCAGGCCGGAGCGGCCGATTCGGCGGCGGCCGCGGCGGCGGTTACGGCTGAGCGGCAGCTATCGCCAGGAGAAGGTAGCGAAAAAAAGAGCGGCCAGAGCCGCTCTTTTTTCACTCTCCCAAGTAGGCCGCTCGAACCCGAGGATCAACCAGCAATTGAGCTGCCGGCCCGGTCATGGTGAGCAAGCCCGACTCCATGACATAAGCACGGTCCGCAATGTTGAGCGCCCGGCTCGCATTCTGCTCGACCAGCAAAATCGTGACCCCTTGCGCATAGACATCGCGGACCACCTCGAAAATCTTGTCGACCATGATCGGCGACAAGCCCATCGACGGCTCGTCGAGCAGCAAGACTTTAGGTCGACTCATCAGAGCACGGCCCATCGCCAACATCTGCTGCTCCCCGCCCGACATCGTGCCCGCCAGTTGGTCGCGCCTCTCCTTCAAGCGAGGAAACAGCGCGAACACCCGGCCTAGATCTTCGTCGATGGCGGCCTTGTCGCTACGAACATAGGCACCCATGAGCAAATTTTCGGTGATGGTCATGCGGTTGAAAACACCACGACCTTCGGGCACCATGGCCAGTCCCTGCTCGACCAGATCCCAAGCACCCTTACCGCGGATGCTCTGGCCCAGGTACTCGATGTCGCCATTGACGAGCGGCAGCGATCCGGTGATGGCCTTCATCGTCGAGGTCTTACCGGCTCCGTTAGAACCAATCAGGGTAACCAACTCACCAGCACGCACTTCCAGGTCGACGCCCTTGACGGCTTCAATACCGCCGTAGGCTACTTTTAGACCTTTGACTTTCAGCAATGTCTGCGCCATCTCAGTGGCCTCCCGTGCCCAGATAGGCTTCAATCACTTTGGGATCCTTTTGGACATCGGCAGGCACGCCCTCGGCGATCTGCTTGCCGTAATCGAGTACGGTCACGCGGTCACATAGTCCCATGACCAACTTGACATCATGCTCGATCAGGAGCACGGTGCGCTGATCACGCCGAATACGGTCGATCAGCTCACGCAACTGCACTTTTTCAGTGGCGTTCATTCCGGCAGCGGGCTCGTCAAGCGCGAGCAGGGCCGGATCGGTGGCCAGGGCCCGGGCAATCTCCAGGCGCCGCTGATCGCCGTAGCTCAAGGTGCGGGCCTTGAAGTCAGCGTAGCGAGCGATACCCACATAGTCGAGTAATTCCCGCGCGCGCTGAGCAATCGCCGACTCCTCCGCTTTGAATGACGGGGTGCGCAAAATGGCTCCCATCAGCCCCGAATGGGTACGCACATGACGGCCCACCATCACATTCTCCAGGGCGGTCATGTCCGCAAACAGCCGGATGTTCTGGAAGGTACGCGCAATACCCGCCTTGGCCACCTCGTGCACTGCGGTGGGCGAGTAAGGCTGCCCATCGATCATGAAGCTGCCCCCGTCAGGCGTGTACAGACCGGTCAGGACATTAAAGAAGGTGGTCTTACCCGCCCCGTTTGGACCAATCAGTCCGTAGACCTGCCCCCGTTCGATGCGAATGCCCACCTCAGAGAGCGCCTGCAAGCCACCGAACCGTTTGGAAGCGCCTTTGACTTCGAGTATGACTTGACTCATCTCAGGCCTCCACACCCGTTTTGCTCTTCACACCCGACCGCCCATGCTCGGGCGCGGGCCACAGCCCACGAGGTCGCATGAGCATGATGGCAATCATGGCCAAGGCGATCAGCAGTTGCCTCAGGATGGCCGCATCAAGACGACCGCCGGTCATGGCTTGTAGGGGCCCGGCGATATGCCGCAGAACCTCAGGCAGGGCAGCCAGGAGGAGCGCGCCGAGGATCACGCCTGGCAGATACCCCAGCCCTCCCAAAACCACCATGGCCACGATCATCACCGACTCCATCAAACTGAAAGACTCGGGTGAAACAAAGCCCTGGAAAGCTGCAAACATGGCACCAGAGACACCACCAAAAGTAGCTCCCATACCAAAGGCCAGCAATTTAAGGTTGCGGGTGTTGATGCCCATGGCCTTGGCCGCCGTCTCATCTTCGCGAATCGCCATCCAGGCACGGCCGATGCGAGACTGCTCCAGGCGATGACAGATGATGACCGACACCACCACCAAAAACAAAAACAGGTAGTAGTAGAGACTGACCGAGTTGATGGTGACAGGTCCAATCTCAAGCGACCGATTGAAGTTGATGCCAAAAATGGTTACGCCATCAATCTGGCTGATGCCCTTGGGGCCATTCGTCAGGTTAATCGGCCGATCCAAATTGTTCAGAAAGACGCGGATGATCTCGCCAAACCCCAGGGTCACAATGGCCAGGTAATCGCCACGCAACTTGAGCGTAGGCGCGCCCAGCAGGACGCCGAAGACCGCTGCCAGCAGGGCCGCCAAGGGAATGACCGCCCAGATCGGAAGGTGCAACCCGCTCGGGAAGGCCGCTGCGATCGCAGGGAACGCATCGGCCAAGTGGGGCGAGGCCAAAAGCGCAAACATATAGCCGCCCACCGCAAAGAAAGCCACATAGCCCAGATCAAGCAGGCCGGCATAACCGACCACAATGTTCAGACCCAGAGCCAGCAGCACATACAGCAGCGCCATGTCAACAATGCGCACCCAGGCATTGCCAAACGGTTGCAGCGCCAAGGGCAGCACCAGCAAGGCCAGTGCAGCAATGAGGAAGGTCGCGAGACGGTATTCTTTCATCATGGTCCGTCCCTCCTCAAGCCCGGTCGGCCACACGCTCGCCGAGCAAGCCCGAGGGCCTGAGCGTCAGGACCAAAATCAGTACCATGAAGGCAAAGATATCGACATAGTGGCTGCCCAGGAAGCCCCCGGTCAGCGGGCCGATGTAGCCAGCGCCAATCGACTCGATCAGGCCCAGCAAAATGCCACCAACTACCGCGCCTTGCAGATTGCCGATCCCCCCAAATACCGCCGCGGTAAAGGCTTTCAGGCCGGGCAGGAAGCCCATCGTGTGTTGCGCCGTTCCATAGTTGGAGGCGTACATCACACCAGCGATGGCAGCCAGTACCGCGCCGATGATGAAGGTGGCCGAAATCACCGTGTCGGGCTTGACGCCCATCAACGCCGCAACGCGCGGGTTCTCGGCAGTCGCCCGCATGGCGCGGCCCAGTCGCGTGTGATTGACAAGATACATCAATAGGGCCAGTGACAATGCCGTCACCGCCAAGATACAGACCTGGGTGACTGTGATGACTGCACCGCCGACTTCGATCGGCGTGCTTGGCAGCAAAGTAGGATAGGACTTGTAATTGGGCTTCCAGATCATCATGGCCAGGGTTTGCAGCAAGATTGACATGCCGATGGCGGTGATGAGCGGGGCCAGCTTGGGCGAATTACGCAAGGGCCGGTAAGCGATTTTTTCGATTGCAAAATTGAGCGCAGCACAAACCACGCAAGCAATCAAAAGGGCGATCAGGAGAATTAACCAACCGGGGGTACCGGTCATCGACTCCTGCATCAACATGATGATGCTCCAGCTGGTCAGGGCACCGACCATGAGCACTTCGCCGTGGGCAAAGTTGATCAGGTTGATGATGCCATAGACCATGGTGTAGCCCAAAGCAATCAGGGCGTACATGCTGCCTAGCACCAGACCGTTGATGATCTGCTGTAGCAAGACTTCCATGGGAAGAATCTCCGACTTATAGACGTTGAGAGTGTCGGCATCGGCAGCAGCCTTGTGGGCCGCTGCCTGCGCCTGACAAAAAGCCCGCCACGAAGAGGCCGCGCATTTGCGACCAAGCCGGGCGAGCGAGAGCCGCGCATTGTAGTGAGGCTCCAGCGGCACGGGCCGAGACCCAGCGCGCGGGTTTACCCTAGGAATGCAGGCCTTGTAATGAGTTCTTACATTTAAGACCCGGTCGCCTCGTCCAAACCGCGCAGAAAAGCCATGCGCTCGGCGATGCGGACCTCCAGCCCGCGATCGGTGGGCCGGTACCAATGGGGATCGCTCATATCATCGGGCAGGTAACGCTGGCCGGCCGCGTAGCCGTGAGGCTCTGCATGCGCGTAGCGATAGCCCCGACCGTGGCCCAAATCCTTCATCAACGCCGTCGGCGCATTGCGCAGGTGCACCGGCACCTCGCGCGAGTTGTCCTGCTTGACAAAATCACGGGCGCTATTGAAGGCTTGGTAGGCCGCATTGCTCTTGGGCGCCAAAGACAGATAGAGGAGTGCTGCCGCCAAAGCCAGATCCCCTTCAGGCGAACCCAGACGCTCGTAGGTAGCCGCCGCATCGTTGGCCATCTGCAAGGCGCGGGGATCGGCCAAGCCCACATCTTCCCAGGCCATCCGAATCATCCGACGCATCAGATAGCGTGGATCGGCTCCTGCATCGAGCATGCGGCAAAACCAGTACAAGGCCGCGTCAGGGTCAGAACCGCGCACCGATTTATGCAAAGCAGAAATCTGGTCGTAGAACTGATCGCCCCCCTTGTCAAACCGGCGCACGCTGTCGGCCAGAACCTCGGCCACCAAAGCAGGGTCAATATGTGCCCGACCTGCGACTCGCGCAGCGTTGGCCAATTGCTCGACTTGATGCAGCAGACGCCGGGCATCGCCATCGCATCGTTGCAACAAGTCGGTGGCAGCCTGTGCTTCGATACCCAGGTTTCCCAGGTGGGACAAAGCCCGATCGAGCAACTGGCGCAGGTCGTCCTGCTCCAGCGGCTTGAGCACATGCACCTGGGCCCGTGAGAGCAAAGCGGAATTGACCTCAAAGGACGGATTTTCAGTGGTCGCGCCCACCAAGACGATCAGGCCGGACTCCACAAAAGGCAGCAGTCCGTCCTGTTGGCTTTTATTGAAGCGATGGATCTCGTCGACGAACAAAACCGTGCGCTGACCGCGTGTCAGGTGATGCTGCGCCTGTTCCATGGCAGCGCGGATTTCCTTGACGCCCGCAAATACTGCCGACAGTGAAATGAAGGCGTGTCCGAACACATCGGCCATGAGGCGCGCCAGGGTGGTCTTCCCGACTCCTGGGGGACCCCACAGAATCATCGAATGCGGCTGCCCGGTCTCAAAGGCCAAGCGCAAAGGCCGCCCCGCCCCCAGCAGATGGGCTTGACCCACTTCCTCATCGAGTTTGCGCGGCCGCAGCAACTCTGGCAAGGGAGGCTGGGGCAGCCGCTCAAAAAGGTCCGTCATGCTCAGGGCCGGATCAGGTCGACTCCAGGGGGCAGCGCAAATTGAAAACGCTGCGCAGCGATCACCGCCTGGGGCTCAAAGCGACTGAACTGCATCAGCGAGCGCTGGCCCAATGCATCGAGGATATCAAGCGCCGCCAACTCAACGCCAACCGACCCCATGCGCAGGCCGATACGCAGACTCTGCAACTGGCCCTCGCGGCTACGCGGCTGGGCCAGCACCCACTGCAAACCATCGGCCGGCGCCTGAACCGTCAATTCGAAATCCACCTGTAGGGCCCTGAGATCGCTGGCCGATGCAATCAAGGCCACCGGAGTGCCCTGCAAGGTCGCACCGAGCTTTCGCGCCGTGACCTGATTGAGCTCGGGATCATGGAACCACAAGGTCTGCCCATCGGCCACCAGGGTCTGTACGAAAGGCTTGGTGTAGTCAAAGCGAAACCGGTTGGGCCGCACGAATTCAAAGGTGCCGCTTGAGATGCGGGTGCGCACCTGCTGTCCCTCGCGTGCCGGCGGCGTCACGCTCTGGGTAAATTGAGCCCGTCCCGACTGCACTGTGCGCACAAACTGGCTCAGCATCTGCAGGGCGTCACCCGCTTGCGCCAACGCGCAGGCCGCAGGCCATACCGACAGAAGCAAGAAACAGATCCGAAGTCGGACCGCAGTTTTCATCAGCATCTCACTCGGCGCGGGCCGGCACCAGGATTTCGCGCTGACCGGCACCGGACATGGTACTGACCAGACCCGCTTTCTCCATATCTTCGAGAAGACGCGCAGCCCGGTTGTAGCCGATCTTGAGGTGGCGCTGCACCAGAGAGATCGAGGCTTTTCGGTGCTTCAAAACCACCTCCACCGCCTGGTCGTACATCGGATCTTTCTCACCAACGGCGTCCGCGCCAAACTCGCCCGGACCTTCGCCGTCGACCGTACCGCCCTCGAGCACACCTTCGAGGTACTGAGGCTCCCCTTGGCTCTTGAGATAGGCCACCACCCGGTGCACCTCTTCATCGCTGACAAAAGCCCCATGCACCCGAATTAGCAGACCCGTCCCACTGGGTAAATAGAGCATGTCGCCCATGCCCAACAATGTCTCGGCGCCCATCTGGTCAAGGATGGTACGGCTGTCAATCTTGCTGGAAACCTGGAACGACAGCCGGGTAGGAATGTTGGCCTTGATCAGGCCGGTGATCACATCGACGCTGGGCCGCTGCGTAGCCAAAATCAGATGGATTCCTGCAGCACGGGCCTTCTGTGCCAAACGCGCAATCAGCTCTTCGATCTTCTTGCCCACCACCATCATCAAATCGGCCAACTCGTCGATTACCACCACGATGAAAGGCAAGCGTTCGAGCGGTTCAGGCTCTGCAGGCGTGAGGCTGAAAGGGTTGCCGATGAATTCGCCGCGCGCCTTGGCCTCGTCAATTTTGGCGTTATAGCCAGCCAGGTTGCGTACGCCCAGCTTGCTCATCAACCTGTAGCGGCGTTCCATCTCGGCCACGCACCAGTTCAGTCCATGAGCAGCCTGCTTCATGTCAGTCACGACCGGGGCGAGTAGATGAGGGATGCCCTCGTAGACCGACATCTCCAGCATCTTGGGGTCGATCAGAAGCAACCGCACATCACGCGCATCGGCCTTGTAAAGCAGGCTCAGGATCATGGCGTTGATACCGACCGACTTGCCCGAGCCCGTCGTGCCGGCCACCAGACAATGCGGCATGCGGGCCAAATCAGCCACCACCGCCTGGCCGCTGATGTCCTTACCCAGCCCCAGCGTCAGAAGTGACTTGGCCTCGTTATAGGTCTGCGAGCCCAGGATCTCGCTGAGTCGTATCGACTGCCGCTTCGCATTGGGCAACTCCAGGGCCATGTAGTTCTTGCCCGGAATGGTTTCAATGACGCGGATGGAGACCAAACTGAGCGCTCGCGCCAGGTCCTTGGCCAGATTCACCACCTGCGAGCCTTTGACCCCAGTGGCCGGTTCAATTTCATAGCGAGTGATCACCGGTCCCGGTGCAGCAGCCACCACCCGCACCTCCACACCGAAGTCCTTGAGCTTCTTCTCGATCAGTCGGGAGGTCATTTCGAGGGTTTCAGCCGAAACTGCCTCCTGGCGGGTAATGGCCCCATCGAGCAAGTCGACCTGCGGCAGGTGGGAGTCCGGCAGCTCCTGGAACAAAGGCTTCTGACGCTCCTTGGCGACCCGCTCGCTTTTTGGAATCTCAACCGGCGGCGCTTCGATAACCACCGCCAGCGGGTGATGCTCCTCGATCTCCACCCGCTCCTCGAACAAAATCTCCTCTCGCTCCCGCGCAGCAGCGCGCCCCACGGCCAGGTCTTGCTCGAGTTCTCTGCGCTCCTTTCGAGACTCGACAAAGTCATCGATGAGGGCGCCCAAATGCTCGGCCGTCCGAGCCCAAGAAAAACCGAAAGACAGGGATACAGCGACCACGCCGACCACAATGAAAACCAGCCCCGAGCCAGCAAAGCCGAGCCACTGCATGGACACAGGCCCAAGCAGATGCCCCACAACACCGCCTGCATGACCGGGCAAGGAGGCTTCAAAACGATACAGCCGGGTCCACTCCAGGGCGCAACTGGAAGCCACCAACAATAGGAACCCGATGCCGGCGAGGGCCCTCTGCGGCCAACTCTCGCTTTGCGCCCTGCTTCCACGCAGCCAGCGCTGCAGACCCCTGGCCCAGGCCAACGCGCCGAGAACGACCAGCCACCAAACGGACAACCCCAGCAAGAAATAGCTGGCGTCAGATAGCCAAGCACCCAGGCGCCCGGCCCAGTTGCGCCATTCGGGGGACGCCCCCGTCGCGGTGATGCCAGTCGTTGACCAGGCAGGATCGTTCAGGGAGTGACTGAGCAATGCCAGAACCCAAAACAAGAGGCCCGCCAGGCCGAGGACCAAAGCAAGCTCCTGGGCGAACCGGCCCAGTCGCACAGGGCTGTCTGTCGACTGCGGCTGGGCAGAGAGGGACTCGATTGAATAGGTCATAGGTGCACCCGCAAGCTTAACGCAGAAGCAGCCGGCCGGCCCAAATGGGGGCCCCATCGGCAGGCCCCATGCCCCCTTCTTACAATAGGGGTTTACCGACGGGCCCCGGCCCTTCCGATTTCAGCGGGCGCTGTCCGCACTGCGACCCATCCAAGCCATGAAACACTGCAAGGTCCTGATCCTGGGCTCCGGTCCCGCGGGCTACACCGCCGCCGTCTATGCCGCGCGCGCCAATCTGCAACCGGTGCTGATCACCGGTATCGCCCAAGGGGGTCAGCTGATGACCACCACCGATGTAGATAACTGGCCGGCCGACGCCGAGGGCGTGCAGGGCCCCGATTTGATGCAGCGTTTCCAGGCCCATGCCGAGCGCTTCAAGACCGAAATCATTTTCGATCACATCAACGCCGTTGAGTTGGGCCAGCGTCCCTTCATCCTCAGGGGTGACAGCCACGCCTACACCTGCGACAGTCTGATCATCGCCACCGGAGCATCGGCCAAGTACCTGGGACTGCCTTCAGAGACGGCCTTCATGGGCAAGGGCGTCTCGGGCTGCGCCACCTGCGATGGCTTTTTCTACCGCAATCAGGTGGTATGCGTAGTCGGTGGCGGCAACACCGCCGTCGAAGAAGCCCTGTACCTCTCCAACATTGCCAGCAAGGTCTACTTGGTGCACCGGCGCGACAAGTTCAAGGCCGAACCCATCATGGTCGACAAGCTGATGGAAAAAGTGGCGGCCGGCAAAATCGCGTTGAAGGTGCACCGTACCCTCGACGAGGTCTTGGGCGATGCCACTGGCGTGACCGGCGTGCGCCTGCGAAGCACCGACGGCCAGCACACCGAAGAGCTCGCTCTTTCGGGCTGCTTTATTGCGATCGGACACCAGCCCAACACCGATATCTTCAAGAACCAGCTTGAGATGAAGGACGGCTATATAGTCACCCGCAGCGGCCTTCAGGGCATGGCCACCATGACCAGCGTAGCCGGGGTGTTTGCCGCCGGGGATGTACAGGACCATGTCTATCGCCAGGCCATCACCAGTGCCGGCACCGGCTGCATGGCCGCGCTCGATGCCCAGCGCTACCTGGAGCAGCAAGGCACCTGAACGATGGCTGTGCTGAGCATGACCGGCTATGCGGCAGTGCAATCGCACACCGCGCCAGAAACCGCCTCAGGCCTGCGACTTGGGGTGGAACTTCGGTCGGTCAACGGGCGTTTCCTCGATCTGTCCCTGCGACTGCCCGACGAACTGCGAGGCTGCGAGCCTGTCCTGCGTGAATTGATCGGGGCCGGTCTCAAGCGTGGCAAGGTCGAGCTGCGCGTCCAGGTCGAGCCCCAGGCCACCCAGGAGCTGCAAGCCCCCGGGGACGACTGGCTCGCGCGTCTTAGGCAGATGCAGACGCAGATTCAACAGCAAATGCCCGAGGCGCGCGCTCTGAGTGTGGCCGAGGTCATCAAGCTTCGAAGTGCGTCGTTCAAGCCAGCCCAGGATCTGACGGCCAGCTTGCCGGCCCTGGTGCAGCAGGCCCTGCAGGATCTGCTGTCGTCCCGGGCGCGCGAGGGTCAACGCCTGGCCCATATGCTCGTCGATCGCACCGAGCGCTTGAGGGCTCTGGCCGGACAGGCTGCACCTTTGGTGCCCCGTTTGGTTGAGCAGCACAAGGCGCGATTTCTCGAACGCTGGCGCGAGGCCATGGCTCTGGCCGAGGGCAGCGCCCCGCCCGAGTCGGCGCAGGAACGCGCTTTGACCGAGGCTACCGCCTATGCCATACGCATTGACATCGCCGAGGAAATCACCCGCCTGAACTCGCACCTCGATGAAATCGATCGGTTGCTGGCCGCCGGAGGCGAAATCGGCAAACGGCTGGACTTCCTGATCCAGGAACTGCATCGCGAAGCCAACACCTTGGGGTCAAAATCCTCCTCCCTCGAGCTGACTCGACTGTCGGTGGATATGAAGGTGCTGATCGAGCAAATGCGCGAGCAGGTGCAGAACATAGAATGATGTTTTCAGTGGTTTTATGTTGTGACTTTACAAGGATGTAAAGTTATATACATCAACAACTTACGACACATCTGCGTTTGACTTTGTCCGAGCCAATCCGGTAATAGTTGTGTAGCTGCAAGCGTAGCTTTGTAGCCAGAGTGGTGTGGCGACAAATCAGAGCCACGAGTTGTATGCGGCACGAAGGAAACTGGGCTCAGCCAGACATCACGGCGCCGCGCACCCAGCGGGTGGCGTAAATACCTTGGGCGGCGCCGAGCCAAGCACCCCGGCCTTTGGTATGTTTTATGGTATGCCCAAAAGAAAAAGCGCCTGGAAGACGCTTGTTTGCTTGGTGCTTCGCGGAGACTGTGACTCGATGCGATTGCCAAGTCGGCGCCAGACGGCTACGCCATGGACCTGGGAACCAGCAGCATGTCGATCAATGCGGCGCTGTATGGCAAGGTGTCCTATGACCCGGTGGCCCATTTCACACCAATTCACCTGACCTACGCGATGCCGCACCGCCCGATCGTTCAGGCAGATTCACCGTATCGGTCGGTGAGCGATTTGATCAAGGCGCTCGCCTGTGCGCCGAACTCTTTAAGGCCACAGCCGGCGTCGATGTGGTGCATGTGCCCTACCGGGGAGCCCCGGAAATCATTACCGCCGTCATGGGCGGGGCCACCCTGCTGGGCTTTCCTACCTGATCCACTGCCGTGCCCTTGGTCAAAAGCGGCAAGCTCCGCGCTCTGGGTGTCACTGGCCCGCGGGCCAACCCCGCTCTACCGGCGTGCCGGCGGTGGCAGATACCGTCCCGGGTTTTGAGGTGGTGTCCTGGTTCGGCATTCTGGCGCCGGCCAAATTCCCGATGGATCTGGCGCGCCGAATTAACCGAGAAGTTCAAAAGGTCCTGGGAAACACCGTATTTCGGGACAAGGTTTAGTCATACGGAACGGAGATCGTCGGCATGGGCTCGGCTAATTTTCCGGCCTATCTGCGACAGGACCCGCAGAAGTGGAAGCGCGTTGTCGTGATCAGTGGCGCCAAAGTGGACTGAGGCGCAAAGGCAAGGGGCAGATCACGGGTACATCCGGCGGGTGGTTCTGGTGCAGGGCGGGCACTAACCTGGGGAAACCGACCGTGATTTCCACTTGGCCGCACAATTACCGTGCGCTGTTCCTGCATGTAAAATTCTTGGCCGCGGGCACGTTCCTGGCAACTATCCAAAAGCCGGCTGGGAATTGTCCAGGTCGGTTCACGCTGGGGCCGGCATGAGATTCAAGCCTCGCGATTCGAAGCCCGCGCTCCGCTCGCTGCGGCAAGCGGGCCGAAGATTCCTTCTCCCGTCCTTCCACCTACCCAGGAGCCTTGCTATGAAGTTGTCCAAACGTCTGCTGCTAAGTACCGTCGCTGCGGCCTCACTGCTGTCCCTGTCAGGCGCGGCCAGTGCGCAAAACGCGCTTGATGGCATACAAAAAGCCAAGTTGATCAAAATCGCCATCCCCACCGACTTTCCGCCCTACGGCTTCGTCGGCGTTGACCTCAAGCCCCAAGGCCTGGACATCGATATTGCCAACTACATCGGCACCAAGATGGGCGTGAAGGTCGAACTCGTGGTTGTCACCAGCGCCAACCGCATTGCTTACCTGCAGACCAAGAAAGCCGACCTGGTCATCTCCACCCTGGGCAAGAACGCCGAGCGCGAGAAGGTCATCGATTTCACCGCAGCCTACTCGCCCTTCTTCCAGGCGATCTATGGCGCCAAGAGCCTTAATGTGAAGTCCCTAGCCGACCTCGCAGGCAAGTCCATCGCCGTCACCCGCGGTGCGATCGAGGACCAGGAGCTCACGAAGGTCGCGCCTGCGGGGGCCGATATCAAGCGCTTCGAGGATAACAACGCCACGATCTCCGCTTATGTGGCGGGCCAGACCCAACTCGTGGCTACTGGCGCCTCGGTTGCCGGGGTGATGATGCAGAAGAACCCGCAACTCAATGCCGAATACAAATTGCTGCTCAAGGACAGCCCTAACTTCATCGGTGTGGCCAAGGGCGAGGACGCCCTGCGCACCCGAGTCAACGCCATCATCGCGGAGGCCAAGAAGGCCGGCGACATCGACAAGATGGCGCAGAAGTGGCTGGGCCGTCCCGCCGGCCAGCTGCCCGAATAAAGGGGGCTGCGTTGGAGCTTGATTTTGGCGCGGTACTCGCCCATTGGCCCCTTTTGGCCAAGGGCGTGGCTTGGACACTGGGACTGACGGCGGTCTCAGCCCTGCTCGGATGTATCTTGGGCATCGCCTGCGCCTGGGTGCGCTCCCAGGGGCCCGGGTGGAGCCGGGCCCTGGTGGGCACCTACGTGGAACTGGTGCGCAACACACCCTTCATCGTCCAGCTTTTTTTCATCTTCTTTGGTCTGCCGGCGGCGGGCGTAAGACTGTCGCCAGAGTGGGCCTCGGTGATTGCCATGGTGGTCAACCTCGGGGCCTATAGCGCCGAGATAGTACGCGCGGGCATCCAAAGCACGCCTGTGGGCCAGTTCGAGGCAGCTGCCAGCCTGGCTCTGAGCCGCATGCAGACCTTCCTGTGGGTGGTGTTGCCGCCTTCTCTGCAGCGAGTGTGGCCAGCGCTTGTGAGCCAAATCATCATCGTGATGCTCGGGTCAGCAATTTGCGGCCAGATCTCCACCGAAGAACTTAGCTTCGCAGCCAACCTGATTCAGAGCCGCAACTTCCGCGCCTTCGAGGCCTTCATCGTGGCCACGGTGATTTACCTGCTGCTGTCCATCGCGACGCGTACCGCCCTGAACTGGCTGGGCCAGCGTTTCCTGTTCGGAGGCCGCCGTGGTTGAATTTTCCCTCTGGGATATCCTGCGCAACTTGCTGCTCGCGGCTCAGTGGACCGTCGTCCTTTCTCTAATTGCCTTCATCGGCGGCGGGTTGGTAGGTCTGGCGTTGCTGGTGGCGCGCACCACAGCCTCGCGGGCGATGCAGCAGGGTGTGGCAGGCTATGTGCAGGTGTTCCAGGGCACACCCTTGCTGATGCAGTTGTTCCTGGCCTACTTCGGGATGGCGATGGTCGGCTTCGAGACCTCAGCCTGGACCGCCGCAGCGGTCGCTCTCACCCTTTATAGCAGCGCCTTCCTCGCCGAAATTTGGCATGGCTGCATCAAGGCCGTGCCTAAAGGACAGTGGGAGGCTGCTCAGAGCCTAGCGCTGACCCTCTCAGAGCAGCTTCTCCATATCGTATTTCCGCAGGCTGTGCGCATTGCCGTGGCGCCTACCGTTGGCTTCTTGGTGCA